>Ga0310786_10004622_pt1 | contig 19097 bp, 15 predicted proteins | sample AusTroGonzalo_MG_FD_203881 | JGI IMG/M metagenome (GOLD analysis project Ga0310786, IMG submission 203881) | Bovine rumen microbial communities from tropical cattle in Woodstock, Queensland, Australia - Gonzalo_03 (v2) (version 2) | ecosystem: Host-associated > Mammals > Digestive system >... | reverse complement strand
CCAGAAACTCCAGCCCGAGCGTTTCGAAGACCTCATCGCCATGAACGCGCTCTACCGGCCGGGCCCGATGGACTACATCCCGGACTTCGTCGACCGCAAGCAGGGCCTCAAGCCCATCGTCTACGACACGCCGGAGATGGAGGAATTCCTGAAGGAAACCTATGGGGTCACGGTCTACCAGGAGCAGGTGATGCTGCTGTCGCAGAAGCTGGCCGGCTTCACCAAGGGCCAGGCCGACAAGCTCCGCAAAGCCATGGGCAAGAAGAAGATCAAGGACATGGAGGAGCTGTACTTCAAGTTCATGGAGGGAGGCCGCGCGCACGGGCACGAAACCATGCTGCTCAACAAGATCTGGCAGGACTGGCGCGCCTTTGCGGAATATGCCTTCAACAAGAGCCACGCTACCTGCTACGCCTGGGTGAGCTACCAGACCGCCTGGCTGAAAGCCCACTATCCGGCCGAGTTTTTCGCCGCCAACATGAGCTGCAACCTCAACGATATGGACGAGATCACCAAGATCATGGACGACTGCCGGCGCTGGCAGATCCAGGTGCTGGGTCCCGATATCAACGAGAGTGCCACGGAGTTCACCGTCAACAAGAAAGGCAACATCCGCTTCGGCATGGGCGGCATCAAGGGTGTGGGTGCCAACGTCATCGACGCGGTCATCGCCGAGCGCCGGAAGGGCGGGCCTTTCGCCAACGTATTCGATTTCCTGGAGCGGATGCCGCAGGGCGTGGTCAACCGGAAGGTGATGGAGTGCCTCATCTATTCGGGCGCCTTCGACGGTTTCCGGGAGATCACCCGTCCGCAGTATTTCTTCGAATTGGGAAAGGACGAGAACTATATCGACGCGCTGCTGCGCTATGCCTCCAAGTTCCAGAACGACACGATGTCATCGGGCGGCCTCTTCGGCGACATGGCGGAACTCAAACCCGTGCGGCCCGGGATCCCGCCGGCCATGCCCGAATACAACGAGCTGGAATTCCTCAAGAAAGAGAAGGAGTGCGTGGGCATGTACCTGTCCGACCATCCGCTGGCGCGCTTCAAATTCGAGATCGAATCGTTTACCACGGCCACCATCGCCCGGCTGGAGGAAATCGATCGTACGCTGCAGAACGACCCTTCCGTCCAGAACAAGGATTTCTACGTGGCGGGACTGGTGTCGGAATGCGACGTCCGCTACACCAAGAGCGGCAACAAGCCCTGGTGCCGCTTCACCCTGGAAGATTACACGGGCAGCCACACCTTCTCGCTGTTCAGCAAGGACTACGAGAAGTTCATGAAATACATGCAGGTCAACACGGCCCTGCTGCTCAAATGCTCCTCCCGGCAGCGCTTCCGCAAGAAAGACGACACCTCGTCGGAAGACAGCTATGAGCTGCGCATCGTCGAGATGACCCTGCTTTCCAACACGAAAGACGATTTCATCAAGGAACTGCACGTCGAACTGCCGCTGGAGGCCTCCACGCCGGAGCTGCGCAGCGAAATGCTCAAGACGTTCAAGCAGTACAAGGGCGCGGCGCGCCTGTTCATCGACCTGGTATTCCAGCACGACGGCGTCGACGACCGACTGACACTCTTCTCCAAGAAGTTCTCCGTAGCGCCCGGCTACGAACTCTATCATTTCCTGGATACAAAAAACCTCCGCCACCATGCGGTGACGAAGGTTGAAATGTAGTTGATGTAATCTTACATCATACCGCCCATGCCGGGGTTCATCGGGGGCATGGCGGGAGCGTCTTCCTTGATGTCGGCCAGGGCGCACTCGGTGGTCAGGAACATGCCGGCCACGGAAGCGGCGTTCTGGAGGGCGACACGGACCACCTTGGTCGGATCGATGACACCCGTCGAGAGCAGGTTCTCGAACTTGTCGGTGCGGGCATTGTAACCGAAGTCACCCTTGCCTTCCTTCACCTTCTGGACGATGACACTGCCTTCCTTGCCGGCGTTGGCGGCAATGGTGCGGATCGGCTCCTCAATGGCACGGGCCACGATGCGGATACCGGTCAGCTCGTCTTCGTTCTCGCCCTTGACTTTCTCCAGGACGTTCTCGGCGCGCACCAGGGCGACACCGCCACCCGGGATGATGCCTTCCTCGACAGCGGCGCGGGTTGCGTTGAGCGCATCCTCGACGCGGTCTTTCTTCTCCTTCATCTCGACTTCCGAGGCGGCGCCCACATAGAGGACTGCCACACCGCCGGCGAGCTTGCCCAGGCGCTCCTGGAGCTTCTCGCGGTCATAGTCGCTCGTGGTGGTCGAAATCTGCTTGCGGATCTGGGCGGCACGGTCGGCGATGGCATCCTTGTCACCGGCACCGTTGACGATGGTGGTGTTTTCCTTGTCGATGACCACTTTCTCGGCACGGCCCAGCATGTCGGGCGTGCAGTTCTCGAGGGTGAAGCCCCGCTCTTCCGAGACCACGACACCGCCGGTCAGGGTGGCGATATCCTGCAGCATCTCCTTGCGGCGGTCGCCGAAACCAGGAGCCTTGACAGCGGCCACCTTCAGCGTGCCACGCAGCTTGTTGACCACGAGGGTGGTGAGGGCTTCGCCGTCCACGTCCTCAGCGATGATCAGCAGCGAGCGGCCTTCGCGGGCGATGGGCTCGAGGATCGGCATGAGGTCTTTCATCGTGGAGACCTTTTTGTCGGTGATCAGGATCTGCGGCTGGTCGAGCACGGCTTCCATCTTGTCGGGGTTGGTCATGAAGTAGGCGGAGATGTAACCGCGGTCGAACTGCATGCCTTCCACGACCTTGACTTCGGTCTCGGTGCCCTTGGCCTCTTCGACGGTGATGACGCCGTCTTTCTTGACCTTGGCCATGGCGTCGGCGATCAGCTTGCCGATCTTCTCGTCGTTGTTGGCGGAGATGGTGCCCACCTGCTCGATCTTCGAGTAGTCGTCACCCACGGCCTGGCTCTGCTTCTTGAGGTCTTCGACCACGGCGGCCACGGCCTTGTCGATACCGCGCTTGAGGTCCATCGGGTTGGCACCGGCGGCCACGTTCTTCAGGCCCACGTTGATGATGCTCTGGGCGAGCACCGTGGCGGTGGTGGTACCGTCACCGGCCTGGTCGTTGGTCTTGGAAGCGACTTCCTTGACCATCTGGGCGCCCATGTTCTGGAAGCGGTCCTCGAGCTCGATCTCCTTGGCGACCGTGACACCGTCCTTGGTCACCTGCGGAGCGCCGAATTTCTTGTCGATCACGACGTTGCGGCCTTTCGGGCCCAGCGTCACCTTCACGGCGTCAGCCAAAGCGTCAGCACCCTCCTTCATGAGGTTGCGTGCGTCGATATTGAATTTGATGTCTTTTGCCATAATTGTTTCCTCCTTTATTTAAGCACTGCGACCACGTCACTTTGACGCATGATCAGATAATCCTTTCCGTCCACGCTGATTTCCGTGCCGGCATATTTGCCATACAGCACGGTGTCGCCGACCTGGAGTTCCATCGGTTCGTCTTTCTTGCCGTTTCCGACGGCGACAACTTTGCCCTGCTGGGGTTTTTCTTTCGCGGAATCAGGGATATACAGTCCGCTTGCGGTCTTGGTCTCGGCTTCTTTGGCCTCGATCAGGACTCTGTCTGCTAAAGGTTTAATGGTCATGATGATTATATTTTTAACGTTTATTGTTTAAATTTGCACTGCTGGTGATGGCAAATTGAGTGCCACAGCGGTTTTATGACAAAATGTCATCTATTTTTCCTGTGTGCCCTCGTGGCACTGCTGGCAGGCTGCAAAAAGCCCGCCCCGGGGCCTTCGCTTTCTGAATACGGTGCCCAGACCCTGCAGGGCCAGGCCGCCCTGTTTGAGCAATATGTCCTGGAGCTGGCGACGCTCCCGACCGAAGCGGCGCTGCAGCGCCAGGAAGAGACGCTCCGGGAAGCCGAGGCTGACAGCGCGCACTGGCAGCAGGTCATGACCCTGCAGGAAAAGTTCCTGCTCGACCCCAACAGCCCCTACCGCAGCGAAGAACTTTATCTTCCGGTGGCAGAGCATCTGCTCGGCTCGCCGCTGGCCTCCGATGCGCAGCGCGAACGCGCCCGCTGGCTGCTGCCGCGCCTGCGCCTCAACCGCCTCGGCACCGTAGCCAACGACTTCCCGTTCACCCTGCGCAACGGCCGCGAAACCACGCTCCACGCCACCATCGACCGCCTTCATCCGCGCCGCACCCTGCTCTTTTTCAGCAATCCGGGCTGCCCCAACTGCAAGGAAATCACCGAAGCCCTGGCCGACGATCCCGAGATCAGCGCGCAGATTGCCGACGGCTCGCTGCTGGTGGTCAACGTCTATCCTGACGAAGACCTCGAGGCCTGGTACGACTACCTGCCCAACTATCCGGACGCCTGGGTCTGCGGCTACGATCCCGCCCAGAACCTGCACAGCGACACCCTGTACTGGGTGCGCGCCATCCCGTCACTCTATCTGCTGGACGAAGAAAAACGGGTCGTCCGGAAAGACGCCCCGCTCGAAGTGATCCTAATAGATGGCAAACAGCGCTGAGCCGCTGCCCGACATGGCCGCATACGCGGCGCCGTCGTCGTAGAGGGCCTGCTTGGCCACCTGCAGCTCAGGATGCCGTGCGAAGACTGTTGTCTCGAAATCGTTGACCAGCAAGCCATCCCAGCGCTCGACCGGAAGTTTCAGCACCGATTCGATGCGGTGCTCCGGCGCGTGGGGCGTGATGCCGGCGTAGGCTTCGCGGGTAGACACGAACACGGGCTGCGGGAAGATGCGCAACGGGCGGTCTAGCGTGAAATCGACCGGCGTGAGCACCTCGCCGCGGCCGGTCGCCAGCATCGGCCGGTTGTAGACGAAAAAGGCGCAGTCGCTGCCCAGCTGGGCCGCCAGGCCGGCGAGTTCCACCTTCGGCAGCTGCAGGCCAAAGAGATCATTGAGCCCTGTCAGCGTGAAGGCGGCATCGGCCGAACCACCGCCCAGTCCCGCTCCCATCGGAATCTTCTTATAAAGGTGGATGGCCACGGGCGGAATGCCGAAGCGCTCGGCCATCAGTCGCCAGGCCTTCTCGCAGAGGTTCTCCCCGCTGATTTCGGCATTGTGGCAATGCATCTCGAAACGGTCGGCATGGACCAGTTCCAGGATGTCGCAAAGCTCCGGCACAGGATAGAAGAGTGTCTCGATGTCGTGATAGCCGTCGGGGCGCTTGCGGACCACGTGCAGGCCCAGGTTGATCTTGGCGTTGGGAAAGAGAATCATAGGACAAAATTACGCTTTTTCAGCGCATTTTCCTAACTTTGTAGGATATGAAAAGAATCTTGTCGCCCCTCTCAGGCCTCCTCGTCATCGCCTTGAGCGCCTTCGTCTCCCTGGGCAGCACAACGCCCGCTGTCACCGACCTTCCCGTTACCCCGCAGCTTTTCAGCATCTCCTCCGGGCCGGGAACCGACGCTTCGGTTTCCATGTGCATCAGCTGGGCCTGCGACACCAGTTTCCGGCATACCGCCGTCCTGCTCACGACCCTCGCTGACAAAAACTGGCAGGAAGTACGCGAAATCAAGCCTTCGCAGCACGAGCGCTTCGACGCCTTCCAGGGCATGTACTCCAAGGCCGCCGACGGCACCAATATCCACGAAGACGCCGTCTTCACCAAATGCGGCGCCCTGGTCAACGACCTGCAGCCCGACACGGACTACAAGTATATCATCGTGGAGAAAGAGAACCATCGACCCGTCGCCCGCAGCACCGAGCACCATTTCAGGACCGCCGGCGCCGATAGCTGGTCGGCCTGTATCATCTCCGATTTTCACAGCTACCCGCCCATCCCCACGCGGCTGGAGGCCGCCATGGGCATGATCGACACCCTGCAGGTCATCGACCCCTCGATGGACTGGGTGCTGAGCCCCGGAGACGTAGTAGCCTGGGGCGGCAGCTATTCGTTCTGGCGCCAGCTTTTCGAGGAAGAGAATTTCAACGAGCTGTTCTGGGCCCGGGTCAACGGCAACCACGACAACTGGACCCGCCAGTCCCAGGTCTCGAAAGATTTCGGCGTGCCGAACCCCTTCTTCATCGGCACCTCGTTCTATCCGCAGAACGGCTTCGGCGCCGAGCGCGGCGTGTGCTACCACTTCCGCTACGGCAACACCCTGTTCGTGATGCTCAACACCGAGAACATGGGCACCCCGGAGACCTTTGCCGCAGCCGCCGACTGGCTGCGCGACTGCGTGATCTTCGAGCGTGGCAGCGAGAACCCGCCCACCTTCGTGGTGGTGTGCCAGCACTACGAGTGGTTCAACGGCACCAACGGCAAGAGCTACCAGTACACCCGCTGGCACCGGCTCTTCGACGAACTGGGGGTCGACCTGGCCCTGGCCGGCAACAACCATATCTACGTCCGCAGCCTGCCACTCTTTGACGACCAGGTTACCGACGGCAGCACCGGCACCGTCTACCTCCAGACCTCGGCCTGCGACGACGACCGTGGCCGCGACTTCGACGACGTGCCCCTGCAGAACGACGACAAGATTGCCTTCCGCTGGACCGAAGGATCCCATACGGTGAGCGCCATCCACATGGCCGTCGACCCCGAAAGCATCTCCCTCGTCCTCTACGACCGCCACGGCAAGCCGGTCGACAGCACCGTCATCCCGGCCAAGCCCCGCACGGAGGCGCAGGATTCGCACCTGAGCTGCGGCCCGTGGGTGACCGACATGAGTGAAGACGCCTTCACGGTGCTCTGGGCCACCGACGTGCCCTGCCAGGGCTGGGTGGAACTCGACAACGGCCGGCGTGTTTACGAATATTACGCGGGACGCCGTCTCTTCGGCACTTTCCATTCTGTACGCGTCACGGGGCTCTCGCGCGGCGCCTCCTACGGTTACCGCGTCGGCAACCGGGTGGTCGATCCCGTCAACCCGCGCCGGCCGGCCTACGGACGCGACATGTATTCCGACCGGCACCAGGTCACGACCTTCGATCCCAACCGCAAGACCTGCCACTTCTCCGTGATGAACGACGTGCACATGCGGCTCGGCCACTATGCGGCGTTGCTTGACGGTGTGGACGTGGCCTCCAACGACTTCCTGCTCCTCAACGGCGACATCATCTCGGCCGGCAACTGGCCCATCGACAGCCTGCTCAAGTATGAAGTCGCTCCGCTGGGTGACCGCGGCGCCGACCTGCCGGTGGTCTTTTCGCGCGGCAACCACGAGGGCCGCGGCAGCGGGGTGGCGCTGGTCGAGAAAATCTTCCCGAAAGAGAACGGCGCTCCCTATTATTATACTTTCCGCGAGGGGCCCGTGGCCTTCCTCGTGCTGGACTGCGGGGAGACGGGCGTGAAGAACGCCCTCGCCCTGAGCGGCGACCGCATCTACGAACAATATCTGCGTGAGCAGCTGGCGTGGGCGGAGGAGGCGATGAAAGCGCCGTCGTTCCGCCGCGCGCCGGTCAAGATCTGCGTCATCCATGCCCCGATGGTCGATTTCGGCGATCCCGACGACTTCGTGCCGCACCAATGGATGAACCGCCATTTCATGCCTGTCCTCCAACAGGGCGGCATCGACCTGATGATCGGCGCCGACCTCCACGAACATCTGTTCATTCCGGCCGGAACCATGAACAACGACTTCCCCATCCTGATCAACGACGACGAGTCGCGCCTCGACGTGCAGGTCTGGAAAGACCGCATTGAAGCCACCGTCTACGATGAGGCCGGCAAGGCCACGGTCCCGACTTATACGATAAAAGTTAAATAAACCCAGCCATGACCCGAACCGAAATCGCCGAAATCGGCAAGCAGGCCGTCCTCGACAAGCTGTTTGAGAACAGCGGATATACCAACGAACAACCCTTGCGGCTCCACCAGAAAGGAGAATGCTGCAGTGCCCAGAAACTGATGCTGGAAGGCTGCGACTTCGACCTGGTCTACACGCCGCTCAAACACCTGGGCTACAAGGCCGTGCTCAACGTGCTCGGCGAGCTCTACGCCAACCTCCGCCAGCCGGCGTCCCTGTCGGTGGTGCTGGGCCTTTCCAAGCGTTTCTGCTTCGAAGACGTGGCGCAGCTCTGGGAGGGCGTGCTGGCCGCCTGCCGCGAACACGACGTCGCGCAGCTGTCGCTCGAACTCAACCCGTCGGTCAACGGCCTGGCCATCGGCCTCGCGGCCTGCGGCGTGCAGAAGAAAGGGGTGATCGAAAAGATTCCGGCCTCCAAGAACATGGACCTGATCTGCCTGAGCGGACATGTGGGCGCGGCCTACATGGGCCTCCATGTGCTGGAGCGCGAGAAGGTGGCCTTCACCGGCACGGGCGAACAGCCCGACCTGTCGAAATACAAAGCCGTGCTGGCCAGCTACCTGAGCCCGGAAATCAAGCCGGGCATCGTGAAGCGTTTCATCGAGGCGGACGCCCTGCCGTCGCGCGGCTATTTCCTGACGCGCGGCCTGGGTGAGGCGGTCATCCGGCTGACGCGCGACACGGGCCTGGGTGCCAAGGTCTATCTCGAAAAGATTCCCATTTCGTCGCAGACTTTCGCCATGGCCGAGGAGATCGACATGGATGTGGTGACGGCGGCGATGAACGGTGGCGACGACTACAAGTTTCTTTTCACCGTCCCCATCGAGAAGCACGATGTCATTCGCAAGGATTTCCAGGACTTCGAGGTGATCGGGCACACCGCTCGCCCCGACGTCGGCCCCGTCCTTGTCACCCCCGAAGGTGCCGAACTCCCCATCCACGCACAGGGCTATTAAACACATGGCGCATAACAAGCTGATTCTCAATGATATGCTGAATATCGATTGCGCATTTTGGCGCAATCGATATTTAATAATCGGCTGAAAGTCAAGAAGGTATGTGCCAGGGGCAAATATCACGCTGAGCGTTAAAAATAATAATGCTATCTTTGCAGCGGCTATGAAAGAAAGCGAGAAAATCATAGAAGAGGTTACTTCGGGCGAGTATGAGCACGGGTTCGAGACGATGGTGGAGCAGGATTTCATCCCCAAGGGCCTCAACGAAGATATCATCCGGCTGATCTCCCGGAAGAAGGAGGAGCCGCAGTGGCTGCTGGACTTCCGCCTGAAGGCCTTCCGGCAGTGGCAGAAGATGACGCTGCCCGGCTGGGCGCATCTCGACATCCCTCCCATCGACTTCCAGGACATCATCTACTACGCCGCGCCGAAAAGCCCCACGCACAAATCGGAGAAGCGTGCCATCGACCCGGAGATCGAAAAGACCTTCGACAAGCTCGGCATCCCGCTCAACGAACGCGAGGCTCTCGCCGGCCTGGCCGACGGCTCCGGCACGGCCGTGGACGCCGTGTTCGACAGCGTGTCGGTGAAGACCACCTTCAGCGAGACGCTCGCCGAAAAGGGCATCATCTTCTGCTCGTTCTCCGAGGCCGTGAAGAACTATCCGCAGCTGGTGCAGAAATACCTGGCCACGGTCGTTCCTGCCGCCGACAATTTCTACAGCGCGCTGAACAGCGCCGTCTTCAGCGACGGCTCGTTCTGCTACATCCCCAAGGGCGTGCGCTGCCCCATGGAACTCTCGAGCTACTTCCGCATCAACGCCCGCGGCATCGGCCAGTTCGAGCGGACGCTCATCGTGGCCGACGAAGGATCCTACGTAAGCTACCTCGAAGGATGCACCGCCCCGCGCCGTGACGAGTCGCAGCTCCACGCCGCCGTGGTCGAGATCGTGGTGGAGAAAGATGCCGAAGTGAAATATTCCACCGTGCAGAACTGGTATCCCGGCGACACCGAGGGCCGTGGCGGCATCTACAATTTCGTGACCAAGCGCGGCCTCTGCAAGGGCAGCGGCAGCAAGCTCTTCTGGACCCAGGTCGAGACGGGCAGCGCCATCACCTGGAAATATCCGAGCACCATCCTCAAGGGCGACAACGCCATCTCGGAGTTCTACAGCGTGGCCGTGACCAACAACTTCCAGCAGGCCGACACCGGCACCAAGATGATCCACATCGGCCGCAACACCACCAGCCGCATCGTGAGCAAAGGCATCTCGGCCGGCCGCAGCCAGAACAGCTATCGCGGCATGGTGAAGGTGCTCCCTGGTGCCGAAGGCGCGCGCAACCATTCGCAGTGCGACTCGCTGCTGCTGGGCGACAAGTGCGGCGCGCACACCTTCCCGGTCATCGACTCGGCCAACCCCGGTGCGACCATCGAGCACGAAGCCACCACCTCGAAGATCAGCGAAGAGCAGCTCTTCTACTGCCGCCAGCGCGGCATCACGGAAGAAGAGGCCATCGGCCTGATCGTGAACGGCTACGCCAAAGAAGTGCTCAACAAACTCCCGATGGAATTCGCCGTTGAGGCGCAGAAACTCTTGCAAGTCTCCCTGGAGGGGAGCATAGGATAATGAACTGGCTCGATCTGACAGCGTCCATCCTCGGCCTGGCCTGCGTTTTCCTGGCCGGCCGCGGCAGCAAATACAATTTCTGGGTGGGGTATCTCTATACCATCGCCCTCTTCTTCCTGTTCTGGCAGAAGAATCTGGTGGCCTCTTTGCTGCTCCAGCCTATTTCGCTGGGTATCAACATCCTGGGACACTACCGCTGGACCCATCCCAAGGCCGGCGAGACGAGTTCCGAGAAGGAAGGAGAACTGAAAGTCACCATGCTCACCTGGCCCGAGCGCATCCTGACGGTCTTCATTGTGCTGGTAGTGGCCGCACTCTGGGGCTGGCTCTTGGGCCGCCTGTTCCCCGCCGACCCGCACCCGTATCTCGATTCCTGCGTCACCGTGCTGATCCTCGTGGCCCAGTTCCTCAGCGCCCAGAAGAAATGGGACTGCTGGGTGGCCTGGATCATCGTCAATATCACCCAACTCATCCTGCACCTGTCGGTCGGCAACATCTTCATGCCGATCGTCAGTGCCCTGTATCTTGTCAACGGCATCGTCTCCCTGGTCAACTGGGAAAAAATGTATAGGAGGAAAGCCTGATGAACACCCTGCTCAAAATAGAAAACCTGCACGCCTCGGTCGGGGAGAAAGAGATTCTCCGCGGCATCAACCTGGAGATCAAGGCGGGAGAGGTCCACGCCATCATGGGCCCCAACGGCTCGGGCAAAAGCACCCTCTCGGCCGTGTTGGCCGGACGCGACACCTTCACCGTGACGGAAGGCAGCGTAACCTACGACGGGCGCGACCTGCTGGCCCTCTCGCCGGAGGAGCGTTCCTGGGCCGGCGTTTTCCTGGGCTTCCAGTACCCGGTGGAGATTCCTGGCGTGAGCAACGTCAACTTCATGAAAGCCGCTGTCAATGAGCAGCGCCGGCAGCGGGGGCTCGAGCCGCTGAGTGCCGGGGCCTTCCTCAAGCTGATGCGCGAGAAGATGGCCTACGTGGAGATGGACAGCAGCTTTTCGGGCCGCGGGGTCAACGTGGGTTTCTCGGGCGGCGAGAAGAAGCGCAACGAGATCTTCCAGATGGCGATGCTCGAGCCGCGCCTGGCCATCCTCGACGAGACCGACTCCGGCCTCGACGTCGACGCCCTGCGCATCGTGGCCACGGGCGTCAACCAGCTCAAGCGTCCCGACAACGCCTTCATCGTGATCACCCACTACCAGCGTTTGCTCGACTACATCGTGCCCGACGTGATCCACGTGCTCTACAAGGGCCGCATCATCAAGACCGCCGGCAAGGAACTCGCACTCGAAATCGAGCGGAAAGGCTACGATTGGCTCATCCAAGAAAGCGAATAGTCCGATGGAAGTGCAACTTATCACGAATCCCGAAGGTCGGCTGCAGATGGCGCTGGAGGCAGGTGCTTCCGCGGAATACCTGGTGCTGCAGGACGGAACGGGAACCTCTGCGCGCGAATGCGAGGTCGCGTATGCGATTTCGCTGGCCGAAGGCGCTTCGCTCAAGATGGTGTTCCTGTCGCTGGGCGGCACAGTGCTCCGCAACCGCCTGCACGTGTCGCTGCAGGGCCGGCATGCGGCCTGCGACCTGGCCGGCATCTGCCTGGCGGACGGACGGCAGGAGATGGATTACGACGTGCTGCTGACGCACGAAGTGCCGCAGTGCGCCAGCACGCAGCTTTTCAAGAATATTGTGGGCGGTCACGGCGTGACCCGCTTCCACGGTCTCATCAAGGTCGTGCCCGACGCGCAGCAGACCGAGGCCTACCAGGCCAACCACAACCTCCTGGCCAGCGACACGGCCAAGGCCTACACCCAGCCGCAGCTCGAGATCTATGCCGACGACGTGAAGTGCAGCCATGGTGCCACGATCGGCCGCCTCAATCCCGACGAGCTGTTCTACATGCGTTCGCGCGGCATCCCGCAGGCGGAGGCCCGCCTGCTGCAGCAGCTGGCCTTCAGCTATGAGGTGCTGGAAAAGATTTCTTCGCCGGAACTCCGGGAAAAGATGCAGGCGTTGGTGGAGCAGCGGCTCCGCGAACTGGCATAATTTGTCAAAAGGATAAATTCGTTGTCAAAACAGCCTAAATCACATTTTCGAACGCAACATTTCGTCCCCGACCTGCATCTTGCAAGTGGTTTAGGTTTTAGTATATTATCAGAAAAGGGTGGTCCGTCGCGTGTAGGATCACCCTTTTTGTATTACTTAACAAAAAAGTATTACCTTTGCGTTTTGTTCCTTGACCTTAGGATAATAAGTCCGCAGCAGCGGACCGCCGGAGGCCGGTACTTTTGCAACCACCGCTCGAATTCGCAGCAAACCCCCGCATAGCAAAAGTACTAAGGCCGGGAGGCGCGGGGTCTGGGGCAAAGCCCCAGTAAAAAGGTCAGGGACTGCGTCCCTGAGATATGGTGTAATGGTAGCACTACAGATTTTGGTTCTGTCTGTTCAGGTTCGAATCCTGATATCTCAACAAAAGATAACCAATCGAACGCACCACTGTGGAACCTCCGAGTAGTCTGAACGGCAGTGACGGGAGCTCATCATCTGGGCCCCTGCCTAAGTGGTGCTTTCCCAACCACTTATGCCACTATTCCTAAAGAAAGAACTTGAAGACGACGCCCGGATCTACGTCTGGGAGATTACCGAAACCGAAGAAGAACTGCTCGCCAGCACCGCTGTCCCCGACAACGAGCTGGAGGAGCTTTCCTATACGCGGAGCGAAGCGCGCCGCAAGGAAAAACTGGCCGAACGCGCCCTGCTCAACACCATCTTCTTCCCCGACAAGCTGTACCTGGGCCACCACGACAACGGAAAGCCGTACCTGCAGAATACGGCCATCGAGATCAGCATCTCCCATACCAACCGTTTCGTGGCCATCCTGTTGAGCCCCGACGAGAACCTGGGCATCGACATCGAGAGCCTCGACCGTGACTTTTCGGCCGTGGAGAAGAAGGCCCTGAGCGAAGATGAGCTCGACGACCTCGAAGACGACAAGCGGAAGACGCTGCAGCTGGCCATCTACTGGTGCGCCAAGGAAGCCATCTACAAGCGGATGTCGATTTCCGGCGTCGATTTCGCCGAGCAGATCGAGGTGGAGCGTTTCACGCCCCGCGACGAAGGCAAGATCGATGCTACGTTCTACCACAAGGACGGCACGGAGATGGAATTCGAGCTCAGCTACGAGGTGTTTGAAAACCATGTGATGGTGTGGGTGGTTGATTAATCCGGAACAGTACAATGAAGAACTTTGTAAAAGAATTGGAATGGCGCGGCATGATCCACGACATCATGCCCGGAACGGAAGAAGAATTGATGAAGGGACCGGCAGCGGCCTATGTCGGCATCGACCCGACCGGCGACTCCCTGCACATCGGACACCTGGTGAGCATCATGATCCTCAAGCATTTCCAGGCTTGCGGACACAAGCCGTACGCCCTGGTGGGCGGTGCGACCGGCATGATCGGCGACCCTTCGATGAAATCGCAGGAGCGTAACCTGCTTGACGAGGAGACCCTCGCCCACAACGTGGCCTGCATCAAGGCCCAGCTCGGCAAGTTCCTCGATTTCGAATCGTCAGCACCCAACAAGGCGGAGCTGGTGAACAACTACGACTGGATGAAAGACTATACTTTCATCAACTTCACCCGTGACATCGGCAAACTCATCACCGTCAACTATATGATGGCCAAGGATTCGGTGCGGAAACGCCTCTCCCGTGAATCGAACGAAGGCATGTCGTTCACCGAATTCACCTATCAGCTGCTCCAGGGCTACGACTTCCTCTATCTCTACGAGCACAACGGCGTGAAGCTGCAGCTGGGCGGCGCCGACCAGTGGGGCAACATCACCACCGGCACGGAGCTCATCCGCCGCAAGCTGGGCGGCGAGGCCTACGCCCTCACCTGCCCGCTCATCACCAAGGCCGACGGCGGCAAGTTCGGCAAGACCGAGAAAGGCAACGTCTGGCTCGATCCCGAGCGGACCTCGCCCTACCAGTTCTACCAGTTCTGGCTCAACGTGTCGGATGCCGACGCCGAGCGCTACATCAAGATCTTCACGATGCTCGACCGCGAGACCATCGAAGCGGCCATCGCCGCCCACCGCGAAGCGCCCGAGCGCCGCGAGCTGCAGAAACTCCTGGCCCGGGAAGTCACCATCATGGTCCACAGCGAACGCGAATACGAAAACGCCGTGGCCGCCTCGCAGATGCTCTTCGGCAAAGGCACCGTCGACGCGCTCAAGGCTCTCGACGAGCGCACCTTCCTCTCCGTGTTCGAAGATGTGCCGCAGTACGTCCTGCCGAAGGACGCACTGCCCTGCGACATCCTTGAGATGCTCGCCGTACGCACCGACATCTTCCCCAGCAAGGGAGAGTGCCGCAAGACCATCCAGGGCAACGGCCTGAGCATCAACAAAGAAAAAGTGACCGACACGGCCCTGCAGCTGACTGCCGACCACCTGCTCGACAGCAAGTACATCCTGGTGCAGAAAGGCAAGAAGAGCTATTACATCCTCAAATTCGAATAATGGAAAGCGAAAGCACGAGACAGCAGAAAGTGGCGCGGCAGATCCAGAAGGACCTGGCCGAAATCATCCGTGCCCGTGGCATGGCCGCCTACGACGGGGCCCTGGTCACCGTCAGCGGCGTGAAGATCACGCCCGACCTGGCACTGGCCAAGGTCTATGTGAGTATTTTCCCCTCGTCGAAAGCCGACGCCGTGATGCAGCAGCTCGAGGACGAGACCTCCTACCTGCGCGGCGAACTGGGCCGCCGGGTGGCCAAGCAGCTGCGCATCGTCCCGGAACTGACGTTCTATCTCGACGACTCGCTCGATTACGTAGAGCATATCGACGAACTTCTGAAGAAATAAGGGCCTTCGGCGATGCAGCTCCCGGGGTTCATAGCGCGGCGCTACCTGTTTGCGAAGAAGTCGCACAACGTGATCAACATCATCTCGATCATCGCGGCGGCCGGCATCGCCATCGGTACCGCCGCGCTGGTGATTATCCTGAGCATCTACAACGGCTTCGACCGCATCGTCCGTGATCTCAACGACAGCTATACGGCCGACGTGCTGATCTCTCCGGCCACCGGCAAGGTGTTCTCCTTCGACCAGCGCTTCGACTTCCTGTCGGACGACCCGCGGGTGAAGGCGGCGTGCGGCGTGCTGGAAGAGAACGTGTTCGTACAGTACGGCGACCGCAACAAGGTGGTGACGGCGCGTGGCGTCGACTCGCTCTATGAGCAGATCACTTCCCTGCGGGATCATCTCACGGAAGGAGATTTCGACCTCTCGTTCGGCGACCTGGGCCAGGTGGTGTTGGGCCGCACCGTGGCGCTGGAACTCGGCGTGCGGACGGCCTTCCTGCAGCCGCTCACCGTGTGGTTCCCCAGTCGCACCCAGAAGGTCGACCTGCTCAATCCGCTCGCCTCGCTGCGGCAGGAGAAGCTGCACCCGGCAGGCATTGTCGCGCTGGAGCAGAACTTCGACCAGAAATACATGTTCATGCCGCTCCCGGCACTGCGGAACTTGCTGGAATACGACGACGAGGTATCGGGCGTGGAACTCTATCTGGCCCCTTCGGGCCTGAACCGGAAAGGGATGGCCTCCAGGGCGCTGCTTTCCGACCTGCAGGCGAAGCTGGGCGACGGGTTCGTGGTCCGCGACCGCCAGCAGCAGAACACGATGCTCTACAAGCTGCTGAAATACGAGAAGATCGCCATCTACCTGATCCTGCTCTTCGTGATGCTCATCATCTCGTTCAACATCTACGGCTCGCTGTCGATGCTCATCATCGAAAAGCGCGACGACATCGCGACCCTGCGGGCGATTGGGGCCGACGACCAGCTGGTGGAGCAGATCTTCGTACGGGAAGGCTGGCTCATCTCGCTGCTGGGCATCGGAATCGGCGTGATCGCGGGGTTGGCGGTCTGCTGGGCGCAGCTGCGCTTCGGCCTGGTGAAAATGCCGGGCAATTTCGTCGTCGACGCCTATCCTGTGGTGGTGCAGTGGAGCGACGTGCTGATCATCGTTGCAGGCGTCGCCCTCATCGGCTGGATCATCTCTTTCCTCACCCGCCGGCTTACTGCTTCGTCATGCCGGGCTTGACCCGGCATCTAGCGCTGATTCTTGAAGAAATCCGTCATGAGGCGGGCAGCGTCGTCGGCCAGGACACCGGCCGTGACTTCTGTGCGGGGATGGAGCAGGGAGGGGGAGAAGAGGGTGTAGCCGCGCTTGGGGTCGGGTGCGCCGTAGACCAGGCGCGCGAGCTGCGCCCAGGCCAGGGCAGCGGCACACATCGGGCAGGGCTCTACCGTGACGTATAAGGTGCAGTCGTTCAGATATTTGCCACCGAGAAAATCGGCCGCCATGCCGATGAGCTGCATCTCGGCGTGCGCCGTCACATCGGTCAGGCGTTCCGTGAGGTTGTGCGCCCGGGCGATCACCCGCCCTCCGCATACCACCACGCCGCCGATGGGCACCTCGTGCTCATCGAGCGCTTCGCGCGCCTGCCGCAGCGCTTCCTGCATATACCGTTCGTCGTCCATGCCCGACAAAGATACGCAAAATAATTCGCAAGGTACGGAATTTGTGTATCTTTGCGGTTCTATGCGGTATCGTATTCCCGTCATACTCACCCTCGCCGTCCTCTTGCTGCTTTCCATGCCGCAAGCCCTTGCCCAGTACTACAACACGGGCAGCGCGCCGACGACGGTCCGCTGGAACCAGCTCAAGAGCGAGCACTTCATCTTGATCTATCCCCGTGAGATCGACTCGCTGGCCCGGGAATACCTCTACAATTTCGAGCGCACGCGCGAAGCCACCCTCACCGGCCTCCACATCGACCCGCCCCGCATGCCCATCCTCCTGCAGCCCTACAACATGCAGAGCAACGGCAACGTAACCTGGGCGCCCCGCCGCGTCGAACTCTACACCACGCCGCCCGGCCGGCCCCTCTATCCCATCGACTGGGAGACCCAACTGGTGGTCCACGAAGGCCGCCACGTAGGACAGTTCACCCACTACACCCGCGGCGCGCTGTTCGCCTTCCAGATCCTGGCCGGCGAACAAGGCTACGCCCTGGCCTTCCCCTCTACCACCCAGGCGGAAGGCGACGCCGTACAGCACGAGACCGACGCCACCGGTGCCGGCCGCGGCCGCGACCCTGAATTCGTGAAATACTACCGGGCCGCCTTCCTGAACGGTGATACCCGCAATTACGACCACTGGCGCTATGGCTCCTACCGCTACTACACGCCCAACAAATATGTCTTCGGCTATTTGATCAACAGCACGATGCGCGACCATTCGGGCAACTACTTCACCACCGGCGACCTCCTCGGAGAGAAGGTCCACAGCTGGTGGCGCTTGTTCAGCCAGTCGCGCCGCAGCTACATCAAGGCCTCGGGCCAGACCGTCCGCAAGAACTGGTACGAAGCCGTCGACCACTACACGGAGATCTGGCGCGAAGACTATGAGGCCCGCGCGCCTTATTCCCCGGCGGAGCCCGTGCTCCTGGTGCGCGGCAAGCGCTACACCGAATTCAATAATCCGCTGCCTTTCAGAGGCGGGGTCTACGCCACCATGACGGGCATGCCCTTCGAGCGCCGGCTGGTCCGCATCGATTCCCTGGGCCAATATCACTATGTGCGGCCTTTCTCCGCGTCCACCAGCGGCCTGGTAAAAGACGGCGACACCTTCGTCTTTTCGGAGATCGTGCCCGACCCGCGCTGGGAACAGCGCTCCTGGTCGGTGATCCGCCGCTACGACACCCGTACCGGCCAGATGACGACCCTCACCCGCCGCACGCGCTTCGTGAACCCTTCCGTGGCCCCTGACGGCAAAATCCTGGCTGCGGACTACCGCGTCACGGGCGGCTCCGACGCCGTGGTGCTCTCCCCGCAGGGCGTGCTGCTCGAGCGGATCCCCGCACCGGAAAACGGCCAGATCGTCGACTTTGTCCAGCTGGGCGACGCCCGCTACGCCACGGTCATCACCCAGGAAGGCGAAGGCATCTGGCGCCACGACGGCAGCATCTGGACCCGCGTCCTCGCACCGCACAAAAGTGCCATCCGCGACCTGCGCTGCGACGGCGACAGCCTGCTCTACTTCGTGACCGACCTCGACGGCCTGAGCAACGTCTACGGCTTCAACCCCACTACCGGCGCCCTCGAGCGCTGGGTCAACGCCCCCCACGGCACCGACAAACCCTGGCTCGACACCGCCACCGGCCAGCTGTACTACGCCAACTACGACCACCTGGGCTACCGGCCGATGCAGCTGTCGACGAAAAAATTCGATGCGAAAGCGGCTTCGTTCGACGAGCCCTATCACTTTGTCATCGCCGACCGGACGGCCGCGCAGATGGAAGAGCATGTGAAGCCCCGCAGCGAAGAAGAAGACGCGCTCCTGCGCCGCCAGATCGACTCCCTGGAAAGCAAGCCCTACAGCAAGCTGCTCCACGGCTTCCGCTTCCACTCCTGGGCCCCGTTCTACGCCAATGTCGACCGCCTCATGAACGACCTGAGCGGTTTCGACTTCACCAACCTGGAGACGCTCTTCCAGTTCATAGCACCGGGTGTGACGCTCCTCTCCCAGAATACGCAGGGAACCCTGGTCACCACCCTGGGTTACTCTTACTTCAAGCGCCACCACGCCGGCCACGCCTATGTCAAATACCGCGGCCTGTATCCCGTGATCGAAGCGGCCGTCGATTTCAACGAACGCAACCGGACCCTGCAGGACATCCGCCAC
>Ga0310786_10004621_pt1 | contig 19100 bp, 13 predicted proteins | sample AusTroGonzalo_MG_FD_203881 | JGI IMG/M metagenome (GOLD analysis project Ga0310786, IMG submission 203881) | Bovine rumen microbial communities from tropical cattle in Woodstock, Queensland, Australia - Gonzalo_03 (v2) (version 2) | ecosystem: Host-associated > Mammals > Digestive system >... | reverse complement strand
CCTCGGTTCACGCACAGCTCAGAAGAACCAAGCAGACGATGAGGGCAACTACGGTGTGTTCAATGCTCAGAATGAAAAGGGCATCTGGGACAAGTACATTTACGCACAGGTGGGTGATGAAGAACCAATCATGGTTCCATTCGCAGTAGGTGGCAATACAGGTTCTGGCTTCCCAACCTACATCTACCAAGTCGAGGTGAAGAGAGAACAGACACTGACCATCGGTGCTGTGGAGAACTACACTTCAGGTAAGGCTTCAGGTCACAACTGGGATGCAGAAGCAGGTGCTTACGAGCCAAGGGACTTCTGGGACACCAACACCTACATCAGAGACGCCCAGCTCTTCTTCACTGCTCCTCTTGAGGGCTTTAACTATGCAGATGCTGCCAAGTCGCTGGCTGAGCGCATTGAGACTTCCATCGAGACAGTGGATGCAGCTCCAGCCAAGAAGAACGGTAAGTTCTTCATCGACGGCAAGATTGTCATCGTGAAGGAAGGCGTGAATTACAACGTAACCGGACAGATGATCAAATAGTACATTCTCTCATAACAAAATGAACAAGGGGCGTATCAAAAGTATTTTTGGTATGCCCCTGTCATATACTTCTACTCAACTATCGGAAATTTGCATTATTTTCCGTAACTTTGCAAAAAATTACCGACATCCTATATGATAAAACTATTCTCCATCCTCTTATTCAGTGGGGCAGCTTTGACTATCAATGCACAGAACGACTGGGAAAATCCCGCTGTGCTGGGCATCAACAAACTACCCTATCATGCCACATTACAACTCCCTTCAAAACAGAAGGAGTGCAAGGAAATTGTGTCACTCGACGGTCAATGGTACTTCCATTGGAGCAAGGACCCCGAATCACGTCCTGTGGGCTTCGAGCAGAAAAACTACGACGTGAGCCAGTGGGACAAAATCACGGTGCCCGGCAACTGGCAGACGCAGGGTTTCGGCAAGCCCATCTATGTCAACATGCAATACCCCTTCCATCGTGACCGTCCCAGCGTGACGGGGGAGCCCAACAAAGATTGGTATGCCTACGACCACCGCAACCCTGTGGGCTCGTATGTCACCTACATCCCTGTCACAAAGGATATGCTCTCGAAGAACTTGATTCTGCACTTCGGTGGCGTTCATTCGGCGATGTATGTCTGGGTGAACGGCAAGAAGGTGGGCTATAGTCAGAACTCCATGTCGCCAGCCGAGTTCGATGTGACACCTTATGTGAATGTCGGTCTGAACAAACTGGCAGTCGAGGTCTATCGCTGGAGCGACGGATCATACCTGGAATGTCAGGACATGTGGCGACTCTCAGGCATCTTCCGCAGTGTACAGCTGTGGGTGCGTCCACTGGTGCATATCGCCGACTACAAGGTGGAGGCAGTGCCTAATGAAGACTACTCCCAAGCTCAGGTGACTGCTGATATTGCTATATGCAATATGGGGAAAAAGAAAGTAAAGGATGTGAGTGTGTTCTTCAAAACCTATGAGCATGGGAGCGACCGTTCCCAAAGGGTCGTGCCTGACGGTTACTATGCCTGTGCCCCAGAGATTCTCCCTGGCGATACCGTGCAAGTCAAGATTACCTACAGAATCTTTCATCCCCGTCTGTGGTCGGCAGAGAAGCCCAACCTCTATCCCTTCAGCATAGAGCTGAAGGATGAGCACTTCGACAACCACTTCGGCGTAAAGCGTGTGGAGTGTGTGGGCGAGGTCTTCAAAATAAATGGAAAGAACGTAAAACTGCGTGGTGTGAACCGTCACGACCACCATCCTGTGACTGGTCGCTATGTGGATGATGCCACCTACGAACAGGACATCACACTGATGAAACAGGCGAACATCAACTTCCTACGCACCTCGCACTATCCCGACCGTGAATACCTCTACGAACTCTGCGACCGCTATGGCATCTACGTGATGGACGAGGCCAATCAGGAGAGTCATGGCTATGGCTATGCGAACCATGAGATGGGTGAAGACCCCGAATGGGAACGTGCCCATGTGGATCGTGCCGTCAGCCTCGTGCAGCGCGACAAGAACCATCCTAGCATCATCTTCTGGAGCCTTGGCAATGAGGGCGGCGTAGGTCCCAACCTGAAGGCGATGCGCGAAGCTATTGTGGCACTCGACACGATTGCCTTACCTTTCTGCGACACCGACCGCAGCCAGAGTGACATCTACGATGATGGCTATCTCACACCCGAAAGACTTGCCTCAGAGGCGAAGAAGATTTCCGACCGTCCCTTCATGATGCGTGAATATGCCCATGCAATGGGTAACTCAATGGGCAACTTCCAAGAGTACTGGGACGTTATCTATAATGACTCCTCCATCTGTGGCGCTGCCATCTGGGACTGGGTGGATCAGGGCATTCTTAAGAAGGAGAATGGCGTGGAGTACTTCGCCTACGGTGGCGACTTCGGCGACCAACCCAACGATGGTGCTTTCTGCATCAACGGTCTCATTGCGCCCGACCGCATCCCCCACCCTCACTACTACGAGGTGCAGCACGTCTATCAGCCGCTGCAATTTATCAGGGAATCCAACGGCAGCATCCGCATCATCAACCACGACTGCTTCACAGACCCCAGCGAGTATGACATCACTTATGACACCATCACCATCAACGGTGAATGCCTGTTGAATGTGGAAGCCCGTCTGAAGGAAGACAAGCTCTGGGCGAAGAAAGGCTTTGCTGTTGCCAGCGAGCAGTTTGTGCTCACTCCCTACACCTTCCCTCAAACAGCAGACCTCAAGCAGCAGACCTCAAACATCGCCATTGACGGCAACACACTCACCTCGTGGATTGTCGATGGAAAAGAGATGCTTCAGGCACCCCTCGAGCCCTATTTCTGGAAACCTGAAAATGACAATCAGCATGCCGCAGGCTTTGCCCGTCGCACAGCGGTGTGGAAGAACGCCACCGACGTCACAGTGAACTACACCATCATCAACGAACGTTCCATCCAGGTGGAAGTCGATTACCACCCCACAGGTACCGACAAACCCGTGATGCCCAAGTTCGGCATGCGGATGCGTCTGCCTGCCGACTACACCTACATCGACTATTACGGTCGTGGCCCTTGGGAAAACTATCCCGACCGCAAACGCAGCGCCTTCCTTGGCCGCTATCAGATGCCGCTCAGCGCGTACGAGACCGAATACATCCATCCACAGGACAACAGTTGTCGCACGGATGTCCGTTGGTTCGACATCACCAACGGGCAGCGCACCCTCCACATCAACGGCTGCCAGCCCCTCTGCATACGTGCCTGGGACTATGGAGAAGAAGACCTCGAAGTTGCCAAGCATCCCCACGAGATTCAGCGTGGCCGCTTCGTCAACCTGAACATTGACCTCAACGTCCACGGCGTTGGTGGTGTGGACACCTGGGGAGCACGCACATTGCCACAATACACCATCGATGGCAATAAACCCTACCACTACGCATTTATCATGGAGTGGAAATAGAGGGTTAAAACATTTTCATGCAATGCAGGTTGGTCGCCAACTGGGCTGTGGAACTGGCACCAATCAGTACCGAGGTGACAGCCTTCTGTTGTAAAATCCAGCTGAGAGCCATCTCTGCCAAAGTTTCGCCGCGTTCACGGGCTTGCTCGTTCCAACGTTGCAACTGTTCCAACAGGTCAGGCGTGAGCATCGATTCCTTCAGGAACTTACCCTTTGACATCCGGCTGTCTTCGGGGATGCCATTCAGATAACGGTCGGTGAGCAGACCTTGCGCCAATGGTGAGAAGGAGATGAAGCCGATACCCTCCTGGGCACAGAAGTCCAAAATCCCCTCTTCTATCGGAGAACGGTCAAGCATATTCAGACGTCCCTGATAGATGAGCAGGGGCACGTCACGCGCTTTCAGATATGCTGCAGCAAAACGGGTTGCCTCCAACGGCCAACGGCTAATACCGACATAGAGCGCCTTTCCCTGTCGAACGACATCAACAAGCGTCTGAAGCGTCTCTTCCAATGGCGTCTCAGGGTCGTAGCGGTGGCTATAGAACAGGTCAACATAATCCAGCTTCATGCGTCGCAGCGACTGGTCGAGCGATGCCATCAGATACTTTCGGCTTCCCCAATCGCCATAGGGTCCAGGCCACATGTCATAGCCTGCTTTGGTGGAGATGAAGAGTTCGTCGCGATAGGGACGGAAATCATCTTCCATCAGTCGTCCGAGCGTTTCCTCGGCAGAGCCATAAGGTGGACCATAGTTGTTGGCGAGATCGAAATGCGTGATGCCGTGATCGAAGGCATAGCGCGTGATTTCGCGACTGCGATCGTAAGAATCCACACCTCCGAAATTGTGCCAGAAGCCAAGGCTCACCTTGGGCAACAACACCCCTGAGCGTCCGCAACGCTCGTATTCCATTCCGCTTTCGTAGCGGTGGCTGTTGGCTGAATACACTTCTTCCATATTGTCTGTTTCATTATAATGTTTGATATCCGTTTGGGTCTTGGTTGCAAAGATAGCGAGATTTCACCAACATCACTTTCTATGGTGTTACATTTATTTTTTGAAATGTTGCATACAATTTATTTTGTATTTTTCGTGTTTAGTCGTACCTTTGCACCCAAATTAATTTTTTAGAACATGAAGGAAAAGATTGTATTCGTGACTGGTGCCAATAAAGGCATCGGATTTGGAATCGCCAAGCATCTTGGAAAGAGTGGTTGGCAAGTGATTATTGGTGCTCGCGACGAGCAGCGTGCCGAGAAGGCCATCAGCGAACTGAAGTCGGATGGCGTCAACGTGCTGGGATGGGTCAACATCGAGCTGCGCAACCTTGCCACCATCGAACAGGCAGCCAAAGAGATTCAAGAGAAATATGCAGGCTTGACGCTGCTGGTCAACAATGCCGGCATCCCTGGCGATATGAGCGTCAACAGCGAGCACACAGAACTGAGTGACATCAAGGAAACACTCGATGTGAACTTCATTGGCACTTTTGCCTTGACCAAGAGTCTGATGCCACTGCTCACGAAAAACGAGGGTCGCATTGTCAACGTCACCGTTCCCTCCGAGATCAGTCCCTACTGGCACCCACTGGCTTACGTGGCCAGCAAGGCTGCTCAGAACGCCATGATGGGCGTGATGGCCATCGAACTGCAACAGGCAGGCACCCCATTGGAGGTCTTCTCCGTTCACCCAGGTCCCACAACCACCGATTTGAATGGCAACATGGCACTGCCCGGATTCCACGACATCGAGACCGTAGGCAAGAAGATGGCAGAACTCATCAATGATGGACAAAACCATCAGGGCGAGTTCATCGAACTCTATCCAATCGTCAAAGTGGACTAACTAAAGCGTCGTGATCAAATAAGTGAATAGGAGGCATTTCTGCCTCCTATTCTCGTTGATTACTGTTCGAAAGTGAGTTCGTCGCCATTGGTCTTGACGGTGACAGGCTTCTCGTGGTCGATTTCGCCACTGATGATGCGCTTGCTGAGCTCGTTGAGGAGTTTGTCCTGAATGGCTCGCTTGACAGGACGGGCACCAAACTGCGGGTCGAAGCCTGCCTTGGCGATGAGGGTGATGGCCTCATCGGTGACTTGGAGCGTGATGCCATTCTGGGCGACCATTTTGATGACCTTATCAACTTGCAGACGGACAATCTGCTGGATTTCTGCCTCGTTAAGGGGCGAGAAGGTGATGATGTCATCAATTCGGTTGAGGAACTCTGGTCGGAAGATGCTGCGGAGCTGGTCACGCTGGGCATTACTGGTCATGATGATGATGGTGTTCTTGAAGTTCACCACACGACCTTTGTTGTCGGTCAGACGACCATCGTCGAGCACCTGCAGAAGGGTGTTGAACACATCGGGATGCGCCTTCTCAATCTCATCGAAGAGCACGACACTGTAGGGTTTGCGACGCACGGCTTCCGTCAGCTGACCACCTTCTTCATAACCGATATATCCTGGAGGCGCACCGATGAGTCGGGTGACACTGAACTTCTCCTGATATTCACTCATGTCAATACGAGTCATCATGGTCTCGTCGTCGAAGAGGTAGTCGGCGAGTGCCTTGGCAAGTTCGGTCTTACCCACACCCGTAGTACCGAGGAAGATGAATGAACCGATAGGTCGCTTGGGGTCTTGGAGTCCTGCACGACTGCGGCGTACAGCATCGCTGACGGCACGGATGGCCTCATCCTGACCAATGACACGCTTGTGGAGCTCTTCTTCGAGATGGATGAGCTTGGTGCGCTCAGAAGTCTGCATTTTGCTCACTGGAATACCTGTCCAGCGGCTCACCACATCGGCAATGTCGTCGCTATCCACCTCTTCCTTCACGAGGGCTGCCCCACCCTGCGCCTCTGCCAGTTTCGACTGCACGGCCTTGATGTCCTCCTCAAGGTGCTGGAGCTTGCCGTAACGGATTTCTGCCACACGTCCGTAGTTGCCCTCACGCTCTGCTTTGTCAGCCTCGAACTTGAGCTGTTCAATCTGCTGCTTGTCACTCTGAATCTGGTTGAGGAGGGCTTTCTCCCCTTCCCACTTGGCACGCTGCTTCTGCTCATCAGCTTTAAGGGTGTCGATGATTTTGTTCAGTTCGGCAAGTTTCTCCTTGTCACCCTCACGCTTGATGGCCTCACGTTCAATCTCCATCTGCTTGAGTCGGCGGCTGAGTTCGTCAATCTCCTCAGGCACAGAGTCACGTTCCATACGGAGCTTGGCTGCCGCCTCATCCATCAAGTCGATGGCCTTGTCGGGCAGGAAGCGGTCGGTGATGTAACGGTTGCTGAGTTCGACAGCGGAGATGATGGCTTCGTCCTTGATACGCACCTTGTGGTGGTTCTCGTAGCGTTCCTTCAAACCTCGCAGGATGGAGATGGAAGACGGCACATCGGGTTCATCCACCATCACCGTCTGGAAACGACGTTCGAGCGCCTTGTCCTTCTCGAAGTACTTCTGGTACTCATCGAGGGTGGTAGCACCGATGGAACGTAATTCGCCACGTGCCAAAGCTGGTTTGAGGATGTTGGCGGCATCCATCGCTCCACTCGTCTGACCTGCTCCCACAAGGGTGTGGATCTCATCGATGAAGAGGATAATCTGTCCCTGACTCTCCACGACCGCCTTCACGACCGCCTTGAGTCGTTCCTCGAACTCACCTTGATACTTGGCACCTGCGATGAGGGCACCCATGTCGAGGGAGTAGAGCTGCTTGTCTTTCAGGTTTTCAGGTACATCACCACGTACGATACGTCGTGCAAGACCTTCGACAATGGCGGTCTTACCCGTACCTGGCTCACCAATCAAGATAGGGTTGTTTTTGGTACGACGACTGAGAATCTGGAGGATTCGCCTGATTTCGTCGTCACGGCCGATGACAGGGTCGAGTTTTCCGTTCTTCGCCCTCTCCACGAGGTTCGTTGCATATTTTTCAAGAACCTCTTTGCCAGTCGGCTGCTGGTTTTGATTGTTCTGATAGTTGTTGTTCATAATAGCACTTGGTTTTTAGTTTCACATTCTGACCAAGTGCCTCAGCAACTTCTATTCCACGGCCTCCCCTTCTGCCGTTTTGTCCGATTCTTCCTCTATTTCGCTGTCATTTTGGCTGATTAAGCCTAACATATGGCGAAGAGCGGTGTTGAGAAGGATCTCTTCGGGGTCACCATAATCAGCGAGTTGCACATAGGTAAATTCGTCCAGTTCGACGGTGGGAGTAAAACTGCCATAGTCGTAGTTGCCGGCTCCATCAGCCACATAAGCAACAACGGGATTGAGACGCACATAGAAGTCGTGCCACACTTCGCTGGTCATCACGTTCTGTCCCTTGGTAGCTGTACCCACCAAGATAACGTTCTCCTCACCCATCGAGTGCCGAAGCGCATGGATGAGCCACTCAGCAGCCCCCTGTGTGTATGAGCTCGTGAGGATATAGATACGCTGAAGTCCGAGGTTGCCCACAGAGGTGTCGTAGGGATAACTCTTGTTCTGGTCGGCGTGCTTCTGGTTCCAAATGGTCTTGGCGAAGGTGGTGCCCAAGGCGTCAGGGCTGACCACATAGCTGGCAAGACGCTGTGCCATATCGATGTTGCCGAAGTTGCAGAGTCGGAGGTCGAGCACCATTTCAGTCACACCGGCACTCTTCATCTGCGCCATGATGGCATCGAGGGATTGGCGATAACGGATGTGGGGAGTCACATGCTCCTCAACAGGTCCTTCCGTCAATCGGGTACACATCAGATAACCTACGAGGGTGTCGCCCATGACGATGGTTTCGCTGACAGGAAAAGCTTCATCTTCCACATATTCAGAGGCAGCCAGCGACACCACCACTGTGTCCGTCCAATAGAGGCTGTAGTCTTCTAGGTTCTCTGCGATATGGCACACTTCCAACTCTCTCGCCACCCCCTTCTGCAACTTGGAGAGGTTATTGCTGGTGAACTTGTTGCCATTGAGGAGGCAGATGAAGTCGTTGCGAACAAGCCCAGCACGCTCGGCAGGGCTGTTGGGATAGACCGTAAGGACACGCAGCACCTGCTTGGTGGTCTGTCCTGTAGGGTCATTCATCAGCTTGAAGTCGATGCCATAAGACTCCACATGATTGAAGTAGCCACGTTGATGAGGGTCGTCGCCCAAGGTGTCAATCTGAACGAAAGACCAAGAATCATTCTGCTTGCTCTGCTTCGTCAACTGCGACAGGAACTCGGAAGGCTTACCAAAAAAGCTCTTCCACGAGGGTTCGTAATTGGCAAGAGAATCAGCCCAGAGATAGTGCTCCAGCATCATCTTGTGCATCCAACTATTATGCTGGGTCTTCTCCTCATACTCGTAGGTGCGGTCTTCACCACATGAAATTGTCATGAGGATACCACAAACAAGCAATATATGTGTTAAAAAAGTCTTCATCGATGCAAATTTACATTTCAAGTTGCAAAGTTAGTAAAAAACTCGTTATCTTTGCGACGGTTTAGTAAAATAATTGTTTAACTCTTAAAAACTAAAAGCAAAATGAAAAAGATTTTCTATGCAATCGTGGCTGTTGCAGCCATCACTTTCTCTGCATGTAATGGTACCGCTAAGGGTGGTGCTGAAACTGATTCCATCGCAGCTGATTCAGCAGCCGTAGCTCAGGTTCCTGAGGCTAATGTGGATGCGATCATCGCATCGCTCTCTACCGCTGTTGCCGACAACGACGCAGAAGCGACACAAACTTTCCTTCAGAAGGCTCAGGCTTACATCGCTAAATTGCAGGAAGAAGGCAAACTGGAAGAGGCTAAGGTGTATATCGCTAAGCTTCAGCAGTTCATCAGCGAGAACGAGGAGAAAATCACCCAGCTCACTGCTGGTAACGAGACGCTGGGCAACATCGTTTCTGCTGTGAAGGCTATCCCTGTGGATGTAGCAAACGCTGCTACGGATGCTGCTGAAGGTGCAAAGAACGCTGTGGTTGGTGCTGCCAACGACGCTAAGAACGCTGCTACTGACGCTGCCAACAACGCTGTTGAAAGCGGCAAGAAGGAAGCTGGCAAGGCTATCGACAATGCTGCAGGCGCTGCTAAGAACGCACTCGGCATCTAATCGACATCATTTCATAACAACAAAGAGCCACGACCATTCCGTCGCGGCTCTTTCTTTTTTATTTTTATAAAGAGGAATCAATCCTTGTGGTCTTCAATCTTCACACAAGCAGTAACAGCAAAAGTAACTAAGCAGAAGGCCATCACCACCCAGAAGAAATTCTGGTAGCCGATGTTGCCAGAGATGAAGCCCGACACGATGCCAGGAATCATCACGCCACCGAGGTTTTGGCCTGCCGTGCAGATGGAGAAGACGGCTGTGGAGCGCTCACCGCGGGAGAAGGTGACGAGGTAGAGGGTGTAGGCGGCGAAACCGAGTCCGTAGCCTATCTGCTCGATGCAGACGCAGGAGCCGATGAGCCAGAGGTTGCCAGTGGGGAAATAGCTGAGATAGACATAGACGATGTCGGGCAGGGTGATGCAGAGCACGAGAGGCCAGAGGCACTTCTTCAAGCCCCACCTGGAGACTGCCCAACCGCCCACGATGCCGCCGAGGAGCAGGCCGATGACGCCCAGCGTGCCGTAGATGAGCCCGAAATCGACATCATTCATAGCGAGTCCTCCCTCATCGGCACCGCGCTTGAGGAAGAGCGGCACAATCTTGGTGAGCAGTCCTTCAGGCAGACGGAAGAGGAGGATGAAGCAGAGGGCGGAGATGAGGTGGGGCTTGGTGATGAAGACCTTGAGGGTCTGTCCGAACTCACGCATCTGCTCCGCGAAGTTGAAGCGGTCATGTACCGTCTTCTCCACCTTCGGCAGGATGAAGGCATGATACAGTCCCAGCAGGAACATCAGGCCGCCAAGGATGAAGAAGACGACCATCCATGAGGCCGACACCGACTGCAAAGTCTCGCCCAGATGACCGCCCTGCATATAGCCTGCGAACAGCACCAGCCCTCCTTGTCCGATGACCATGCCGATGCGATAGAAGGTGTTGCGGACACCCACGTAGAGTTCCTGCTCTTTGTCGGGCAGTCCGATGATGTAGAAGCCGTCGGCGGAGATGTCGTGGGTGGCACTGGCGAAGGCGATGATCATGAAGATGGCGAGGGTGCCCTGCAACCAGAAGGTGGTAGGTATGGTGAATGCCACCAATGCCAAGGCGACGCCCATGAGGAACTGCATCGACACAATCCACCAGCGTTTGGTCTTGAGGTTGTCGATGATGGGGCTCCAGATGGGCTTGATGACCCACGGAAGACCGAGCCAGCCGGTGTAGAAGGTGATTTCCTCGTCGGCCAGTCCCAGCTCTTGGAACATGATGACGGAGATGAGCATCACCGCCGAGTAGGGCAATGCCTCACCCAAATAGAGAGAGGGAACCCACGCATAGGGTTTGGTTATTTGATTACTTTTCATCATTCAGCAATATTTTTTTTGTTTTACATACAACTAAAAGTATCCAAGCCAGGGGTGCCAAGAGGACACTGGTGAGGAAGAAGGTGTCATAGCCCAACTCCGTGCAGAGCCATCCCGACAAAGCCATCGGCACCACTATCAGACTGGCCACCAAGGGCACATAGAGGAAGTTGGTGGTGTTGCGATACCGCTGTCCTGAGATATAGATGATGAAGGGGCGGCAGACATTCAATCCGTAACCAAAGCATATCTGGGCAAAGAACGTCATGCAGCAGATGAGCAGCAAGTTGTCAGGTTGAGGGAAACGAGCCATCAGCCAGTATGCCAAGGGTGAGAGGGTCAGCACCACAGCTGTGTCCCAGAACATATCCCGCTGACCATATTTCTTCATCATGGCACGACCAATCACCACACCCAACGAGAAGGCCAACACACCAATGGTACCCTGGGCAAAACCTACGTCCTGCACAGAGCATCCCAAGCCGCCACTCTCAGGTGCTTCCAGGAGGAAAAACACACGGGTGTTGAAGAGCAATGCCTGTGGCAGCAAGAGGATAAAGAGGCTGATGAGCATCTCCAACACATGGGGTTTCTCCTTGAATCGAGCCAAGGAATGCAATTCCGTCTTGACAGCATCCACCAGACTCTCATGCCGATGACGGTTATACACATAAGGATTTTGCAGCACCACAAAATTGAGCACGAAGACCACCAGAAAGCCACCTGCCACCAAAGAACTCTCCATCGCCCACGCTTTCTGATAGCTGCGGAAGAACACCTCGAAGCCCCCCGCCACAATCAGCAGGATGCCATAGGTGACCACCAGCGTCAGCTGCGAAGAGAGCATCTTCGTGTTGCGAAACAGCTGCTGTTCTCGTGGGTAGAGCATCCGGCTGTAATACATCCTCGACAAGAGTTCGTGCCATGCGCACAGGAACGAAAGCACAAACAGGAAGATGAACAGGAGCCAATCCTGCACCTTCGCCTCTGAGATATAGACAGCTATGCCCATCAGACACATGAACATCAGCAACTCCACGATATGAAGGTGGCGTTTGAAAGCGCCTGCCTTCCTCACCTTGCTGTGGAAATACGACTTCATCACCCAGGGCAAGAAGAGCAATCCGCTGTAGAGTGCCGACATCGTCTCGTCAGCACCAAACTGCATAAACATCAGCAGAGCCACAAACATCACCACTGCCGAAGGAATCTCTTCAGCAATGCACAGGCTTGGAATCCAAACCCACGGGCTATATTTGTGCTTCACCATTTCTTTGTCAGTTCAGCATGAGGATAATAGAATGACAATATCTCATCGTAAGGAATTCCCTGGTCACCCATCACAGCAGCCCCTATCTGGCAGAGTCCGACACCATGTCCCCACCCTTTTCCGTGCAGGATGAAGCCATCAGCAGTCTTCTCCACCTCGAAGGCAGAGGAATAGAGGTGCGACTCACTGAGCCACTTGCGGATTTCCAGTTCCTTACCCACCGTCAGCGTACGTTTCTCTCCCACAATCTTCAGGGTGATGATACGTCCAGAGGCACCTCGTTCCTGAGGCACCAAGTCGAGGATGCGTCCGAAGTCAATGCCCGACTTCCTGCTGACCAGTTCGGAGAGTTCGTCTGTCGTGTAGGAGACCGTCCAACGGTAGAAATCCACCGTCTCCTGGTCGTAGTTGTTCAGCACCTGCGAAAGGATGCGCTTGTCCTTGGTGTTGCAATAAGGGTCGGGCTTCGCCACCAAATACGGATGTCGGATATTCTCCCAACACGACTCAAACACCTCTGTCATCCCCCCACAACACTTCGAGAAACGCGCATCACAGATCTTCCCCTCATACGTCAGCACCAAGCCACGTGTTGCCTCTATCGCTTCCACCACCTGTGGGTTCGACTGACGCGTGATGCCCTGATAACGCTGGCAATGGTCGTCAGCACACACATCAAACCCCACATGCGCCTCATTGTCATACCAACGGAGGAGGTGATTAGTTGACAGGTGAGAGTTGACAGGTGACAGGTGACAGGTGACAGGTGACAGGTGACAGGTGACAGGTGACAGGTGACAGGTGACAGGTGACAGGATGTTCATCAGCCAACTGCGAGAGATTACTGCATGGGCTTTCAGGAGTTCGAGGGAAGCATTGGCACTCATCTCACTGCTGATGACACTGGTCAGATAGGTCTCCACAGGCACCACATTGATGGCTCTCACCTGCCCCTCTTCCATCTTCAGCAACAAAGCCCCACAGAACGTCTGGTCTTCCTTGCGCTCCCAATGGAAACCAATGCCGATGACCACCTCCTTCAGCGTGAAGGAAGCACCCTTCTCGGCAGGGACGAACAGACGTTCCTCTGCTGTTGGGGTGAAACAATGCTCCCCCACCAAGGGCTTGCCATCCAGCAGATAGGCCGAATGGAAAACCACACGTATCTCTTGTGCTTTCAGGATGCCAACCTTGACATTCCGTTCTTGCCCCCTATCACTCATGTTCCACACACTCATGATTGACCACCCTTCAACTTCATCACCATCTTCGTCTCTGCATCCTGCGTCATGCCACATTCCTGAAGGATGGATTTCATCCGCTCTGCATCCATCTGCTCGAAATCCTCCTGACGAGGCGTGATGATCATACCACCCATATCCAGCGAACCTGGACTCACCATCACCTGTTCCTTCCCCTCCTTGAAATAGCAATCTGGACGATGCTTCGAACGTGGAATGATGACGCTGACAATGCGCTCATCCCCCTCCGCTGTGCCCGTCTCCGACCACGACAGAATATTCATCATTGGCTCATACCCATCCTCATCGATGGGAAGCGCCTGATACACCTTCTCAAAGAGCACCTGATTGGCATGAGGGGTGCGGGTGATGATGACAATGCCCGGACAAATATAATGACGAAGACTGAACACACCCAAGCCGTCTGTCTCCTGACACCCCTGATTCTCCTCCCCGCTCATCGGACAGAGGCAGGAGAGCTTGGGTTGATACAGCGTCTTCCAATCTCGCTCCAACGGCACCACCCCACGACTTCCTGCCTGGAAGTGCATGTGGTCGGGCGCACTGGCACCACACTTAGGACCATTATAGAAGACAAACAGCTCGTTCAACTGCGAGGTGATCTCCATCATGTCCTCGTAGTAGTCAAGAATCTGCTGTTTGCGATGATGTCGCAACGGAATGGTGAAGTGCTTGGGCAGAATCGGATTCGGATTGAGCAAGAGGTAATACTTCTTCAGCAGCGGACTACTGATCTGTTCAGCTGGGCGATTCACCTCACACAGGAAACAGGGACGACGCTTGATGCTCTCAGCATCCACCTTCGCACCCGTCGAAACCATGCGGGCAGGATTGTATTGCGCCATCAGCTTGCAACCATCGGTCTCCACTTCAGTCGTCACCACCTCCGCCAATTTCTCGTAGTGCTCCTGGGCAGTCTTCCACAAGGGCAGCTGTGTCTCCAACAGCTGGTTGGCAAGTCCGTCCGTCACTCCACGCTGCCAGTATTCGTTCATACGTTGGCGGTTGACAATCTCCATCGTGCGGAGGCTATCCTTATAGACGTTGTTGCGATTCACCTGCTCAGGCGTCAGCGAGGCATCACTATTTCCCTCCCAACGACGGCACAGATACAGCTCGTCATAGATTCTTCCAATCCTGTATTTCCGAGAGAACGCCAAACCTACAGCATAGTCCTCGCCATAGGACGTGTTGGGCATTCCAATCTTTCTGAGCAAGGGGGTGAAGAAGGCACGAGGGGCACCCAGACCATTGATGCGCAAGGCATTGTTATGTCCATTCTCTGGTGTCCACTCACGATGGTCGATGAGTCCTGGGGGCAAGGTCTCCAACTGGAAGTTGCACATCCGATACGAACCAATCACCATCGCACAATGCTCCTCGTAAAACTTGTCCACGATGCGCTGCAAGGTGTCCGTGCCGCTATACAGGTCGTCGCTGTCCAGCTGAATGGCAAAACGTCCACATCGGCTATCGTTGAAGGCGAGGCTCCAGCAACCACCAATGCCCAAGTCCTTACGGGTCGGGATGATATGCACCACACGTTCGTCCTCTGCCGCCACCTTCTGGATGGCTTCAGTGGTACCGTCCGTCGAGAGATTATCCACCACCATCACATTGAACGGGAACGTGGTGCGCTGCGCCAAGGCACTCCTGACGGCATCCTCAATCGTCTTCACACGATTCCTCACAGGGATGATGACCGATGCCTCACGCTCGAAGTCGTATCGCTCCACCGACACCTCCACGATGCTCTCGGGCTCGATGTAGGCGCCTATCAGCTTCAGGTGCTTCGTACACACCACTTCACGCTCCTTCTGCACCTCACGATTGCGAGGATTCACATAGTCGAACTGCTTCTCGCCACTCGTGCGCAAGTCCTTCTCCTCTTCCGTGTAGAGAAACTCACGGAGGTGGAACAAAGCCGTCTGGCACTTTCTCCGCAACGAGAACAGCTGCAAGTCATACCAGCCAGAATATTGGTAATCCGCATCAGGGAACTCCTCCACATACTGCTGCAAGGTCGATGCACGCAACAAGCGGACAGGACCGAAGTCGAAGTCATCACGCACACTGCCATAGTAGAAGTCCATCGTGGGACTCTTCAACGTCTCGCCGTTCTTCACCACATAGCGGTCGGCATACACCAACGACGCATCCACACCCTTCGCCACAGCGCACATACGCGCGATGGCCTGATAGCCAAAAGTGATGGAGGTCTGCGCCAAACACAGCAGGGCATACGGAGCCTTCAGCTTCTCCGCTATCTTCTTCACAGTGGAGGAACTGCGATAGTCATCCACCTGAATCACCTCGCAATCCTCATACGGACAAGAATCCGTCCCCTGCATCATTATATATATATTACCGATGAGTGGTTCGTCCTTCAGTTGTTTCAGCGTCACCAGCGTCGTCTGCGTGTCTGCATAAAGGACAAACGCGTCTATTGCCACATTTGCAATGCCATTCATAGAATAATCGTTTAGAGTTTATGTGATATGCTTGCAAAGGTACGGAAAATAATTAAGAATTAAGAGTTAAGAATTAAGATTTATGCATTCCAGCTTGTTCCGTAGTCCAAAACGTGGGAAGAAAAGACATTTTTTGGTCATCAATGAGCAATTCTTAATTCTTAACCCTTAATTCTTAACTCTTAACTCTTAATTATCAATTATCAATTCTCAATTATCAATTATTTTCACTACCTTTGCACCCGATTTCAACAATCCGTGTACCAGATAACCACGTAAAAAACCAGCGAGTGCTTGATAAACCTCGTAAAAAACAAGAACAATGAAAAAAAACAGTACAGTCAGTGTATCCTTCATGTTGATGGGGATACTATTTTGTGTCTGTCTCGTAGCCTCTAATCTGCTCGGGACAAAAATCCTGCAAGTAGGGCCATTCCCCTTGACCGCAGGAGTGATCGTTTTCCCAGTTTCATACATCCTCAATGACTGCATCGCCGAGGTGTGGGGGTTCCGCAAGGCCCGTCTCATCATCTGGATGGGTTTCCTGATGAACTTCTTCGTCGTGGCATTGGGTGGCATTGCCGCTGTCATTCCCGCCCCACCCTTCTGGGAGGGAGATGAAGCCTTCCGCTTCGTCTTCGGATTGGCACCCAGAATTGCCACAGCCAGCTTGACCGCCTTCCTCGTGGGCTCTTTCCTCAATGCCTGGGTGATGAGCCGCATGAAACTGCGCCACCAAGAACGCCGCTTCTCGCTGCGTGCCATCACCTCCACGCTGATTGGCGAAGGAGCCGACTCGCTCATCTTCTTCCCCCTCGCCTTCGGAGGGCTGATGCCAGCCAGCGAACTGGTCAAGATGATGGTGCTGCAAGTGACCGCCAAGACCCTCTACGAGATCATCGTGCTGCCACTGACCACACAAGTCGTCAAGTACATCAAGCGCTATGAGGGTGTCAGCGCCTACGACGAAAACATATCCTACAACGTATTCAAAGTAAACGATTTATGATACTCGACCACAGAAAAGCCTTAGTCGTCTATTCAGGTGGACAGGACAGCACCACCTGCCTGTTCTGGGCAAAGCAGCACTTCGACGAAGTCTATGCCCTCTGCTTCCGTTATGGTCAGAAACACGTGATTGAAGTGGACATGGCACGAAGCATCGCCGAGAAAGCAGGCATCCCCTTCGAGGTGAAGGATGTCTCCTTCATCAGCCAACTCAGCAGTGGCTGTTCGCTGACCGACAGCAATGTCCCCATGGACAAGGAGCCACCCACGCTCTCCTCCTCCTCACCCGACGGCCGCATCACGCCTCCCAACACCTTCGTGCCAGGACGCAACCTCTTCTTCCTCTCCATCGCAGCCGTCTATGCGCGTGAGCACGGCATCATGAACCTCGTGACTGGCGTGTCTCAGACCGACTACTCCGGCTATCCCGACTGTCGCGACTCCTTCATCCGTTCCCTGAACGTGTCGCTCAACCTGGCGATGGACGAGCAGTTCGTCATCCACACCCCGCTGATGTGGATTGACAAGGCAGAGACCTGGAAACTGGCAGATGACTTGGGTGTGTTCGACATCGTCCGCAACGAGACACTCACCTGCTACAATGGCATCAAGGGCGACGGCTGTGGCGAATGCCCTGCCTGCAAACTGCGCCGCCAAGGACTTGAAACTTATCTAAAAATAAGAAAATCATGAACAACCAACGCGAACAAGAAGGGCTTGCCGCCCTTGGCAAAAAGACTGAATATCGTCAGGACTACGCTCCCGAAGTGCTGGAGACCTTCCAGAACAAGCACCCCGAGAACGACTACTGGGTGCAGTTCAACTGCCCCGAGTTCACCTCCCTGTGCCCCATCACGGGACAGCCCGACTTTGCCGAAATCCGCATTTCCTACCTGCCCGACCAGCGCATGGTGGAGAGCAAATCCCTCAAGCTCTACCTCTTCTCCTTCCGCAATCATGGCGACTTCCACGAGGACTGCGTCAACATCATCATGAAGGACCTCATCCGCCTGATGGACCCCAAGTACATCGAGGTCACCGGCATCTTCACCCCACGCGGAGGCATCAGCATCTACCCCTACGCCAACTATGGCCGTCCAGGCACCAAATACGAGGAAATGGCGAACTATCGCATGATGAACCACGGAATGTAAAACATAAAAACAACTCAAATGAAAACTATGAGAAAATTTCAATTCATGATTGCCGCCCTCACCATTTGTGGCGCAAGCATGATCACATCGTGTTCGAACGATGATGACGCTGTCAATCCACCATCACCCGACGAGGTGGAAGCACAGCTGCAGAAGATGACCCTGCGTGAGAAGGTGGGACAACTGTTCTACGTGCGTCCCGAGTGCCTCGACACCACCATCCACTTCAACCTGGTCAGCACCATTGACCAGAGTGGAGACGACATCAAGAAAATCAAGCTACAGGCTGTGAACACCACCATGCGGGGCGTGAACGAGAAATACCCCGTGGGCGGCATCATCCTCTATGCCCACAACATCAATGACGAGACACAACTGGCGTCATTCATCCAGCAGATACGCTCCCTGAATGGCTCGCCCCTGCTCTGCATCGACGAGGAAGGTGGTCGTGTGGCACGTATCGGAAACAATGAGAACTTCGACGTGGAGAAGTTTGAGTCAATGGGCGCCATCGGTGCCACAGGCGACGCCAAGAACGCCTACCACTGCGGAAACACCATCGGCACCTATCTGAACAAGTACGGCTTCGACATAGACTTTGCCCCTGTGGCAGACGTGAACACCAATCCCGAGAACATCGTCATTGGCGCCCGTGCCTTCAGCGACAACCCCAACGTGGCATCCTCTATGGTGACGAACTACCTGCAAGGTCTGAAAGATGCTGGCGTGACAGGCTGCATCAAGCACTTCCCCGGTCATGGTGACACCCAAGCCGACACCCACTTCGGCTATGCCCAGAGCCTCAAGACATGGGAAGAGATGAAAGACTGCGAGATGATCACCTTCAAGGCAGGCATCGCGTGGGGCACGCAACTCATCATGACAGCCCACATCGCCACACCCAACGTCACCGGTTCAGACATCCCCGCCACCATGTCGTCGTTCATCCTGCAAGACAAACTGCGTGGTGAACTGGGCTACCAGAACATCATCATCACCGACGCGATGGAGA
>Ga0310786_10004620_pt1 | contig 19105 bp, 24 predicted proteins | sample AusTroGonzalo_MG_FD_203881 | JGI IMG/M metagenome (GOLD analysis project Ga0310786, IMG submission 203881) | Bovine rumen microbial communities from tropical cattle in Woodstock, Queensland, Australia - Gonzalo_03 (v2) (version 2) | ecosystem: Host-associated > Mammals > Digestive system >... | reverse complement strand
CCTATCGAAACTGTACTTGCTGATATGGAATCAGATTGCGGAATCGTAGCAGAAGCGGCAAAAGACTATCTCAATATACACCGTGATGAATACAGAGGTGATAGGAGGGTTAAAATGACTGAGTATATAACCAAAGAAGAAGCTTGCAAAGAGTGTTTTACAGTACAGACAAAAAAATATGGAAGTATTGAAGTTGTACCTGTTGATTACATTGCAAGCATAGAAGCCGCAGACGTACAGCCCGTGAAGCGGGGACGGTGGATAATATCGAACATATACGCACAGTGTTCTGAGTGTTCCGTTGCATACGATTTGGACACTTTTCAGAGACTAATACCTATGAATGAAAACGTACCGAGACATTGCTCATACTGCGGCGCAGATATGCGAGGAGAGGCAGAGAATGATACTTGATGAATTTATAAAAGAGCTTGAAAGCCCGAATATACATAGATTTACTGTTGACACTAATGAGCTATTAGCTTTTCTGAAAGAGCTGAAAGGTGCAAGGGAGCTTATAAAGCGTCAAAATCAATGTATAGAATCACAGGCTCGGTACATCGCAGAGCACATTGATAGGAGGCGAAGCAGATGAGTAGCCTTGCAATATTCTTCGCCGGAGCGCTGCTCGGCTCAGGCGTGACCTTCCTCGTGATGTGTCTTGCCTTTGCGGCAAGCGAAGACAAATGAAAATATTCAACGACAAGCCAGGGACGCGGTTCCGCATTCGTAACGGAGTAACTGGCGCATACATACACATCACGATGATGCGAGTGCTCGAGTTCCACGACAGGCTCGAGGCGCTCGCGTACATCAGGCGGCACGATCTGAATCCGATGATATACTATGTGGAGGTGGTAAAATGAGCGAGCTCGAGCTCAGACTTTGGCTCAACTCAGCATTCTATGCTGATAAAAAAATAAAGGCACTGGATATGCTCATTCAGCGACACAGAGAGCGAGCGCAGGGGCTCTCCGCTTGCGGTGAGGGTAATGATAGCGGCAAGAGCGACGGCACCAAAAACGGCACAGAAAACGCCTTTCTGAAGCTTGCAGAGTTACAGGAGAAGGCGGACCGCATGAGAGAAAAGGCTATAGAGGACGTCGAGAAGATCCAGAACGCCATAGCTCTTCTCGAAGACGACGAACTCGAGACAGTGCTTATACGCAGATACCTCTTATTCGAGACAATCGACGAAACAGCGGCGTCTATGCACTATTCACCGAGGAATGTGAAGAAGAAACAAAAACAGGCAATTTTAAAACTGTGCCCAAAAATGCCTTGTAATGCCCACTCTGATGTGCTATAATAATATCATGAAAGCAGGCGGAACGGAACAAAACAAAGGCAACTTTCGGGGGTGCTCCCCGCACTCCCTTGCCTCCGCCTTCCGCCTTAGTTTTCATATGTTGTCTCCTTTCTTTTGTTTTACTACACTGATCTTGCCGAGGCAGGTACAACCTCGGCGACCTATGCGCGTCCTACAGTTCACGGCTGAGGTTGCGCTCCAACAGCACGGAATGTACCACCTTATACAAATTTTTCCAAGCAAGCAGCTAAGCCGTTCCAACAGGGACGGCTTTGCTGTTAATTACTACTATTCTCACTACTACGTCTTACTAAAGGAACGCGAAACTGCATCCTCAAGAGCAGATAAATCAGATCGTGGCTTCTATTCAGGAGTTTGGATTCAATGATCCTATTGCTGTCTGGAAAGATAATGTTATAATCGAGGGTCACGGTCGCCTTATAGCTGCACAGGAGCTGGGCTATGAAGAAATACCCGTTATAAGGCTTGACAGCCTCACAGACGAGCAGCGACGAGCCTATATGCTTATTCACAATCAGCTCACTATGAACAGCGGTTTTGATATCGAACTGCTGAACATAGAGCTCGGCGGTATCGAAAGCATTGATATGTCAAACTTCGGTTTTGAGTTTGGCGATGAGGAACCCGAAGAATTCAACGTTCTTGAGGATAATTTCAAGGAGGACCCGCCAGAGGAGCCTATTGCTCAACTGGGAGATATATACCAGCTCGGGCAGCACAGGCTGATGTGTGGAGATAGCACAAACATAGAACAGGTCAAGCAGCTTACAAACGGAGAACTTGTTGACCTGTTTCTCACAGACCCGCCATACAACGTGAATTATCATGGCGGTACAAAAGACGCGCTCACAATTCTCAATGATTCTATGGAAGACAGTTCGTTCCGCGCTTTTCTTACTGACGCGTTTACAAGCGCCGACGAAGTAATGAAAGCAGGAGCGGCTTTCTATATATGGCACGCTGACTCCGAAGGACTGAACTTCCGCTGCGCAGCAAGAAGCGCAGGCTGGAAAATAAGGCAGTGCCTTGTGTGGGTCAAAAACAGCATAGTCTTAGGACGCCAGGACTATCAATGGAAACACGAACCCTGCCTGTATGGTTGGAAAGAAGGAACTCACTACTTCACTGACGACAGGACCCAGGCGACAGTATACGATGATAAGATAGATATCAAAAAGCTGAAGAAGACCGAAATGCTCGAGCTTCTTCAAGAGATATTATCAGACAGCACGGCGACGACAGTGCTCTATGAGGATAAACCTCTCGTGAATGATGTTCATCCAACAATGAAGCCGATAAGACTAATGGCACAGCTCGTAAAAAACAGCACACAGCCAAAACAGACAGTTCTCGATTTGTTCGGAGGCTCAGGCTCTACGCTGATAGCCTGCGAACAACTTGATCGCTCCTGCTATATGATGGAGCTCGACCCAAAGTACGTTGATGTCATTATTGAGCGCTGGGAACAGTTCACAGGACAGAAGGCTGTCAAGATAAACTAAGAAAGGAGGTCGGCAATGGCAAACGAGCAGAATTTGAAACCTGCTGCACATCCTCTAACCGTCGAGGAAGCGTCGAAGGGTGGCACAAATTCGGGCAAAGCTCGCCGCCGCAAAGCTGACCTCCGCAAAATGGCTCAACAGGTGCTCGACGGTACGTTTAAAGACAAGAACGGCAGGGAGTTCACGGGCGAAGAGGCTATTATACAGGGCTTAGTCGCGAACGTTGCATCACCGAACAGTAAGAACTGGGGAAAGGCTATGGATCTGTTGATTAAGCTGAGCGGTGCCGATAAGAGCCGCGAAGAGAATCAGAAGCTCAAAGCTGAGGTCGCCCTCCTCAAAGCAAAGGTCAAAATGCTTACCGAGTCTGACACTGCAACTCTTGACAAGCTCGATGAAGTCCTCAGCAAGATAGAGGGTGGCTTCTGATGTTCAGCGAAAAGCAGCAGGAATACTTCAATAAAGCCGTTCACCGCTGGAACGTGAAGACAGGCGCAGCCCGTTCAGGCAAGACTTATATGGACTACTTTGTCATTCCGAAGCGTATACGAGCAGTCAAGGGGCTCGACGGTCTCAACGTGATGCTCGGTCACACGCAAGGAACACTCCAGCGCAATATCATATATCCGCTTCAGAATATATGGGGAACTAACCTCGTCAGCAACATAAACAGCGATAACATCGCGTATATGTTCGGCGAGCCTGTCCACTGCCTCGGAGCGGATAAGATAACAGCGGTTGACCGAATCCGCGGTATTTCTGTCAAGTACGTATACGGTGACGAGGTCGTGACATGGCACCAAGAAGTGTTCAGAATGCTTGAATCACGTCTCGATAAGCCCTACAGCCGATTCGACGGCACCTGCAACCCTGATAACCCTCATCACTGGTTCTTCGAGTTCCTGTACAAAAAGGAAGGTATTGACCGATATGTGCAGGAATATCAGATATATGACAACCCATTCCTTGCGGAAGACGTTGTCCGAAATATGGAGAACGAATACCGCGGCTCCGTAGACTTCGACAGACTTATCCTCGGGCGCTGGGTAGCAGCTGAGGGCATCATATACAGGCGATTCTCGGACGATATGTCCTCAGAAAAGCGTATGCTGATATCCGCAAAGCCAGAACTCAGCCGCTTATTTATAGGCGTTGACTTCGGCGGCAGTGGTTCGGCTCACACGTTCGTCTGCACTGGCTCAGACCGAGGATATAACAACCTGTACGCGTTGCTCTCGGAGCGTATCGCTTGCAAGAACGAGAAGGGACAGCAGATAGAGATTGACCCCGAGAAGCTCGGAGCGCTCTTCTGTGACTTTGTCCGTCGCGTGATTATGATGTTCGGCACGCCCGACGTCGTATACTGCGACAGCGCAGAGCAGACACTTATACTCGGCTTGAAGTCCTCGGCAAGAAAGAACGGTCTCGGCTGGCTGAGAATTGAGAACGCCTTGAAAACAACAATAAACGACCGAATCCGATGCGCTCAGCGCCTTATGGCGCAAGGGCGCTTTTATATGCTTGATACAGGGTGCGAGAGCTTGAAGGACGCTCTTTGCACGGCGGTCTGGAATCCAAAGGAAACAACCTCGGACGTTCGTCTCGATGACGGTACCAGCGATATAGATACACTTGACGCGTTCGAGTACACATTCGAGCGCGATATCACGAAATTCATAAAATACGAGTAAGGAGGCACAGTATGCGATATAATGCGATGTATTCAGCAGTAGCCAAGGAGCTGGGAGACTACCTGTACAGCTCAGCAACTGCGCAAGGAATAGACCTATGGGGGCGAATGTATCGCGGAAATGCTCCGTGGAATAACGACCGAACCAAGAGCGCAGGACTGGCGTCAGCGATATCCTCAGAAGTAGCCAGACTAATCACAATCGAGCTTAAAGGAGAAGCAACAGGCTCGGAGGCGATGTCCTCAGAGCTTCAGAATGTTATTTCCAAGCTCCGCCGCTTCACAGAGTACGGAGCTGCGAAGGGAAGCCTTGTCATCAAGCCTATTGTGTACGATGATACACTGACGACACAGTTCATACAGGCGGACAGATTCTTCCCACTCGTGTGGGACAGCTCAGGAAACCTCACAAAGTGTGTATTTGCCGACCAGATGAGGAAGGGAAACACAGTGTTCACGCTTCTCGAAGTTCATACACTTGACCGAGGCGAGTACACGGTCGAGAATAGACTGTACCGCAGCAATTACGACGGCTCTCTCGGTACAAGGATAGCACTCTCTGAGGTCGACAAGTGGGCAGAGCTTGACGATGAGGGCAGATTCGCAGGAATTGACCGCCTGCCATTCGGTCTGTTTACCTGCCCTATAGCAAACCACATAGACGAGGATTCGCCTATGGGCGTTTCCGTGTATTCCCGAGCCGTGGAGCTTATCAGCGAAGCAGACCGCCGCTATTCAGGAGAGAGCTGGGAGTTTGAGTCGAAGGAAACAGCGGTACACATCGGCTCTTCAATGCTGAAATATGACAAAGCCCAGGACAGCTACATCTACCCCGGCGGCAGAAAAATGCTATACAGACCAGTAGAGGTCAACAACGGCGCGGTGGAGAAGCCGTGCATTGAGACATACTCACCCGATATACGCTTTGACGCGTACAAAGACGGCTGGAACGAGCAGCTTCGCCGCATAGAGTTCGCTTGTAACTTAGCGTATGGTACGATATCAGACCCCAACAACATAGACAGGACAGCGACAGAGATAGAGGCAAGCAAGCAAAGATCATACTCTTTTATTTGCGACTGCCAGAAGTCGCTCGAGAACGCACTGAACGGATGGGCTGACGGTACCGCCTTCTGGCTTGCTCTCAACGGTCAGAGCGGAGCTCACGAACTGAAGCTTGAATGGGGCGACGGAATCCTTTCTAATCCTGACGCAGAGCGCGAGGAGGACAGAAAAGACCTTGCTAACGGTACGCTCCGCCCCGAAGAGTACCGAGCAAAGTATCGAAACGAGACCCTTGAAGAAGCTGCGAAGAACTTGCCGCAGACTGCTGCGGTTATGCCCTGATGTATTCCGCAGGCGAGCTCGAACGGGCTTCAATGGCGCTTGACGAGCCTATGTATGGGCTTGAACATCGGATAATGACCGATATTGTCCGCCGAATCCGTGAGAATGGCGAACTCACAGCCGCCGCGGACTGGCAGATAACAAGGCTCATACAGCTCGGAATGGCTATGGAAGAGATAACCGCGGCGATTAATGAAGCTCTGGGTGCTGCAGAGAACATCACAGATACGCTGTTCAGTAATATCATAGAGGCAGGATACGCCCGTGATAATAACCTGTATAAAGCTATCGGCAAGGTGCAGATACCGTTTAATGAGAACGCCCCTCTGCAACAGATGATAAGCGCTGTGACAGCTCAGACGAACGAGACGATGCACAACATCACTCAGTCGCTTGGCTTTGCTCAGAGAGGAGCGGACGGACGTATCAGCTTCACTCCGATAGCTGATTACTACCAGAAGACACTCGACAACGCAATGCTCGATATCAGCTCGGGAGCGTTTGACTACAACACAGTACTCAACAGAACGGTCAAAGAAATGACGAACTCAGGGCTGAGAACAGTCGACTACGCTACAGGGTGGAGCAACCGTGTCCCTGTGGCTGCTCGCAGGGCAGTAATGACAGGAATGACACAGCTGACAGCTCAGGTCAACGAGCAGAACGCAGAAGAGCTCGAAACGGAATGGTTCGAGATATCCTGGCACTCTGGCGCTCGACCGTCTCACTGGTGGGGCGGTCGCTGGTACACAAAAGAGCAGCTGAAAACGGTCTGCAATCTCGGCGATGTCACAGGTTTATGCGGCGCGAACTGTTATCATGACTACAGTCCTGTTATTCCTGGCATATCTGAGCCGATGTACACAGAGGAAGAACTCGAGCAGATGAACCGCGAAGAGAAAGAGCCTATCGAGTACAACGGCAAGAAGTACACAAAATACGAGGCGACACAGCGGCAGAGACAGCTCGAGACTACTATGCGAGCGCAGCGTGAGGAAATGGCACTACTCGAAGAGGGCGGCGCCGACGAAGACGATCTGATTAACTGCCGCGCCAGATACCACGGTACCTCTCACGAATACGCTCAGTTTTCCAAGGCTATGGGGCTGCCGCAGGAACGGGAGCGCGTATATGCTGACGGTCTCGGGACTAAGCTCATGCAGGGCAAGACCGAGGGCGGAAGCGGTAAGGATTCACCCGTCAAGGTTCCAGCGGTCGGAGCTCACGTTGTTGATACCGTTACTCCCGAGGAACGGAAGGAGCTGCTGTCGAGGGATAAGGTTGATATTCATAATTCGTCTATTGACAAAAACCGTGAAAGTGGTATAATTAAAGCAGAGGAAGGCTTAAATCGAAAGCTTAACCCTGATAAAATAGAACCAATGCCTCGGAAACAACTCCGCAAAATAACAAAAAGCTTTAGCAAACAGGGCGGAGTGGTTCAAATGAACTCTGAAACAGACTATTACCTTAACAAGCGAAAAGTGGAGGCAATAACTTATAATTCTAAAACGATATTACTTAAACAAAAGCCCGGGAGAGCTGCAGTATTTGAAGAATTAATTCATACCGCGCAGTATCGAGATGGAAAAATGAATGGTAGTGCGTTATCTCGTATTGAATGTGAAATTGAAGCGCAGAAAAAACTGCTTAAATATTCTAAGGCATACAAGTTAACAACCAAAGAAATCGAGCAAACGCGCGCTGCCTTAAAGGACTATGAAGAAGAATTAAAAGAATACCATAGAAACGGAGGTGCTTGATATGTTAAAAGTTATAGAAACTTTAAAGATTGGGAATCTTTTATCAGTAACGGTTGAAGGAAATCCAAACGAAATTAAAAATGGTACTGTTTTTGTTGATAAAAACGGAGACCGCCATACTGTTAAATCAATAGCATTAGAGAGATTCGATAATCCACATGATATATCAAGATTCACCACGTTCTTAACAGAGTTTTGTGAACTAAAAAAAGGATCGATACTATTTAGCGAATAAAGATAAAACCGCCCCTAACAAGGCGGTTTTCTTATGCCCATTTGAAGGAGGTGAGAGAATGGAACTGAAAGACACTATCGACCTTATGCAGTCCGAGGACTACAAGGAGCGCTTCACAGCCGAATATCATCAGCTGATAATCAGGTACAAGAAGCTGAAAAAGATGTACGACAACTGGGATAACTTGAATTTCCTTCCGAGATGTCCAAAAAGCATTTACAAAATGCAGCTTGAAGTTATGGAGAGATACCTCGCTATACTTGAAGCCAGGGCAGCTATTGAGGAAGTTCCTGTGTGGGATTGCACAGAGAAATAACGGCAAAAAAAGCATTTGCGACCGACAATAATGTCGGCTGCAAGTGCTCTTTTTATACCCAAATAACGAAAGGACTGATACCATGAAGAAACTTGAAGCACTCAAATCCTTGTACGTAGCGCTCGGAGGCATCGCGTCGAACGTGGCGGCTTGTGATACCTCACTCGAGGTGCTCAACGCTATTCTCGCACTCGGCTCAGTAGAGGGCAAGGATTTCGTCGGAGACGCAGTCGCAGCAATAGCCGAGAATCTGAGTAAGATTGACCCGTCACCGTCGGCTACACTAATTACAAAGGAAATCACAGCTAACGGCGACTATGCCGCAAGCAGCGACGAAGCAGACGGATATTCAAGCGTGTCTATAAGCGTTTCGCCCGTACTTCAGAACAAGAGCGTTACACCGACAACATCGGAGCAGACGATATCAGCTGACGAAGGCAAGGACGGACTCGGAACAGTCACGGTCAGCGCCGTAACTGCAGCTATCGACGCGAATATTACCGCAGGTAACATCAAGGACGGCGTGACGATTCTCGGCGTAACGGGAACCTACAGCGGCGAATAACGACAAGAAGCACCCTCGAGGTGCTTTTTATATGCCCTCTGATACGGCGTTAAACTGTCAGCCCATTGTGATATAAACACGTAAAAAATGTAGGAGGAATCATCAATGAAAAGAGATTTTTTAGAGGGACTCGGTCTCGAAAAGGACGCTATCGACAAGATAATGACAGAAAACGGCAACGATATCAACCGCGAGAAGCAGAAGGCAGACGGGTACAAATCCCAGCTCGACGAAGCGAAGGAGAAGCTGAAAGGCTTCGAGGGCGTCGACGTAACGAAGTTACAGAACGAGATAACCAAGCTCAACGGCGACCTTGCAGCCAAAGAGGCGGAGTACACCAAGACACTCGCAGACCGTGACTTTAATGATATGGTCAGCAAGTATGCAGCTGAATTCAAGGCTCACGATGTAAAGGCTGTGATTCCTTTCCTTGATACCGAGAAGCTGAAAGCCTCTAAGAATCAGGAAGCAGACGTCAAGGCAGCTTTCGAGGCTGTCAAGAAGGACAATGCGTATCTATTCTCAGATACAAAGGTACCTCGCGTCATAAGCTCCACACCTGGAGCGGATCCGAAGACGGACCCTCCAAAGACACAAGCGAACGAGGCGTTAAGAAGCCTCTTCGGACGTAACGCATAATAAAGGAGGAAATAATTATGCCAGGTAAAGATATGATTTCAAGAGAGCAGGCTGAGGCTCTTATTCGTGAACAGGTAGTTCCCGAGATATTCCAGAAGGCTCCTCAGCAGTCCACATTTATGGGACTGGCTCGCAAGCTCCCCAACATGACAAGCAAGCAGACAAGAATCCGCGTTCTTGATGTTCTTCCCTTTGCTTACTGGGTAAACGGAGACACAGGTTACAAGCAGACTTCTGAGCAGGCGTGGGACAACGTATTCCTGACAGCTGCAGAGCTGGCTGTTATCGTTCCTATCCCTGAGGCTGTACTCGATGATGCTGAGTTCGACATCATGGGAGAGGTTACTCCCAGAGTTATCGAGGCAATCGGTAAGAGAGTCGACGAGGCTATCATCTTTGACAAGAACAGACCTGCAGAGTGGGACGCTGGTATTATCGTCCGCGCTCGTCAGGCAGGAAACGACGTTGCTAACTCGAGCGATCTTTACGGTGCTCTCCTCGGTGAGGGTGGTGTATTCAACAAGGTTGAAGAGGACGGCTATGCTGTTAACGGCGTAATCGCTTCCAGAAGCATGAGAGCAAAGCTCCGTGGTCTCCGTGATGACAACGGTCAGCCTATCTACAACACCACAATGCAGGGCTCCACGACATACGCACTCGATGGTGCTCCTATGTTCTTCCCTGCGAACGGCTCGTTCGACAAGGACAGAGCACAGCTCATCGCTGGTGACTTCTCGCAGGCTGTATACGCAATCAGACAGGACGTAACAATCAAGATTCTTACAGAGAGCGTTATCCAGGACCCCTCGGACGGAAAAATCATCTACAACCTCGCTCAGCAGGATATGATCGCACTCCGTGTTGTATTCCGTATGGGCTGGGCTCTTCCGAACCCTGCAACAGCATTCGACGGCGACCGCACAGGCTGCCCGTTCGCATATCTCGCTCCTGCTTCGCCTATGACAACCCAGACAGTAACCTTTACGGTAACAACTGGCAGCGACGAAGCAGTCGAGGGTGCTATTGTTGACGTTAACGGTGCTCGTCTCAAGACCAACTCGAGCGGCGTCGCTGTATTCAACCTGCCTGCAGGAAGCTACAGCGCGACAATCAAGGCTAAGGGCTACAAGACCGAGACTGAGAGCGTAACTGTTGCGGCGGCAGCTGTAACAAAGGATATTTCTCTTACTCCTACTACGTAAGGAGGAATGAAACGTGATAGAATACGCGGACTACAGTTTCTATACGAATCAATATCGAGGAGGTCAGTCCGCGCCTATCGCGGCACAGGACTTCCCTTTCTATGCAAGACAGGCAAGCGCTATCATAAAGCAGTACACGCATAACAACATCAAGGAAAATGATATCCCTGAGGAAGTGCAGTATTGCTGCTGTGAGCTTGCCGAAATGATAAACGCCGCGGATAGCTCTGAGGCTACACAGAAGGACGGTATTTCAAGCGAAAGCGTGCAGGGCTGGTCTCAGTCTTACGAAAGCTCGGAAGCAAGAAAAACGGCTCTCAGAGGCTCTCAGAAGGAATGCATATACAAGTGGCTCAGTGAGACAGGATTGTTATATTCGGGGGTGCGGATATGCTGAAAAATGCTGACTGCACGATATACGAGGCGGGTACTTACACCCGCCACGTTATCCCTGACGTATACTGGAACGACGCACGCGGAAGAACCGTGACAAATCGCGGTGTACAGATAGCTGATAGTGTTATCGTGTACATATACTCGGACGCATATATCCCGAAGCCGGGAGATATCGTAGTCAAGGGAACCGTTGATTATACATTCGATGCAACGACACAGCAGAAGGCTTCGGCGAGTATGAAGACCTTTCGGGAGACATACCCACAGTTTGCTGTTATAAAAGCTGTGAACGACGCGAGATACGGTGGGCTTCCGCATATCGAGGTGACGGCACGATGATGGACGTTGATATCAAATGGGACCCGCAGGCAGTAAGAGAGCGCCTGAGTAAAGCACAGAAGTTCATAGACAGAAAATGTATACAGCAAATGAAACCGTATACCCCGTTCAGAACTGGAATGCTTGAACGCTCCGCAACACTGGGAACAGTTATCGGCAGCGGACACATCGTATACAACAGCCCGTATGCACGTTATCAATATTATGGCGTTGTGTACGGACCGAATATACCGATATACGAAAACGGCATTCTCGTCGGCTTCCGCTCACCTAAGCAAAAGCACAAGACAAACCGTATGCTCACATACAGCAAAGCAAGACACCCGCAGGCTCAGCGTTTATGGTTCGAGACCATGAAGAAAAAGCACGGAGAAGCAATACTGCGCGGCGCCGCAGCTATCGCAGGAGGCAAGGCAGGAAAATGAATATAATCGAAAAAGTACAGGCTATACTTGAGAGCTTTCCGAAAATATCGGAAGTGTGCAACAGCGTTCACATCGACTTCACAGATCCTGAGCCGACGAGCTACGGTCTGAGCTCCGAAGGTGACGAGCTTATCGTGGAGGATATACTCGGTAACCAGAAAAGACAGCACACCTTTATGCTTTTCACGGTGTATAGCTCAATAAATGATTATGAGCGTCTGCATAACACCTCAGCGCTGCTTGAACTCGGACAATGGCTCGAGCGTCAGACAGCCGGCGAGGTCACAACCACGATAGGCGATGAAACGCTGACGGGCACGATTGTAAAGCTGAGAACCGCAAACGGTATGCTCGAAACTATTCCGCAGGAAAATGAAATGGACGGCTGTCTGTATCATATACAGATTATAGCCGAATACACAGTCGAGATATGAAAAGGAGGTCAATTCAATGTCAATATACGATGACGAGAACGAGCTCGAAAACGAGCTCGAAAACGAAGGAACTGAATCAGAGTCTGAGGAAGAGCCTGTTGAAATACTGACAAGAGGCGGCTCAGAAGAGCCAGAATCCGAAGAACCGGAATCAGAAGAGGAGGAAAATGATATGGCAGATCCTACACCTACACCGCGTGGCAAACTCCCCAGAGGGGCATATTTGCTTTACATTCAGACAGATTTCGACTTTGAAGGGGGAGACCCTACTGCAGCGGCATCGGCTAACTGGTTTGTTATCGGAAAGGATGTATCAGACCTTTCAGTCGAGCTGAACTCAGATACTGAGGTAATTAAGAATATCCTCGACGAAACAAGCGTGGTTGATAATGGTTATGAGCCTTCATTCGATGTTGACACATACTATGCGGCACCGACAGACGGCGCAATCTACACACACCTCAAGGACATTATGATGAACCGCAAGACAGGCGACGCTTGCAGAACCCGTGTCCTTGAAGTATTAGTCGACCAGGATAATGCAGATTCATATGATGCATGGTGCGAGGAAGTAATCGTAAAGCCCACAAGCTACGGTGGAGAGCAGGGAGGCGTTCGTATTCCCTATAACGTCAGCTTTGCAGGAAACCGCGTAAAGGGCACAGTAACATTCAGCGGCAAGGTACCCACATTCGCCCCGCCGCAGTCGTAAGATATGAGTAAGGGGAGACTTCGGTCTCCCTTTTTCATTAATGTTTGGAGGTTTTAACTATGAAAAATATCAGTTTCGACGAAGGCTTTCGCGAGTATAAGCTGAACGGCGACGAAAGCCGCGTTATTCGCATTCGCCTCACAGACCCGAACCTGTACGATAGAATTGAAAAGTCAATGGGAAAAATCGAGGAACTTGCGAATAAGTACAAGGGGCAGAACAACCCTGAGCTTATTCCCGAACTCAACGCAGATGTGAGAAGCTTAATCAACGAGGCTTTCGGATCCGATATATGTACTCCTGCTTTCGGAACAGCAAGCCCGTTCACAGTGCTTGAAGGTAATAAACTTCTTTTTGAGGCGTTTTTTGAGTCGTTCCTTCCAGTTCTCAAACAGGATATGAAGGCGGTAACAGCAAGCATTAAAGCTTCGGCGCAGATACGTCCAGAGGTGCAGAAATATCTTGAGCCTGTGTCTGTTGCACCAGTATCTAAACCCATTGCGGCACTTGCCAAGCCTGCTGTTGCTCTTCCAGACGTCAGTGGTCTCACAGACGAGCAGAAGCGTCAGCTTATAGCTCAGCTGATATGATAGGCGTACTTCCCGAAAGTTTAAGCGTCGGAGGCGAGAACCTGCCGATAAATGCAGACTTTCGGAATGTTTTAACGATTTTTGCAGCCCTCACCGATAAAGCACTGACACAAGACGAGAAATACTATGTCTGTTTGCGGCGGCTCTATAAGGTACCAATCCCTCGAAGAATAGCTGTCGAAGCAGTAAAACAGGCTTTCTGGTTCCTGGACGGAGGTGACATACCTAAGTCAAAGCCCGAGGAAATCAAAATGCTCGATTGGGAGCACGACGAATCGCTTATAATGCCTGCCGTCTCCAAGACGATAGGCGTAGTCGATGTGCGCTCCCTGCCTTATTTGCATTGGTGGACGTTTCTCGGAGCGTTCGGCGAGATAGGCGAGGGTCTGTTTTCTCAGGTCATACACCTGCGGCACAAGCTCAGCAAAGGTGAAAAGCTCTCCAAATCAGAGAAGGAATTCATCCGAAAGAACGACGACATGGTCCATCTCAGGACGGCTGAGGAAAAGGCAGAAATCGAAAGGCTCGAGAAAATACTCGACAAACTGACATGATAAAGAGGTGAGGAGCATGGCAACAGACGGTCAGCTGAATTTTAGTACAAGTATGGACCTCAGCGGCGTGGAGCGCGGACTAAATGAGCTGCTTGCTGAACTGAAAAAGATATCCGCCGTAATAACTGGTGTCCCTGAAATCAAAGTGAAAGCGGACACAACGGAGGTAAAAGCAGTTGAGGAAGCTATCGACAGCATACCAAAAGAGAATGATGTCGAGGTCAAAATCGACGCTGATGTGTCTGAAGCTGTCGCGGCAGAGACGGCAGTAGACAACGTAGGAAAAGCAGCTGAGGAAGCAGGCAAAAAAGCAGAGGAAAGCGCCGAAAATGCTGGCAATAAGATAAACAACACAGGCAACGAAGCCAAGAAAAAAGCGGCAGAGACGGCTAAGGCAGTCAAGAACGCGAGCAATAGTTCAAGTAAAGCCGTGGGCGGTTCGTGTGATGATATACTAAAATCTTTGTCGGGCACCCTCGGCAAGGTCAAAGCACTTATAGCAGCTTCTGGCATTGCCGTTGCAATCAAAAAAGCAATAGATCTCGGCAAAGAGGCTGTTGAACAGGCGGCGAAGGTAAACGCTTCAACTTCACAGCTCGAGCAGACCTTCGGAAGCTTTCAAAACACTGCCGAAGAAGCTATAAAACGAGTTGCAGACCAGAGCGGAATCCTCGAGACGAGACTCCGCGGCACAGCAACGTCAATATATGCATTCGCAAAGACCTCGGGAATGGACGCGATCACAGCCCTCACGATGATGGAGGACGCACTCCAGGTCGCCGCGGACAGCGCGGCATACTACGACCGCTCCCTCGAGGACACGAGCGAAACGCTCAAAAGCTTCCTCAAGGGCAATTATGCGAATGACGCGGCGCTCGGTCTGAGTGCTACGGAGTATACCCGAAACGCGGCGGCGATGAAGCTGTACGGCAAGAGCTTCCAGGAACTGTCGGAGGCTCAGAAGCAGCTAACGCTCCTGCAAATGGTAAAGGACGCGAACAAGCTATCAGGCGCTGAAGGGCAGGCAGCTCGTGAGGCTGACGGCTGGGAGAATGTAATCGGCAACCTCAAAGAAGCGTGGAGCCAGCTTCTCGCAGTAGTCGGTCAGCCGATACTCGAGGTCGCAACTGTAGCGGTCAAGAATCTAACAGCTGCGCTCACGTTCCTCACCGAGAAAGCTCGAGCGGCTATTGCGGCAATGAATCAGCTCCTCGGGCGCGAGACCAAGCAGAGCAACGCAATGGCAAGCAGTATCGAGCAGAGTGTCAGCAACCAAGAAGCGCTCACGGACGCTGTAAAAGACACGACCAAAGCGCAGAAAAAGAGCCTTGCGTCGTTCGACCAGCTCAATACACTCTCCTCCAACAACGCCGAAACGGCAGGAGCGGGAGCAGGTTCGGCAGCTTCAACCATGCCTGTGACGGTAGAGACTGAAAAAGCCGAAAACAACGTAGAAAAGTTCGCAAAAAAGCTGCAAACGGTGTTCAGCAAGCTGAAAACATGGTGGCAAAAGAACTTCGCTCCAATATTCAGCGGAATATGGGACAAACTAAAAGAAGAGGCTCACGAGCTCTGGGGCACGCTCCAGCACATATTCGCGGATATTAAGTCGCTCGGCGCTCCTCTGCTTGAATACTTCAACACTTATTTTGTACCGTTCTTGCAGACGACGTTCGGAGTTATCGGCGATATACTCGTCGGGCTGTTTGATACGTTCAACAAGGTATTCGCTGATATCTGGGACATCGTGATATTCCCATACTTGCAGACATACATCACAGTCGGGCTGCCGATGCTGACCGAGTTCGCGACCGAGGCAATGAAAACGCTCGGTGTGATATTCGACGAGGTCAAGAAGGTATTCGATATGATATGGGAGGACGTTGCAAAGCCTGTCCTCAAGTTCATAATGAAGTTGTGGCAAGACCTCATGGAATCGCTCAAAAAATTCTGGGATAGGTACGGCAACCCGATATTTGAGAAATTCCGCACGGCTATCCAGAAGACCTCCGATATCTTCATGTCAGCGTGGAACAGCTATTTCAAGCCATTGTTCGAGAAGCTCATGGCGAACATTGACACTCTGTGGCAAGAGCACTTGAAGCCGCTCGTTGATGCAATCCTCGAGTACGTGGGTGAGCTGATAACAGCCGCTCTCGACATTTACAACGAGTGCATCGCGCCAATTGTAAAGTGGGTGGTCGAGGTATTCGGACCGCCTATAATGCGAACCATAGGGCAGATAATGGAAACGATGTTCGCACTCCTCAAAAATGTGGCTGACGTTGCAAAGGGCATTATCGAAGCACTCACAGGTATTGTTCAATTTGCCGCTGGTGTATTCACAGGCGACTGGGAAAGAGCCTGGGAGGGCGTGAAAAAGATATTCAAGGGCGTATTCGATTCGCTCGTTGGAATCGTCAAGGTGCCGCTTAACCTCATTATTGGTAACATCAACCTGTTGCTGAACGGAATTGAGGAAATGGTGAACGCTATTATCGCGGCTCTTGGTGTTGTTGACTTTGATATTCCGAGCTGGGTACCAGGTATAGGAGGCAAATCCTTCCACCTTGACCTTGATTCAGTTGATATCCCGCGTATTCCTTACCTCGCACAAGGCACGGTAGTCCCTGCAAATTACGGCAATTTCTTGGCGATGCTTGGCGACAACAAGCGTGAGGCTGAGGTTGTATCACCTGTAAGCACTATGAAGCAGGCAATGCTCGAAGCACTGGCAGAGAGCGGGGGAGCGGGTCCGAAGGAGCTCGTCGTATACACTTATCTCTACCCGAACTCCGCGGCGTATCATCGCGAAGTTATCAACATAGTAAACGCAGACGCACGAAATAAAGGAGGCTAAGCATGGCAACGATAATACAGTCACTGAATAACGGAGACCCTGTGCTCGAGCCTACACGCTACGATATCAACAAGAGCGACCTGTACTCAGATCAGTCGGGTCGCTCCGCTGAGTCGGGTGATATGATACTTTATGCAATCAAGAAGGACGTGTACTCACTCGAGCTTGAATTTGTCGGGACCGCTTCGGAGATAAAACACATCAACGGGCTGCTCGCTATCGGAAGCTTCCCTGTCACATTTTGGGATGAGACTAACACCGAATCAGAGGCTGCATACGTGACACGTCAGATGTATGCTTCGGATCGCAAGCTTGAAGTCCTTGGCGTTCCGAACGCACGGAAGCACAGGCTATCATTTAACCTCATTGAGACGAGGAGGAGTAGCTGATGTATGCAGTATCACAGGAATTCAGAACCCTCCTCGAATCGGGAGCTGTCCAGAAGATAAGAGGCGTCATATATGACGTCGGAGCAGGCGAGCTCTTCCAGTTATCTGATGATAATATATCAAAGCCACAGTTCACGAGACAATGCACGACTAACACCGACAGCTTCGGATTCGGTCAGCTCTATGCGAGCACAGTAAGCCTCAAGATACTCGGAGTTGACGAGCTCATGCGAACCGACCTTCGTGGTGGAAAGCTTCGCCTTGGATTCAGCGTAGAGGGCAGCAGCGAGTGGGTACCGCTCGGCGTATGGAATATCACAGAGCCGCAGCGCGACTCTCAGAACAGTATAACCATTAACGGTGTCGACAATACGGCAAAGCTCGATGTTCCTGTGCCGTATAAGGACAGCGGTCCGAGTACGCTTCAGCGTCACATGGAGATAATAACTGAGCTCTCAGGCGTGGAATTCAAGCAAACGCCGCAAGAAATACTTGCGCTTGCTGGAATTACGATAAATCCAAAAGCAATAATTGCAACAACCTTCGGCAAGACGTGCCGTGACGAGCTGGCAGCTATAGCACAGTATACAGGCTGTCTGGCATATATCGACCGTGACGGTGACATTATATTCCGCAAGTATGGCGATGCGCAGCTCCCGTCCGCGATACAGGCGAGCCGCCGACACAAAGCAGACCTCGCCGAGTACAATATGCGTGTAGCTTCGCTCGCGTATACCTGCGGAAGCAAGTACCGCGGCACTGTCGTTGTCGATGCGGATAACATCACTCACGCAAACACGGATCTCCGTCTGTCGTTCGCTGACAACCTGTATATGAATTTCCAAAAACCCGAATACGCGACGGATTTTGTTGAAAAGGCTCTCGATAATCTTCTGACATCAGGCATCTGGGTTCCCGGCACACTTGACTTTTACGGGGACCCGACAATTGACCTCGGAGACCTCGTCACAATATCGGGAGGAATCAACGGAGATACGCCTACGGCTTTCCTCGTCACTGGCTTTGTATGGCAATTCCGCGGACCTATGACTTTGATATCTGCGGGAGCTGCGGAGGCTGTAAGCAACTATGGCGGCAGCTCAGGTTCGGGCGGCAGCAGTAGCGGCGGAGGCGGTCAGACCGTTGTCCAGAAGCCGTGGGAAATGGTCGACCTCGAAAGCTTCCCACAGGCGCTGACCTCACGCTGGGGCGAAATAGGTGCTGCAATATTCGCAGTCGCAGACGAGACGCTTGTCATCGCGCATCTGACAGTGAACCTCATCGGCACCGATATCGGCGAAGTCGTGGTTCATGTACTCTTGGACGGCATAATGCAGACGGAGTACAGCTGGGACACGATAGCGAACGGGCAGAAGCTCACGACGGAGCTGAATGTCCCGCTGACGGTCGAAAGCGGCGTTCACCGTCTGACTATCGAGGCAAAGGGCGCGGCGACAGTAGACCGCATCGTAGCAAGCGTTTACGGGCAGGGTGTGTCTGAGTACACAGGCGAGCCGACATTTGAGAGCGAGTACAGATACCACGCTGACACGGTCGACGAGTACATCGGCAGCTCGCTCACGCCAAGAATACCCGCTCAGCTGGGCGGCAATGACATACACGTTCTCGGCGGCGGCTCGTTCGCAGAGTCAGAGGTCGAGTACACATATATCCCCGACGGTGTCGAGGAGATTAAGTAAAGGAGTGAGAGTATGGCACAGGGCGATTCTTGGGCAGACCCTATCATAGTTGATAATTGGGCGGACTTTCTGACGAATAACGTCGCCTCGAAATACGTGAAATTTGCGAACCCGAGC
>Ga0310786_10004618_pt1 | contig 19108 bp, 17 predicted proteins | sample AusTroGonzalo_MG_FD_203881 | JGI IMG/M metagenome (GOLD analysis project Ga0310786, IMG submission 203881) | Bovine rumen microbial communities from tropical cattle in Woodstock, Queensland, Australia - Gonzalo_03 (v2) (version 2) | ecosystem: Host-associated > Mammals > Digestive system >... | reverse complement strand
AGAATGCAAGTTGGGCAGCGCCGAAATAGAGGATGGCTCAAAGCACTTAAAACAAATAGCAAATCTAATAAAAGAGTATAACAAGACTGAGAAACAGAATCCCATACCTGAGCCAAACCTTCTTATTGTTCTAACAGGTGGCAAGATGGCCTATACCCGCGCGGACGGAGTTAAGGTTATTCCTCTGGGATGCCTTAAATGGTAAAAATGAAACTATTTCCCAAGTTATTCCATTCTCAACAGGATGAAACAGATAGAGGTAGTAGCAGCAATAATTCACGATAATCAAGGCCGAATCCTGTGCACGCAGCGCGGATATGGTGACTGGAAGGATTACTGGGAGTTTCCGGGCGGCAAGATGGAACCGGGCGAAACACCTGAGGATGCTTTAAAACGTGAGATTCTTGAAGAGCTGGACACTCGTATAAACATTGAGCGGTTCATTACTACTGTGGAGTATGACTACCCCACTTTTCACTTGACTATGCACTGTTACTGGTGCTCATTGGCAGGCGGCCAGCCAACACTCCTTGAGCACGAGGCAGCCCGATGGCTGGCAAAAGACCAACTCGACAGCATCAACTGGCTCCCCGCAGATCTCTCCATCCTGGACCTCCTCTGAGGGGCCGATGCCCGCTCGGACTCAAGAATTCTGTAACCTGTAGAATTCCTTTTGCTGTTCTATCTCCCGACGCAATTCTTCCTGTGTAGGCATACAAGTAAGGGATTTTGCCGCATACAACTGATCATTGCTGTTCAGAACCGAATAATGCGCTACATCCTCATCAGTCTCCGCACATAGTAGCATTCCGATGGTTGGGTTATGGCCTTCAGGACAAACCAGTTCATCATACATCTTAACGTACATATCCATCTGGCCCACATCCTGATAACTCAGTTTGGTGGTTTTCATTTCATTACGAACAACTGCTTTGTCTTGCGATTGAAGTAGACGATGGTAGTATTGTGATGAAACATTACGCTGTAACGTGCGTGTGCTCCACATTTCTTTTGCAGCTTCATTCTCATACCAGGTTCGGCCATCGGCTGTTGTTTCTTGCAGGATAATCCTATAATGAGTCCATGAAAGACGTATTGGAGATTTTGAACGCAGTGAATTCATAATGTTGGTGTTTTCCAATAATTTTCCACTCACTGCGTGGAAAAAGTTTGGCCATGCTTCGAAAAAGCCTATATAATTGTAAAGATTAGTTTTAGTAAAACCAGTTTTATATTTGGCAGTTAATTCTTTAGCTAGAATTTTAACCACCTGCTCACCATATTCCGCCCGCTGATCATTCAAGACCTCATGCTGAATACGCATTCCCAGCAGCCAGTTACGCTTAATAAGAGTTTCATTAACGGCCTGATAAGCCCATCGTTGAGCCTGCTCAATAATTACGCAAGCATCATGGAATAGTTCATTCTGTGACATAACAATTAGGTATTAAGTAAAAAACGTCGCAAACAAATACTAAGGGCGCTCAACTAACACCTTTGCGTGCCGTTAAAGCGCCCTTACGGTATTAGTAATGGCAAATATAACACTTTTTCAATAGCTTGTCAACTTGGTTTAGGCTTAAGACAAAAAAGTGATAACAAAATTCAGCACTTTACAATCAATAACAAAGGGGCAAGGCTCGGAGATGGCTCGGAGATGAGACGTAGATGGCTCGGAGATGATGGGCGGATGATGAGGGCCTGGGGACTTGAATAATTGAAGCCAAATGAGTACCTTTACCGCAAAACTAACCAACATGGCAAAGATATACGTAGCATCCAGCTGGAAAAACCCATACCAGCCCGAAGTTGTAAAGAAACTCCGCGAGCAAGGACACCAGGTTTTTGACTTCCGCAACCCACCAGATGGTAAGGGCGGGTTCTTTTGGAAGGACGTTGATCCCAATTGGGAACAATGGACCACCCAGGACTACATAAACAAACTGGACCACGAGTGGGCCCAGTACGGATTCAAGCGTGACTATAACGCAATGAAGGAGGCCGATGTCTGTGTGCTAGTGCTACCATGTGGACGTTCTGCTCATACTGAGGCTGGATGGATGGCCGGTGCCGGCAAGAAGGTTATTGCCTACATACCTGAGAAGCAGGAGCCGGAATTGATGTATAAGATGTTTGATTTGATTACAGATGATTTTGATGTGCTAACAGCAACAATCTGATATTGTGTTTTATGTTAGAAACAAATACATTTGCACTCTATCAAGAATTGAAGATGCCACATAGTAGATGAATTAAGTTCAAGTTAATGAAATAACCAGTTATAGTGACTGGACAATAAATCGTATAAAAAAATATAATTGACAAAAATATGCCATTAAAATTTATTGATTTATTTGCGGGGTTAGGAGGATTTAATTTGGCACTAAGCGGTTTAAAACATGAATGTGTATTTGCATCAGAAATACGTAAAGACCTACGTGATCTATACAAAATAAACTTTCCAAATACGCCTCATATTGAAGGAGATATCACTAAAGTTAAAATAAAAGATATTCCCGATCACGACATTCTTTGCGCCGGGTTTCCTTGCCAACCTTTCAGCCAAGCTGGCTACCAAATGGGATTTGATGATAAAGGAAGAGGAAATATGTTTTATGTTATCCGTGATATCCTCAAAGAAAAAAAACCGAAGTACTTGTTTTTAGAGAATGTTGCCAATCTTAAAGGACATGATGGAGGTAACACTTGGAATACAATAGAAAGAGAATTAATAAAAGTTGGGTATGGTATTGATGAATGTATTTTATCACCTCATCAATTTGGAATACCTCAACATAGAAAAAGAATCTACATAGTAGGTATTAGACGTGATCAGGGAACAATTAACGACTTTCATTTTCCCGAACCCACTAACGAGAAATGTGATATCCATGATATCATTGACGAAAGTGACAGTAATTACATTCCTTTGAAAGAAGAGACTCGCAATTATATTGAGACATGGAGCCAATTTGTAAAATTAGCAGAAGAGAACAATTGTAAATTGCCAGGCTTTCCTATTTGGGCTATGGAGTTTGGGGCAGATTATGAATACGAGAACACTCCACCTTGTCACCAGAAAGCTAGTCAATTAAAAGGAAAACATGGAAAGTTAGGGAGTGTAATAATAGGCAAAAGTAAGGCTCAAATGTTAGCCCAACTACCCATCTATGCACAAGATACCAGAAAAGAGGGGGAAAAATTTCAAGATTGGAAAATCAGATATATAAAGCAAAATCGAGATTTCTATTCTAAGAACAAGGAATGGATAGACAACTGGATTAATAAAATAAGAACTTATCAAAATAGCCATATGAAGTTTGAATGGAATTGCGGAAATAACGCATCAATGACACTAGATGATAAAATTCTCCAATTTCGAGCTTCTGGTTTGAGAGTTAAGATGCCGACTTTTTCCCCTGCTCTGAATCTAGTAGGCACACAAATACCCATTTTCCCATGGGTTGATGTTCCAGATTCTGATTTAAAAGGAAGATACATGACTATAAAAGAAGCTGCTAAAATTCAAGGAATGGAACAATTAAGTTTTAGTAGTAATATGAGCCCCACAAGATGCTTTGAGGCATTAGGCAATGCTGTTAATGTTGAAGTGGTTAAGAAAATCGCACAAGAGTTATTAAAATAAACACAAGTAAATATGGAGAACGAAATTGAAATACAAGAACTGAACATACAGCCACAAGCTGGTGTAATCGGCGTATTCTCACGTTTGAACTATAAGGCTTGGTATGCAATTGCAGAGTTTGTTGACAACTCTACACAATCATTCTATTCCAATCAACGGGAATTAGCACGACATGGTATCTATAACGTTAACATCTCCATTGATTACAACGCAGACAGCGATATATTGACTATTGAAGACACTGCTTATGGAATGGATTTTAACGATTTTGCAAGAGCAGTAAAGATTGATTCACCTCCAGATGATAAAACAGGTCGCAATGAGTTTGGCATGGGCTTAAAAACGGCCGCATCATGGTTTGGCAATGTATGGTCTGTTAGATCGACTCAATTAGGATCTAACTATGAGTACTTTACGGAAATAAACATTCCGGAAATGCGAGCAAAAAACATTAACTCCGTTGCAATTAGAAAAACAATTGTTGATCCTTCGAAACATGGAACCACAATAATCATCAGCGAGGTAACAAAAAAGATAGGTTCTCCTCGCACTAAGAACAAGATTACTGAATTGCTTAAAAGTATGTACCGCCGAGATTTGAATAACGGTATGGTAAACATTTCATATGATGGAGAGTCTCTTTATTTTGATGAATATGAATGTTTATCATTCAGAAATCAAAAATGGAGGAAAGAAATAGACTTCTCTTTTGAATTTGACAAGCAAATCCACCATGTCGTAGGATTTGTTGGAATACTAGCGAATGGAGGTTTTGGTCGTGCAGGATTCGCATTATTTAGGAGAAATCGTGTTGTTGTTGGTGGAGAAGAATTCAATTATAAACCAGATAGAATCTTTGGACAAGCACAAGATCCTAGAGCTCATAAATTATTTGGAGAACTGGACTTAGACGACTTCCCAATCAATCAAGCAAAAGATGGCTTCGTGTGGGACGACGGTCTTGAAGAATCGTTTATTGAGCAACTTAAAAAACAAATCCAAGAATACATTGATATAGCGAAGCTAACAAATAAGGACAGAGAAAAGGAAGAAGCCACATCCCAAAGTATATCTGATAGCGTTCAAAGTCATGTCCAAGATCTTATTTCACATTCCTTTGGGCCGCATTATTCAATAAGTGAACCCAACATCTTTGAAGCGACCCAGGCGCAACAAGATACATACGATCAAACTGCAATTGATTTATACAGACAATATCAATCTGAGCAAAACAACCTCCCTGAGGAGATTGATGATAAAGTACGTTCATATTCTATTCAATTAGATGCCGCTAATAAATGTACGATATCTGTTAGATGGACAAAAGGAAACTCTGCTACATGGATTAAAGTTGATTCTGCAGAAGATGGGAGTTGTGCAAATATACAATTAAATATTAACCATCCTTTCTTCAAGCCATTCTCGGAAAAAGAAGATTTCAAAATGGTTTTGGAAAAGTTTGCCATTGCATTTGCTCTTGCTGAGATTCGCGCAAAATGCAATGCAAACGCTGATGGTATGATAAGTCCAAATGCGTTCAGAACTCATATTAATAACTACCTGAGAGAATTAACAGACGAAGACTGATGGAGCAATATAAGATAAAAAGGCCCGACTATACACCGTCTATAGTAGAGGGGATTTTTTTTAAACGTATTCACCAAATACATATTGATGCATACGGAGAAATAGGAGCCAAGAATATTGTAAAAAATGTTCGTGACACGTATCACAAATTGATACAACAGATTGCAACGAAAGAAAACCACAATTCTTTATTAGTAGGAAAAGTACAATCTGGTAAGACATCAAATCTAGAACTATTGACAGCTCTGGCATTTGATAATGGCTACAACTTTTTGCTCATATTAGGTGGTTACGACAAAGATTTACTAAGACAAAGCACAGAACGTTTTGGAGGTACCTTCAACACTGCAGGTGGAAACGAAGTACTCTTTGCAGATACTCCCGTTTTGTTCACGACAAATGACTTAACAAAAGAATCCATATCTATAAACAGTTTAGATCCTGATTTTGTAAAACAGTTGTTAGAAGAAGGTAGACCTATTATTATCACATGCTTAAAACGTCCGCCAGCCATGAAAGTGGCATTAAAAGCCATCACCAGCATTGTTGAATCTATTCCGGGCATTAAGCCTTTTATCATAGACGACGAAGGAGACCAAGCTAGTTTGAACACAGCCAAGGACAAAGCTCGAAACTCAACGCCCACATATAAATGCATCCAAAAAATTAAACATATATTGCATAATCCCTTGTATTTATCAGTAACAGCGACTCCACAAGCCAATATTTTTCAAGAGGATATTAGTGAACTCATTCCTGCTTCAATTCATACGGTGCAACCGGGCAAAGGATATGATGGTGCTAGTGTATATCACTTAGCTGAAAACAGTATAGTGGAAACAATTAAGGACGAAGAATCTGAATACCACATCACTGAATCATTAATTGAGGCTATTTACTATTTTTTTATTGCAAGTACTATTAAACGCCTGAGAGCCTCTCAAAAGAAAGATACGCTCTCAGATATGATTATTCATGTAGATAGGACTGTTGCTGCTCATGGTAGTATATATTCAATGATACATGACCTATTGATAGAGATAAAACAAGCATTTATTGAAAGTGAGAGTACAGATTTTTACATAAGAAAACTACGAAGGAGTTATGAAAAATATCTCAGTGATGCGATAAAAGAGGATTTCCCTTTTAACGACCATCTTATTGGTGAAATAGCTAGAGATATTTATTCAACCGGAGTAATACTTCAGAATGGTTTAGGAAAACACACCAAAGCATTAGAATTGACAAAGTTGCATAAGATATATATTGGAGGAGACTTGTTACAACGTGGTCTAACTTTTCCGAACTTATTAGTTTCTTATTTTACTCGTTTTGCAAAAAACGGTGGAAACATGGACACTACACTTCAACGTGCCCGCTGGTTTGGATATAGAAGTAAATATTTAGACCTATGTAAAATATTTACTACAGAAGAAATTTCTAAGGAGTTTACAGTACTAGCTGAAGTTGAAGATGATTTGTGGGAACAATTCGAAGATATTGAAAAGGGACAACTTGAAATAAAAGATATTATCATTCAAGCGGAAGAAACTAAACAGAAGCCTACAGCCAAAAACAAAGCAAAATATAAGACCGTATCTTTCAAAAACCGTTGGATAAAACAGAAATTCATAGTTGTAAATGATGAAGAAATAAAAGCTAACAATTATTACATAGATAGTATTATTGCGAAAATAGATACTTGGAAGTTAACTAATGAAGGAAGTGTAAATAAGGAACCCACGGCATTATTTTCATTGTTTAGCTCTAGTCAGTTAGTAGAGCTGATAAAATCAATAAACACCGCATTTGATAGAGAACCTTTTAATAAAAAACCATTACTTGAACTTGTTGATCAGTCTGATATTCCGGTAATTCTAATGTGGACTAACGATGACGACAAAAAGCGTTATCGTTCTATATATAACGATGCTTCTCAAGATAGAATCAAAGCCCTACATCAAGGAGCTAACACGACCAACGAAGACAAACTTACATATCTGGGTGATAAAAAAGTAGTGATAGATCCCAATAAGATCAATATTCAGATTCACTTTATAACACCTGGGTTAGACAGACACCATCATATAGGAAAAGACCAATATATGTTCGCTATATATCTACCCAAAAACAAAAAATATTACATAAAAGACAATGATTGATATAAAAAATCTAATCTATAAGATACAGTCGTCTCCTAAAGATAACACATTGTATCTCTTGGAAAAGATGTCATTTGATACAGGACTTTTCGTATCAAATGGAAATGTGTTATATATAGTTCCGAATAAGGAGTCTAGTTCATCAATGAGCATAAAGACAGATTTCTTACTATTAGAAACAAACATTTACATAACGGCATTCAATCCATCTGTCTCTACTTTCGAAAATGGCTATTATAACTCTGTAGAATTACAATTAACTGAGTCTAATGAGATAGAAGCAAATCTAAGTGCATTTGTAAACTTATGTATGGCACATTCATCATATATGGGTGGACAAGAGTTCATAGCTTTTTTTGACTCGTTGGTATCATTATTCCAGTTACCTAGAGAACAACAGTATAAAAATCTCATTGGATTAATGGGTGAACTTTTGTTGATAGAATATATCTACAACAATTATGGTCTAGATATATCCAAATATTGGCATACAGATGGCCCTACTTCACGATTAGATTTCGTTTGCCCTTATGCGAACATAGAAGTTAAAACGAGCGCAAATGATTCAATTGGTTTCACAATAAAACATGATCAATTATTTGTAGATTCTGAGAAGAATTATCTTATTACTATAGGTCTTGAAGAAAGCAATTCAGGTCGCACCTTGGAAGACTTAATCAACTCATTATTAACATCATCCAACTATTGTAATGGTATGAAATTTGCCATAAACATTGAGCAAGAAAAGATAAGAATCTCACCCTCAGAATTGCATAATAAAAGATTCCTTCTTAAAAGGATTCTTGCATATAAAGCCACTGATATTAATCCTTTTGAAAGCATCCCTGATTGCATAGAAGGATTAACATATAAAATAGATTTACATGCTTTCTCAAGCATCCCAATTGAAACAATTCTTCCGACTAATTAAATAGTATGGCAGCACAAAGATTCTATTATTCAGACTCCATAACAGACTTCATTTCTCGCGTAAACAACGAAATTATAGGCGATTTAACACTTGCCTCTCAACACGACATTAATGACGAAACTAAGCAATCGTGGCTAGAGGAAATAGAAACACTACGCGAGGCTTTAGTGCCATACAAAGGCCGTGGTAGTGTGTTCTTCGAGTACAACATTCCTCGTATGGGTAGGCGTGTAGATGTGATTGCGGTTATAGATAGTATTGTTTTTGTGCTTGAATACAAAACTATAGATAGGTCTTTCTCACGTGAGGCTATTGTTCAAGTATGGGATTATGCATTAGACTTGAAGTATTTCCATGAAGAGAGTTCTAACAGAATCTTGATTCCCATACTTGTGGTTCCACGGGAAAAGGACACTCGCTGCAAACTAACATTAAGTAATTTCGAGGACAATGTGTACGAGCCGCTTTGTGTTAATCGTAAGAATCTTTCTGTAGCAATAGAGAAAGTATTATGTTCAATTCACTACGATGTTAAGCCGACTCTTACCGATAATCGTTGGGCTAATAGTGGCTATTCGCCAACGCCCACCATCATTGAAGCCGCAATTGCCCTTTATGAAGAGAATACGGTAGAAGAAATCACAAAACATGGTGGTGACATCGACAAAGCTTCTGAAGAATTGCGTAACATAATACATCATTGCCGTGAAAACAACAAAAAAGCGATATGTTTCATCACAGGTGTTCCTGGTGCAGGCAAAACCTTGATTGGGCTTAACACTGCAATCGACCAGTTTAATTGTGGAGAAAAAGCCGTGTATCTTTCTGGCAACTTTCCTTTGGTAGAGGTTCTGCAAGAAGCATTAACACGTGACTATTTGAGACGCGATAAAGCCAAGGCCAAGATAGAAGGTCGTAAGGTGTGCAATAAGGCTAAGGCCAAGAGTAAGGTGAAAGCTTTTATTCAGATGATTCATCATTACCGCGACCTTTATCTGGAAGGAACAGTAGTAAAAAACAATAAGATTGTACCCATAGAAGGCTATTTCAAGAATCATACAGACAAGGCATACATTCCTGTTGAACACGTTGCCATCTTTGATGAAGCTCAACGTGCTTGGACAAAAAAGGAGTTACAACGTTTTATGCGTGAGAAAAAAGGTATTCAAAACTTTCCTTATTCTGAACCAGAATACTTGATTTCGTGTATGGATCGACAAACAGACTGGGGACTTGTGGTTTGTCTAGTTGGAAACGGTCAAGCTATCAACAAAGGCGAGGCCGGATTGAAGGAATGGATTGAGTCTATTCACCGTAGTTTTCCAGAATGGGATGTCTATATGTCTGATTATCTAATAAAATCTAAAGACTTAACAAAAGATGAGTTGATGCTGATTAAGAAGAAACTCATTCCAAATGACAATTTGCATCTAAAAATATCAATGCGCTCTTTCCGCAGTGAAAAGGTGAGTATCTTTGTCAATCAGTTATTGGCATTGCAAAAGGATGAAGCAATTGCTACTTTGAAAGAACTGAATAGATATCCCATTGTGCTAACACGCAATCTTGAAGCAGCAAAAGAATGGTTACGAAAACACGCTAGAGGCAGCGAACGAATGGGACTGTTAGCCAGCAGCAAGGCTGAGCGTTTGAAGGCCATTGGCATCAATGTTCGCTACCAACCTAATTTTGTTCATTGGTTCTTGGAAGATGAAACTGACATTAGAAGCAGTAACTGTCTTGAAGATACTTTGACAGAGTTTAAAGTTCAAGGCCTAGAGATAGATTGGGCTTGTGTAACTTGGGATGCAGACCTGCGCATAGACGATAATCTGTCTTCATGGCAACACTATCAGTTACGCAGTGGTACCAAATGGCAAAATATCAAAAAGGATATTAATAAAGAATATCAAATAAACGCCTATCGTGTGCTGCTTACAAGAGCACGTCAAGGTATGGTAATAGTTGTACCTAATGGCGATAATGGCGTTCCACCTGATGAGACTAGAAAACCAGAGTGGTATGACAGGATATACAATTATCTACATTCGTTAGGGATAAAACCCATCTAAAAATCAGGCATCGTCCCTGATTGTCATCGGCCCCTTTGGCGGCTTGCTTGCGAGCGTGCGGGTATCGGCCCCACTAAAGAACATCCCAGAAGCTGGCGGGCAGATAGACGTTGGGGAGTTCGGCCGCGTGCGCGAACATCGGCCCTATTTGGGATTCGCGGTAACCGGCTATGCCGCAGCCTATTGGGGTTACCAGAAACTTGTACTCGGGATGCTGACTGGCGAAGGCTATGAAGCGGTCAACGGCGAATTTGAGACTGTCCAGGCCTTCCATCGTGGGAATGGCGTAGGATTGACCTTGAAGACCCTCGCCCACTCCCCACTCTGCGCCGAAGTGATCCAGAGCAAAACGGGCGGCTCCGCCGGCGTGCATTCCTCGGGCGTTGCTGCCAAAGACGAAGATCTCACCCGGCTTTAGGGAGGTTATGATATCGGCGGTAATTCGTGTAGTGATAGGTTCCATAAGACACAAAGTTAATGTATTAGTCGTTAATCTGGAGATTGTAAATAACGTTGCGGACCGCCCCAAAGGACGGCCCGCATTGTTTCACTTAATACCTTACATTATGAAAATAAGGTCTTTGCAAATAGAATCAAATTATTTTACTCCAATCTCCTTCCTTGAAATATTTACAATAATCCTGATTACCAGAGTTGAGTGTTATTCCAAGAAAGAATGCCGCACGTGATACGCCTACATAAATATAACGTTTCACTAGATCAGAACTTAATGAGGCACTATCTATATTATGGAAGAATACAACGTCAAACTCCATTCCCTTAACAACATCTATAGGATAAACTCTTATTTGATTAGAATCTGCCAAAACATTACCACCACTACCATCGACAACTTTAATACTTGATTCATAAATAAAATCTGTATCCTCCAGTTTTTCCACAAAGGGTTTTATGGCATCCTTATCATTTAAGAATATGGCTATTGATGGTAGTCTTTTACCATATGCAATATAAACTTCCTGGATTCTTTTCTCTATCCAATTAATCTTGGAGTCCTCATCGCGACTAATAAACATTAAAGGCGATGGAACCTTTCTGGATTTCATATAGGCTACATAATTGGGTTCCTGCCCAATTGTATCCGTATACATCTCTCTGGCGACATCAAGTAATACTGTACTCTGCCTATAAGAAGTTTTTAGGCTAACTAGTTTCAGTTTGTCTTTGGGAATAATTGAGGTAAGCTCATCCCAACTATTAAAGCCTGATGCTGTTAACCTCTGCATTATATCACCGCAAAGTGTTATAGAACTAAACTCTATGCTTGCCATAGATATCATGGCATAAATATCAACTAATGAAAAGTCTGTAACCTCATCAATTCCAATGATAGGCCTTGACACCTCTTGATAAGCTTCTATGTAACGATGTTTTATTTTATCATTTGGCAGGTTACGTAAAATAGATTTTACCAGATTATTAATAAAACCTATAAGAAGAGCCTCTTCTTGACTATGTAACTGACGTCCATTCCGTGTTGTAATAATTAAGTTCAGCAATTCTAAATTCCAGCCTTCCTTCTTTGTCTTTAAAACGTCTCTTCTGAATGCCTTATATTTAGCTGGCAACCCCGTCAACAAGTTTGCTTTTACTCCACGAGTATATTTTGAGAAGTTCTCAAAAAGGACCAGTTCACCCAGTTCTTGCATCCTAGAATCCATCTCCAATTGTTTACATAATGGAGCAAGTATTTCTGTTAGCTTTTCCTGCTTTTTGGTAAGCTTGATTATAGTATTGACCTGTTTATATGTGTGTATAGCGCTCTAAAGATACCGGCTGTAGCGCTCTAAGTGGTACCACTTTAGCGCGCAAATGGGTACCGGCCTAAGAGCCTGTAGATTTTGTGCGGTAAATATATGTCTATTTTTTCTTTTTACGTCTCATTGACTCTCCTTTTAGTTCTATATGGATTGCATTGCTGACCAATCTGTCCATGATGGCATCAGCCAGTGTGGGTTCAGCAATGTAATCATACCACTTGGCTACTGGCAGTTGTGAGATGATGATCATTGATTTACGGTCATATCTTTCTTCCAGTATTTGTAGCAATGCCAGCCTGGAGTTGGTGTCCAGGGGCTGCAATCCAAAATCATCCAGTATTATAAGATCGTTCTTCTCCAGACGTGTGATTACCTTCAAAAAGGATCCATCCATCTTGGCTAGGGCGATTTTCTCTATAAACTTATTCATGTTGATGTACTCTGTACGTAATCCCAGATAACAGGCCTGGCGTCCAATAGCGCAAGCCAGATATGACTTGCCACACCCTGTAAGGCCCGTTATGAGCAGGTTTTCTGCTCTACGTACAAAACTGCAGTCGGAGACTTCCAGCAGCTTTGATTTGGTCAGGTTACGTGCTTCAGAGCACTCTATATCCTCCAGATTGGCATTGTATCTAAGTTTACTAGTCTTGAGATACATCTGCGTTTTCTGGTTGTCGCGGTAAAGTTGTTCTGCTTCGGCTATTTTGGCTATTGCCAGGTCCATATCAGGACGTTCTGACACAGGCATGAGAGTTATTGCTTTATAAGCGTCTGACATACCCTTGAGCTTGAGTTTGTAAAGGAGATCTATGGTTTCTTGGGTATTCATGACTTCAGCCTATTATCTGTGAGTAACTTTCCGCACCTCTCACATTCTCATTGCGAGGAGTGATTGATATGATTTCTGTAGATCCGACACCTATAGCCTTATCCATATTGTTCTCAATCATGTTCTTGAGCATCTGGATGGAAAAGGTCTCTGTCTGCAGATGTATGTAGTAGCATGCCTTCTCGACACGTCTCTCGCCATGTTTCTCGGCAAACCTGAAAAACGACTGGCAGTTCCTGTAAGCGTATTGAGGCAGGATGGGCCCGTTTATGATATTGCTGACGGCCCATTTTGATTCTGGACCTATAGACATAGCCCGTTTGAGATAGTCATCAGCGTTGAGCTCGCGGCTTCTCTTATATGCCTTGTGGTTAAGAGGCATATGGCTTTCATCAGTCGTGTAGGCAAACTTCTCAAAACTCCTGCGGTGTATTGCTATGCGTTCCATATTGCAGTATATCTCAACGGTTTCCATATCCCAAAGGACTGTCACCTGCTTAGCTACATACTGGTACGGAGCGCTGTACTTGTGCTGTTCCTTGCCTACTACTACGTGATAATCCGCTGGCAGGATCACTTCTTTCCTGTATCTGAAAGAGTACGGCTTATCGGGCAGATTGCGCATAACAGGATACTCCTCACGATAGTAAATGGCGTCTCGTGACTCGCCTTTGACCTGAAGAGGTCTGCTGTTATATTCATCAATGAGCCTGAAGATCTCATTGTTAAGATCATTCAGTGAATAAAAGACTGTATTACGCATGCGTGCGTATACATATTTGTAAACCTGATCCACAAGGCTCTCAACCGGTGCCTTGTCTCGCGGTTTACGTATTCTGGTCATATCAGGTATTATGTCGTAATATGTAGCCCATTCATCAACGGAATCAGTGAATGAGCGTTCGTATGTGCTGCCATGTTTGACCCATTGGGCCATATTGTCGCTCTTGGCTATTCTGGGCACACGGCCATAGTATGACAAGCATTTTGACAGGCAATGGAACAGGTTCTCCTGAGTCGCATCAAGAGCGCCCATAGCAAACGCTTTGTTGCTGTATGGCATTATGCAGCATAAAACCACTACCTCAATCCACGTGCCGGAGTCCTTATCCCGGTAGTACAGTTTGTCACCCGCGTAGTCAATCTGCATCTCCTCGCCAGGATTGTACACGTTGTGATATGAGAGGTCCTTGCTCTTCTTGTATTCCTTGAGGTACTTCTTGAATTGTGTGTATTGATATCCGTTAGGGTTATCCCTGCGGTATTCTTCCCATAACAGAAGAACACTTACATAAGGCTTCTTCCATTCACGCAGATAGTTTTCCAAATCCTTATCCAGTACCTCTTTCCTCTCATCTGGTTGAGGAACGGATGACTGAGGCTGGAGGATGGAATTCAACTGGGCATCTTCCAACTTGCGTAAAGACGTAAGCGGGACTCCAGTCCCTGCTATCCGTTGTTTGTAACTGTGGACCGTCCGTTTGCTCATATTGAGCTCCCGGCAGATCTCGTTCATTGACCTGCCTGCATCTAGTAACTGCAGCATGCGTTTGAGCTTGATCATTGTAATCTTGTTATTAGCCATAATAGTGTCTCCTTTACGAAGACAATATTATGAAGTTTATAATAACAAAACCACAGGTTTAGGCCGGTATCCTATTGAGCGCTACGACGGTACCGTATTGAGCGCTACGGCGGTATCCTATTGAGCGCTACGGCGGTATCCTATTGAGCGCTAGGACCGGTATCCATTCGAGCGCTAGAAGTGGTATCCTTTATGCGCTATAATCATATATGAATATCGACGCAGCCAAGACTTGATACTCCTATAAATAGCATCATCAAGAGCAGCCTCTACTTCCGATTCATCTTCCAAATCTTCAATGTCATCATCAAGAGCTAAGTCATCGGATGTATCAACTTCATCATCAAATGAAGTATCGACCAGTTCCTGCAACTTTTCCCTAACAGAAGGATCTGTATTAGCTGCAGCTTGAACCATTAATGAGGTTGAACGGATTAATTCATTATACCTTTGAGTCCAAACCCTGCATTCAGCAGAATATGTCCTCTCAAGATTCGCAAATAGGCTAATAAAACTAGAAATTGTATAGTCGTCAACAGCATCAAATCTATTCTTAATATTTGTAGCCAGTGTAATCCATCTTAAATCAGTCCTATTGATAACAGGGAACTTATCCTTAATTTGCTTTAGGAGGTTTAAGAAGTATGTATTGAAGTCATTGATAACATCGCAATTATTGTAGATAAGGACAGAAACGTTATCTCTGCATTTAATGAATGGAGAACTATTATTAGTTGGATCTATTAATCCATATACATCACGAATAATATCTGGCTTATAACGCTCCCAATTGTGCACTCTAGAATTGGTATCAGCCAAACCTTCACGGTTCATAGCATCTGCAAGATAGTCTTTCAACAATTCTGATGGAGAAAAGAATGCCCAATCTTTCCTTGTTTTTATCAACATATCCAGCAACATACGGACCTTATAGCTTAAGTTGAATCTATTCTCACCAGACGCAGTATCCTCATTAATTACCTCCATATCTGTTAGATACTTGAGGCGCTGTATCATCGTTGTTGTTTTTCCGGTACCAGGTCCGCCATCAATCACCAATATCTGACCATCATATAAATTATTAGTTTTTATTCTGTTCTGAATGGGATCCAATATAGGATTAAAACGCAATTTACCTTGTTCGTGAATGAAGCGTGTAATCTGTTTAAGTTCCTCTTGCTGATGAGTTAGAATTAAACGATCATCATGAAGACGATTGATTTCCTTCTGGATAACACCACGTCTATGTGCATCTGCCTCTTGACGCTTCTGCTCTTCAAGTAGCCTAGCCCTTTCTTCATTTTTAGCTATCTCATGATCTACTTCCTGCAACTGATTGAGGAAATCCGACAGACTATCATAGGTATACAAACTAGAATCACCAGCTATTCTGATTTCTTTGTTTGTAAAATCAGTCTTATTCTGGACTACGCCATTATGTTGTATTGGCTTCTTTGTGTATCCATCAAGGATTACATACTCAAAGTCTTCGCCTAATTCGTTATTAAGGATTTTTCTGCCCAAAAGACAATCTCTTTGAACATATAAACCAATACTCCTCAACTCATGAGGGGTCATGTTATTGCTTTGGCCAATATACATCCACAAACATCTATCTGATGAATCAAGAATAGTTTTATATCGACCTACAATTTCATAAAAGTGATAACGATTGTTGAGTTCTTTACCTTCCTTCGCACTCTTAACGATATCAATGAGTCTCTCCTCCATATGAAAAATAGCAATGTTATAGTTTAGTAATTAGGTTACTAGTTTTCAAATGTATGAATTTTATTTATAAACTTGAACATGTCTATTCTTCATTTCAAAACGATCGTTCAACTAAACAAAAATCATTGTATTACAGTTTTTGATATTTGATTATATTAGCAGATACTAACCTAAATGGGACTATAATGCTTGATTACGACGATTTTGACTTCCAGGAGCATATGGAAGAGGAACGGAAGCTCAATCAGCAGCCTAAGCCGTCACCTCAGGGGAACGGTGTTCCTGCCGGTGCCATCGTGGGTGGAATCGTTGCTGTTGCCATAATCGTGCTGATGATTGTATTCAGCGATTTCCTGGGTCCCATCCTGATTATCGGCGGCGCGGCGTATCTGCTTGCCAGGTGGTTGCTGGGGTGACCTATTTAAGAATAAAAGTGATGACTATAGAAACAATGGCAAAGAATAAAGATATGTAACTAATTATTCTTGACTCCTTACTAATACTATTAGCTTCCTTCCCTATCGAATTCGCATAATCTCCCATTTCATAAGCCTTTCTTGTTGAGTGATTAGGATGGTGCTTAAAAAAAGGCTCATTTTCTCCTACACTTACCTCAATTACATTCTTATTAATCAATGATTCTTTTGGACAAAGAAGACTAATCGATCTTTGAGTCAATCCAATGTGGAAATCACAAAAATCCTTTGCTGATACTTGTCTATATCTCCTATAAATACTTTCCCCTTTATACGTTAGTTTGACGACAGGAAGAATCCTTTCTTCTTGAGTCATGTCACTCCAATTCTTTCCCCAGATTTTGCGGAACATGGTTGATGTCATAAATACGCACTCATCAAAATCATCACTATCATTACAATAGAGAATACCATTTGTTTTATCCGCATGGTTATTGGAGTCTCTAACGAGTTTGTACAAAGTACACAATAGAGTTTCAGCCATAGTATATATTGGAAAAGAGTTCTAATTGTTATTATAAAGATATGTTGTTACCAGTATAAGGACAGTTCTCATTGTCACACATTCTTTCTTTCATCCATTCTGATTTTCATCTCTTCTAATTGCGCATAATATTGAGGAGCATATTCTTCTGTTTCTATAAATATTCTATCCTCATCCTTAAGACGTATAAAATCCACTCCGAAGGCATCGAATAAATCTATTTTATCTTTTTCTATTTTGCCAATTTCATAATAATATATTTTGTTTTTCACTTTACCCGGCATATCCGACATAATACGTTTTCTCCTATTTAGAATCCACCATAAATCAATTTCATCATAGTCTAAGCGCAGTCCTATTATATGGATGTCTGAAATAAAAAACAAGTCAATCCACGAATTCAATGTATACTCTTCTTCCTTTAGACGTTCTTCAATTGAAGGCATAGGTTTTTTATTTTCATCTGGATAACCGCCTTTTATAAATGTGCCAATTTTACCTATGGAGCCACAATAATGATCATATCCCAACATTATGCTTCTAGGTCTTTCGCAATCACCATGTATTGGCCAATATTTTGTTTCAGATTCTTTAGAAGTATTTATTCTATAATTCCTTCGGATACTATATATTTTCTCCGAGCGCTCTAGGGGCTCATATGATCCCTTTTCAAACTCATTAAAAAGAGCTTTATCATAGTTCGTAGTCATAAAATGGTCAAATGGCATTTTAGAGATTATTCCATATACGGGATTTGATCCAAATGTTTTCATATATTCTCCCAACTTCTTTTTAAGATCCGATTCAGTTTCTTTACTGTCTTTTTTTATGTCTTCGGATTTTTTGGGCATATTTTTATTTGTCTCCCAATTTTCACTCATGAATTTTTCAAGCAAAACAGCTTCATACTTTAGCGTATTGGGAACATCATTTATAATTTTAGCGTCTGAGATACTGTTAATTAATTCATCCCAAGAGAGCATTCCTTCTGTCAGAAGATTAACTCCATTACCATACAAAATAGACTGTTTCATTTTATTGTAAAAGCACTAATTAGTATCAAAAAAAGCCTACCAGAACTAAGTTCCAATAAGCCCTTATTATATCCCAAACGAAAACCAAGCTGTTAAAGCCTGATTATTCGTTCTTACTACCTACAAATATAAAACAAATTGTAACATCAAAATCACACGAATAGTATCTCACTCATTGGAAAGAAAAAATGATTCTAGCGCTCAATAGGATACCGCATCGTAGAGGAAACGGCCCCTTAAAGCACCTCCCAAAAACCGCCCGGTAGAAAGACATTGGGGAGTTGGACTGCCTGCGCGAACATCTGCCCTATCTGGGATTCGCGATAGCCGGCTATGCCGCAGCCTATAGGAGTTACCAGGAACTTGTACTCGGGATGTTGCTTTGCGAAGGCTATGAAGCGGTCTACTGCGAGTTTGAGGCTGTCCAGGCCTTCCATCGTGGGAATGGCGTAGGATTGGCCTTGAAGGCCCTCGCCCACTCCCCACTCTGCGCCGAAGTGTTCCAGAGCGAATCGAGCGGCTCCGCCGGCATGCATTCCCTGAGCGTTGCTGCCAAAGACGAATATCTCATCGGCCTTAAGCGATGTTATTAGATCGGGAGTTATTCGGGTGTTGGTCATACTGCAAAGATAAGAAATAGTACCATTGGGGACGGTTCTCTTTGAAGTGAACCCCAAAAGTTGGACGATTTATTAATCATTTATCTGGTAAAGAGTTCGGTATTGCACCGGGCTCTTTCCTTTTAATCTCAGTTTTATTCGGTCGTTGTTGTAATATTTGATGTAGG
>Ga0310786_10004617_pt1 | contig 19111 bp, 22 predicted proteins | sample AusTroGonzalo_MG_FD_203881 | JGI IMG/M metagenome (GOLD analysis project Ga0310786, IMG submission 203881) | Bovine rumen microbial communities from tropical cattle in Woodstock, Queensland, Australia - Gonzalo_03 (v2) (version 2) | ecosystem: Host-associated > Mammals > Digestive system >... | reverse complement strand
CGTAACGATATACCAATAGTGAACAGTCCTCAAAACGGTCGGCATGATAGTCCATGAAGCGGCGATCGAAGAGGAACGTGCCATTCTTCGACTGCGCCACGAAACGATTCCATGCTTCGGCGTGACTACTGGTGTATCGTCTTACTTCGAACATCCAACGTATTTCAAGAATTCCTCGTAGTCGTAAATATAGTCATCCTCCTCATAATGTTCTGATGCCAGCACAAAACAGACTGCACCCGATGAGAAGTCATCGAGCGTTCGCCAGGTATTGGTGTCAATAAGCAGGCCTTGCCAAGGATGATTCAGCAGCACCGTCTTCCGCTCATGGCCATTGTCGAGGGTCACATGGAAACTGCCACTCAAGGCAATAACGAACTGCTTCAGCCGTTTGTGGGCATGACCGCCACGACTCTCACCGCCAGGTACATCATAAACCCAATAGGCACGTTTAATATCAAAGGGCACCATCGTCTGAGCCTCAGCAAAAGTCAGATTGCCACGAGGGTCAGTAATCTTGGGCAGGTCGATAATCTTGATATCCATCGGCAACAAGAGTTATCTTAACTTCGCATAAGGATCAGTGCCGAGAACGGTCTTTGCCAGACGTTTGGCCTTATCGCGCAGGGCATCTGTATCATCACCCACCTCACCATAACAAAGCACCACACCCATACGGCGGCCCTTGTGAGCCTCAGGCTTGCCGAAGATACGGATACGTGTACGGTCTTCCTTGAGGGCATCCACGAAATTGTAATCAAGCAAAGAACGATCCACAGGCGTTGAAGCCTCCTTGGGTGAGAGAATCACGGCCGAGGCACCAGCATGCTCCAGATGGATCCCAGCAATAGGCAGACCCATCACAGCACGGAAATGAAGCTCAAACTCACTTAGGTTTGTGGTATGTCCCAACGTCACCATACCCGTATCATGCGGACGCGGGCTCAGTTCTGAGAAAATCACCTCACCCTGCTTCGTCAGGAAGAACTCAACACCCCAGATACCAGCACCGGTCAGGGCCTTCGTCACCTTGTCGGCCATCATCTGCGCTTGTTTCAGGGCCTCGTCAGAAATCTTATAGGGTTGCCACGACTCACGATAATCGCCACTCTTCTGCACGTGTCCGATAGGGGGACAGAACAATGTAGGCCAACCATGCTGCTGGGTAACTGTAAGGAGCGTAAACTCAGAATCGAAATCGATGAACTCCTCAATGATTACCTCCTTCACATCACCACGAGAGCCTTCCATCGCCTCCTTGAAAGCCGTTTCGAGTTCATCCTCATTGTGGACATAACTCTGACCATGACCGCTCGACGACATCAAGGGCTTCACCACACAGGGGAATCCGATCTCATCGGCAGCAGCCTTGAATTCCTCGAAGGTCTTGGCATAGAAATACTTCGCCGTATGCAAGCCTAATTCTTTGGCAGCAAGGTCTCGGATGGCACGACGATTCATCGTGTAGTTGACAGCACGAGCCGAAGGCACCACCTGAATACCCTGCTCCTCGAACTTGAAGAGACGCTCCGTACGAATGGCCTCAATCTCAGGCACGATGATGTCGGGCTGATGCTTCCTCACTACTGCCTCGAGGGCATCACCATCAAGCATTGAGAACACTTCACGCTCGTCAGCCACCTGCATGGCCGGAGCATTGTCATAACGGTCGCAGGCAATCACGTACTGGCCTGCACGCATGGCGGCTATCACAAACTCCTTACCGAGTTCACCTGAGCCTAAAAGTAATATCTTCTTCATATCCTAAAAGTTTTGCCGAAATAATAAGGGAGTGCTTGTATCATGCTCATCTCGATTGTATCCGAGGGTACAATTCCGATTGCATATTTCAACGCATCATAATTTGAATAAACGGACTGGGGAATATCCACTGCCAGTTTCCCGTTTCGTATCAGCCAAAGAGATTCTTTTTTATCATGTTGGTGCTTTGTAATGATTTCCAGAGAAAAATCAAAATCCTCTAAGGAATAGTATTTAACCTTAAAAGGCCACAACAGATGCTTCACTTCAAGATTCCCACGCCATATCGTAAGATATTTATAAGGATAGAGCGCAACAATGACAAGGAAAAGGAAAAACAAAGCCACAACCAAACCTATTCCCAAAGAAGACCCTCGTACATATCCCTTCTCGAAATAATCACTGACGGGAACCGCCAGTCCAATCAATACGAACAAGAACAAAAACGAGACTGCCAGCAAGTGTTTCTTTGAAAAAACAGAATCAACTGCACGAGCCGCATCTACTCCCCAAGTCTCACCACCTATTATTGAAAGAGCATTTTTTAGTTCTTCATAATTCTCATAAATATCAGAAGACAATTTCAGTACCCTTTGTCCTTGTCTGAGAAGATACAAATACTCTGTCTTACCCGACTGATATAGTAAGAATGAATCAAACTCGGCAAATCGATAATAATGTTTAGAAGAGGGAAGAATGGCTCGCCTAACCTCTATTTCTTGTTCAGATACGACAATGACCTTCAGCCGGAAGAGCCAGATAGCAACTGCAATTGCCAAAACGATTCCAACAATTACCACAGTGATAATCAGTCCCCGCTTTGACACTGTTCCAATGGTCACCATTGCAAGAGCAGTGAGAAGGTAAAGAATCAGATCGGAGAAAAGCCCTTTCCTGCTAAATTTCGATGTTAGAGTCATTATCTTATCTTTCGTTTCAGCATTTGCCATTCAGGGGTAACGGCCAACTTTCTGATACACTGGTCGATGCGCTCCATCGCATCTTCCTGCGACAACTCCAGTTCTGCAGCAATCTCCTGAAGGGAAAGGCGCTGAGAGCCAAAGAGACCGTAATAATGCGTCACGGCTTCCTCTTCCTCAGGAGGGAGCAAGTAGAGCAGATGCTCCAGATTGTGCTCCATCTGGGGGGAGATGGTCGTGGGGTTAAGGCCTGCACGAACCAAGAATGAGTGGAGTTGACGGGTCAGATAATCCATTTAACGGTTGGCGTACATATTATCGTAATACTTCTGATAGTCGCCAGAGGTGACGTTGTCAAGCCACTCCTGGTTGTCAAGATACCAGCGGACAGTCTTCTCGATACCCTCCTCGAACTGGAGCGAAGGCTCCCAGCCAAGCTCTTTCTGGAGTTTTGAACTGTCGATGGCATAGCGAAGATCATGGCCAGCACGATCAGTCACGAAGGTAATCAAATCCATATCTTCGCCTTCCTTGCGACCCAGTAAGCGATCAACAGTATTGATGACCACCTTGATGATATCGATGTTCTTCCACTCGTTGAAGCCGCCGATATTATAAGTATCAGCAATCTTGCCCTCATGGAAAATCACATCGATGGCACGCGCATGATCCTCGACATAGAGCCAGTCGCGCACATTCTCACCTTTGCCATAAACGGGCAACGGTTTGCGATGACGGATGTTGTTGATAAAAAGTGGTATCAGCTTCTCTGGGAACTGATAAGGACCATAGTTATTCGAACAATTCGTCACAACGACAGGCATGCCGTAAGTATCGTGGTAGGCGCGAACGAAGTGATCACTTGATGCTTTGGCAGCTGAGTACGGAGAGTGAGGATTGTACTTCGTGGTCTCCAGGAAGAATTGATCGCCATAAGCCAGATGATGCTCCGAACTCGATGCTGTAGTTGTGAATGGAGGTTTGATACCCTCTGGATGGGTCAGTTCCAAAGCACCATACACCTCATCTGTTGAGATATGATAAAAGCGTTTGCCCTCATATTTCTCAGGCAAGCTCTCCCAATAGAGTTTCGCTGCCTGAAGCAGACTCAATGTACCCATCACGTTGGTCTTAGCGAAGGTGAAGGGGTCTTTGATGGAACGATCGACATGCGATTCAGCAGCGAGATGAATAATACCATCCACCTTTTTATCCTGCATCAGCTGATAAAATGCTTCGAAATCGCAGATATCCATCTTCACAAACTCGTAGTTGGGTTTGTTCTCAATATCCTTCAGATTGGCCAGATTACCAGCATACGTCAGTTTGTCGAGATTAATAATGTGATACTCAGGATACTTGTTTACAAACAAGCGCACCACATGGCTTCCAATAAAGCCTGCGCCACCAGTAATAACGATAGTCTTCATATATCTACGATTTTCTAATTTATTATTTCTATATTTGCCAACTTTATTGCTGTTTCTTTTTCAGACGATTGAAGATGCCTATGATGAACATCACAAGGAAGGTTACGCCAAAGGTGTTGGCAGCATCCTGCCACGAATGATCCATACCTATTATGTAAATTAATAACGTTACAACTGCTGCTACTATTGTGCAGAGTACTAATTCAGTAACATATTCTCTCATCTTCTAAACATCTAATTTCCCCCAATTGTAATAACCTCAAGGTCTTTAAATTCCCTCCCGTCGATGGTCAGACGGACGAGGGTTCTCTCTTTGTGCCAACCCTGCAGACCTGCGGCACCTGGATTGATGTGCAACAGGCCGAGGGTCTTATCGTATTTCACCTTTAATATATGTGAGTGCCCAGCCACAAACAACTGCGGAGGATTGGCAAAGAGCGTGGAGCGTACTGAGAAATCATAATTCCCAGGATAGCCCCCAATATGCTTGATGAGCACATCTACATCCTCACACTTGAAACGGTTCAACTCGCGATACATCAGTCTGAGATCACCCCCATCGCAATTGCCACAAACGGCTCTGAAAGGTCTGAAAGCTGCCAGTTTCTCAGCCAGCTCGACACTGCCGATATCACCAGCATGCCAGATTTCATCACAGGGTTCGAAGTAATGCAAATACTTATCGTCCCAATAGCTATGCGTATCACTCAGGATGCCTATTCGTTTCATAGATTGAATCGTTTTCTGATATATTCGGCAATAATCTGTTCCGTTCCCATCAGTCCAAGGATACTAGAATCTATGCAGAGGTCATAACTCTCAGCAGCGCCCCATTTCTTACCTGTAAAATAATTATAGTAAGCAGAACGGTTCGACTCTTTCGACTCGATAAACTTCCTTGCCTCCTCATATTCCATATGCTGCTTGTTCATGATTTGCTCAATTCGATATTTCATCGAGGCAGTGATAAAGATATTTACCGTATTTGGGAAATCGCGCAATATATAGTCGGCACAACGGCCCACAAAGACACATGAGCCCTCTTGTGCAGCCTTCTGGATAGCGTCGCTCTGAAACTGGAAGAGGCTCTCTTGCGAGAAATTGGTCTTATACATACTGCCACCGCTAATATGAGAGGTCTGCATATTAAAGAGTCCCTTGAAGAAACCCTTCTTCTCATCGTTCTGCTCGAAGAATTTTTCAGAGAATCCACTCTCCTTAGCCGCTAAATTGAGCAGTTCGCGGTCATAGTACTTCGCCTTGAAATCGAGCGCCAGCATCCTTCCGATGTCGTGACCTCCACTTCCCAACTGTCTTCCTACGTTGATAATAATATGCTTCATACCACTATTCAGTTTTCACTTCTAACTTTTCATTTCTCAACCTCTTCATGTACCACATCAGCATAGGTATCGTCATTGCAAACGAACCGAAGTCAGAGGCCGGCATTGAATACCACACACCGTCGAGATCCCAGAACAACGGGAACACATACGCCATCGGCAGCAACAGGAAAAGCTGGCGCGACAGCGAGAGGAAGATGGAAACCTTCACCTTACCAATGCACTGGAAGAAATTGGTGATGACGGCCTGCGAACCCACAACGAAGAACACCAGCATGTCGATCTTGATGCCTTTCGCAGCCAGGTCGAGCAATGTCTGATCAGTGGTAAAGATGCGGGCAATCAACTGCGGGAAGAGCATCGACAATGTCCATCCTACTAACAGGATTGCAGTAGCGCAAGCGATGGTCAACCACAAGCAGCGGAACATCCGGTCGTATTTCTCAGCACCGTAGTTATAACCTACGATAGGCTGCATACCTTGGTTCATACCCATCACGAACATGAAGAAAACCATCACCACTGAGTTGGCGATTGAATAGGCACCTACAGCCATATCACCACCATAACGCACAAACTGGTTATTCATAAAAATCACGATGACGCAGCTCGTGACATTCATCAGGAAAGGTGAGATGCCAATGGCAATGATATTCTTTACCAGTTGAGATTTCAAACGATAGATACCTTTCTTCAGGTGCAGCAGTTCCTTCTTGTCAGAGAATATCCACATCTGCCAGCATAATGCCAGCGACTGTGAGGAGATGGTGGCCAAAGCTGCACCACGGATGCCCCAACGGAACCACCATACGAAAGCAACCACAAGCACAATATTACAGGCCACAGTAAACAGCGTCGCATACATCGCATGACGAGGCTTGCCTGCAGCACGCAACACAGCATTCATGCCGAAATACATGTGCGTCACCATATTACCCAACAGGATGACAATCATAAACTCACGGGCGTATGGCAATGTCACCTCACTGGCACCAAAGAAACGCAGAATGGGATCGAGGAATAGGAGACTCACAACCATAAAGACAAATCCGATAATCAGATTCAACGTCACCGTATTACCCAATAGATGCTCAGCCGTTTGATAGTCTCTCTGTCCCAGTTTCACACTGATGCACGTCGAGGAACCCACGCCCACAGCAGCGCCAAAGGCCGCACTTAGGTTCATGAATGGAAACGTAATACCTAAACCTGCAATAGCCTCCGGACCCACAATCTGTCCGATCATAGCTCGGTCGATAATATTGTAGAGGCTCGACGCCGTCATGGCCACAATAGCAGGCAGGGCATACTGCCAAAGCAGTTGTCCCACAGGCTTCTGTCCCAATTCGAGGGCGGCTTGCTTGTTGTCCATCTGTTCCTTTTTATAAATAAACGCTGCAAAGGTACTAATATTTTGCGACATAAGCGAAAAAAAACGAAGGGAAATCACATCCGATTCGGAAATAATTCGTAACTTTGCAACCGAACAACAAATCAACAACAGGAAACGAATCAAATAAACCAGATTAATAATTATCAACCAACAACTTATGAAGAAACAGTATCTACAACTGATTATCACCTTCTGCTCGATAGTCGTAGCAATCGCAAGCATCATAAGGTGTCAAGAAAAAGAAGCAGCGGCCCCACCGGCAGAGATAATCGAAGCAGCCGAGGAAGCCAACAGGCAAGTAATCGAGCAAGGACCGGTACCGCAGATGAAAACGACGGCCGAAATGACAGCCGAAGAGCCCATGGACTCCGCACAGCAGGCCTACTTCGAGCGCCAATACTTCGAAGCCCTAGTGAAGATAGCCGACGGCAGGAAGGTCTACCCCACCGACGCCGATGGCAAGCGCAGCCAGAAAGCCTTCACGCATTTCGACGACTACCTGAAGTTCATCGCCGACAACCCGCAGTTCCCTAGGAGCCACTACTCCTACGACGCCGGCGGCAAGCCCTTCAACATCGCCTTCAAGACCTCACCGGATAAGGAAGGCAGGGAAATCCGCAACCACCCCGTCCGCTGAGCCAGCGCGAATAGGGCGTAGCGCCGATGGAACGAAGGAAAGCCATACAGAAGCCGGAAGACGTCGGGCGCTACAGGTAGGCGGAAGCCAAAGGGTCCCGCGGCCACGGCTACGGTACTGACATATTAAATTCGGCGGAACAATTTGGTAATTCCGACAGATATTCGTAACTTTGCAGGCAGAATGAAGCAGAAAACCATCATATCACTGATACTCGCATTCGCGGTGACACTCCTGGGTAGCGCGGCGGTCAGGGCGGCAAGCAAAGTGAAGTATCCCGGAGGGAAATTCTACATTTGGCGATATACCCTCACCGACAAGCTGGGCTCGGACTATTCGCTCGAGCACCCAGGCCGATGGCTTTCCCATAAGTCTGTGGAGCGTCGAAGGCGACAAGGATTACAACTCGACTCCACTGATCTGCCCGTCAGTCATCAATATGTTAGGAATATTGAAAAAACTGCCAACGGATTCATTCGTCAATATAAAAAATCTTCGATGGAGTGGACCATTATTGGTACCAGCCGATGGCAAAACACTGTTCTTGTGCGTTCAAACGATACAACATTACTGCATCATTTGTCTACGCTCGACTTTGTTAAGGCCTCACATCAGGTGTGGGAATCGCCAGATTCCATTGAGCGCGGACTTCTAAAAATAAAGGTGCATGAGAAATGGAATCCTTGGGACAGTATCAGAGGTGAATTTTATGGCAACGGTAGGGATCAGATCGAAATGCTCAATGGCCAACGTCTGCATAGTATCGGACATAAAGGAAAAGGTATGACCATCGCCGTGCTTGACGGAGGCTTTCAGAATTGCGACCAGATACCAGCCATCCTACGAGCCAATATCCTTGGTGCAGAAGACTTTGTCTACCCCAAGAGCCAGCATTATTATCGCGAGACTGATCATGGTACGAAGGTTCTTTCAGCGATGGCTGCCAACGAACCTCAGATCCTTGTCGGAACAGCCCCTGAAGCCCGTTACTGGCTGCTTCGCTGCGAGGATCAACAGACAGAACAGCCCGTAGAAGAAGACTATTGGACGATGGCGGCAGAATTTGCCGACTCCGCCGGTGTGGACATCATCAGTTCGAGCCTCGGATATAATGAATATGACAATCATCTAGGCGACTATCGCCTACGCGACCTCGATGGGAAGACAGCCCTTATCAGTCGTACGGCATCAATGCTGGCCAATAAGGGTATCATCCTGATCAATTCAGCAGGCAACCTCGGCATAGGACCTTGGAAGAAAATCACGTTCCCTGCTGATGCCAATGACATTCTGACCGTAGGAGCAGTCAATTACGATAGAAGAGTAGCCCCCTTCTGCGGTGTAGGTCCTACTCAGGACGGACGGGTAAAGCCTGATGTAATGGCCCTCGGCAGTCCGGCTTCCCTGATATCAGGAAGAGGTTCCGTAATCAGAGATATGGGGACCTCGTTCTCTACACCTATCGTCGCTGGACTCGTGGCGTGTTTGTGGCAAGCCCTGCCCAACAAAACCGCCATTGAAATCATCAACCTCGTGCGCCAGACGAGCAGTCAATACCAGGAGCCTGACAATATCTACGGCTATGGCATCCCCAACTTCTGGCGGGCGTATATGATAGGGAAAGTAGAGGTAAGTGGTGAGAGATATGAATAGTGAGAAAAGACTGACGCTATACGAACTCAACAACCTCGTAAAAGAGGTCATCGAGTGCGAGATGCCCGATGAATATTGGGTAGAGGCGGAATTGTCGGAATGCAAGGAATCGAGAGGCCATTGCTATATGGAACTCATCCAAAAAGATGAGCGTAATGCCACCCCTATTGCCAAAGCCTCAGCCAGATGCTGGGCTTCGAAATGGATGCTCGTACGGCCCTATTTTGAGCGCACCACAGGTCAGCAGCTCCACGCAGGCATGAAAGTGCTGTTGAAGGTTTATGCACAGTTCCACGAGGCCTACGGTTTTTCGTGGATTATTACTGACATTGACCCTACCTACACCCTCGGCGATATGGCTCACAAACGACAGGAAATTATCCGCCAACTCAAAGAGGAAGGCGTATTTGATTTGCAGAAAGAATTGCAACTGCCGCTATTCTGTCAGCACATTGCTGTCATCAGCAGTGAAACAGCAGCAGGCTATGGCGACTTCTGCAACCAACTTGTAGATAATCCCTATGGCTTTAAGTTTCAAACACAACTTTTCCCAGCTATCATGCAAGGCGAGGAGGTGGAACAAAGCATCATAAATGCGCTAGAACATATTTATAATTATCAATTATCCCATTTTCAATTCGATGCAGTCGTCATCATCCGAGGTGGTGGTGCCACCAGCGATATGAGCGGTTTCGACACGCTGGCACTGGCAGAAAATGTGGCTAATTTCCCATTGCCCATTATCACAGGCATTGGCCACGATCGCGATGAGAGCATCCTCGACATGGTCTCGCATACGAGAGTGAAGACACCTACCGCAGCTGCTGCCTTCCTCATCGACCACCTGAAGACCGTCCTGGATATCCTCAACGACTCGCAGGAACAGATCGTGCGATTGGCACAACAGAAACTTGCCTATTACAAGTCGCAGTTTGCCACCATAGCAGAGCTGTTGCCCAGACTCTTCTCCAATGTGAAAGTACGTCAGGAGGCCCGTCTCGACAACCTTAATAGTAGACTCACTCATCACGCTCAACAGAAAATAACCCATTATCAACTATCCATTATTAATCTAGAAAATCGACTGCCCATCCTTCTCGACCGTCGTTTGATGACAGAGAAGCACCGCTTGCAACTCATCGAGGAGAAGGCTAAGAGCCTCGACCCTACCCTGCTGCTCAGTCGCGGTTATAGCATGACGATGAAAGACGGCAAAATTGTCCGCGACCCTCAGGTGCTGTACCAAGGTGACGAGATTGAGACCCGTTTAGAAAAAGGAACTATCAAATCAATAGTAAAATGAATCAGGAACAGAAATACGAAGCCGCCTTTGCCCAACTTCAGGACATCGTGCGAAAGATGGAAAGCGACGAGTACAGTATAGACGAAATCGCTGTGCAACTCAAGGAAGCACAGCGACTCATCAAGTTCTGCAAGGACAAACTAACCAAGACAGAACAGGAAATCCAAAAGATTCAGGTTGAACGCGAATAATCGCCTTAGAAATAGAAACCAACGGCGAGTGACTTAAAGTCAACGCCACGATCCTTCTTCAGCACGCTCATCGGGGAATATTTGCAATAAACAGCAAAGTCTCCGAAGTGCAGCATACCCAGCACATCAACCGTGAAGGGGCGCTCACCGATCTTCTTTGTATACTCATCTGTCTCATAATCACCCTGCTCATAATAGTTGTGGATTCGGGCATAGAAATTCCAATTTAGCTGAGCTCCCAGCGAAACGGCAAAGTTCTTGCTGAACTTCTGTTTGACGAGCAGAGGCATTGTCAGGGCTGTCGTATGGATATTTGAAGAAAACTCATCGAGTTGTGATCCAAGATCACCTACAAAAATCACGTCATTCGCTTTATAGAATCCGTGCTTATGTCCACTCAGCGTATAGCTGCGCCAATTTAAGCCCAAGCCTGCAGAAAGCGTGGTGTTCGACCTACCGGGGGTATAGTCATACTGAGCAACGGTCCAATTGAATTCCCAAGAGCGGAAGGGGGCAAACTCCACACCATCAGGCGCACCTGTAGGGATGTCAACACCAAAAGCAAAGTGCATCGACCAACGGTCATTATCATCCTTACCCTTGCCAAGATCAATACCACCCTTGTTCTCAATCTGATTGTCATCATCGTTGGTAACGATGGTTTCGGCATTGGCTGTCATTCCAACTGCCAGAAACACCATTAAAAGTAACTTTTTCATCATTAATAATATTTAAAAACGCGGCAAAGGTAGCGATTTTCGAGCTAACCGACAAGAAAAAGGAAGGGAAAAGTGATTTTTCGTTCGATTTTGTTGCTTAAAAGCAAGAATTTGATTACTTTTGCAAGCAAATATGCATAAATCACATTAAAAAAGATATAAGCAAATGAAAAATTTAGACTGGGGTAGTCTGTCATTCGGCTACATGAAGACCGACTACAACGTACGTTGTTATTACCGCGATGGTAAATGGGGCGAAATCGAGGTTTGCTCCGATGAGTATCTGAATCTGCACATGGCTGCTACATGTCTGCACTATGGTCAGGAGGCCTTTGAGGGTTTGAAAGCCTATCGTTGTCCTGACGGCAAAGTGCGCATTTTCCGCGTCGACGAGAATGCTGCCCGTCTGCAGAGTACTTGTCGTGGTATCATGATGCCTGAGGTAAGCACAGAGTTGTTTACAGAAATGGTGAAGAAGGTAGTACGCCTGAATCAGGAGTGGATTCCTACTTATGAGAGTGGTGCTACACTTTATATTCGTCCATTGCTTATCGGAACCAGTGCCCAAGTAGGTGTGCATCCTTCTAAGGAGTATTGCTTCCTGATCTTCGTCACGCCCGTAGGCCCATACTTCAAGGGTGGTTTCGCTGCCAATCCTTACGTGATTATCCGCGACTACGACCGTTCTGCTCCTCTGGGAACAGGTAAATATAAGGTAGGTGGTAACTACGCTGCCTCTTTGTTCGCCAACAATCTGGCCCATGAGAAAGGCTACGCCTGCGAGTTCTACCTCGATGCCAAAGAGAAGAAATATATGGACGAGTGTGGTGCTGCCAACTTCTTCGGCATTAAGGACAATACCTACGTCACGCCGAAGTCAAGTTCTATCCTGCCATCTATCACCAACAAGTCGCTGATGCAGGTGGCTGAGGATCTGGGCATGAAGGTGGAGCGTCGCCCCATTCCCGAGGAGGAACTCGAGACCTTCGAGGAGGCTGGTGCTTGCGGAACAGCCGCTGTGATCAGCCCGATTTCATATATCGACGACCTCGACACTGGCAAGCGCTACTCATTCGGTGAGAAGCCAGGTCCTGTCTCTAAGAAACTCTTCGACACCCTGCGTGGCATCCAGTACGGAGAGATTGAGGATAAGCATGGTTGGACAACAGTAGTAATTGAGTAAGAATATGAGAGCATTACCTCAACTGGGTTTTGTAGAGGCTATCAAACTGGCCTCCAGCCGTATTTTGGATTTCAAGGGTCGTAGCCGCCGTTCAGAGTTCTGGTGGTGGATACCAATCATTTTAATTGCCAACTGGGTGCTTAGCTCACTCACCAGCAATCTTCTGGTTAACGGCATTATCTCCACCATCACCATGTTCTTCGGTCTGTCCGCCACCGCGCGTCGTCTGCAGGATGCTGACAAGAGTGCATGGTGGGTGTACATCAGCTATGCTTTGGGCATTGTGAACACGGTTATGACAGCCACATCGTCCTCCATCAACAAATTGATGGAAGAAGCCTCGAGCGGTTCATTCGACCCAGATACCATTATGAAGATTTGGGGCCATAATGCAGGCGAGATGTTATTTTATACCATCGTTTCTTTCCTGTTCGTCATCTTTGCGCTCATTGTCTTCATCATGTGTCTGAAGGACAGCGAACCGCAGACCACCGAGCATGGCGATTCACCCAAATACGTTGATGAATAAATAGCGCATGGGAAAAGGCAAGCTGGCGAAATTCGCCGACATGGAGACCTACGAGAACGTGTTCCAGTACCCCTATTCGGTAGTGGAACACGTGCCCTTTGAGATGCAGGGCCACTGGCATGAGAAGTATTTCCACAACCAGAACCCCATCGTACTGGAACTGGGCTGTGGCAAGGGTGAATATACGGTGGAACTGGCCAAACGCCATCCTGACATCAACTTCATCGGCGTCGACATCAAGGGAGCCCGCATGTGGACAGGTGCCACCCAGGCCCTCAACGAAGGACTGAAGAACGTCGCCTTCCTCCGCACGAACATCGAGATTATCGAGCGTTTCTTCGCTGAGGACGAGGTGCAGGAAATCTGGCTGACGTTCAGCGACCCCCAGATGAAGAACCCCCGCAAGCGTCTCACGTCGACTTATTTCATGCAGCGCTACCGCAAGTTCCTCGTCGACGGCGGCATCATCCACCTCAAGACTGACTCCAACTTCCTTTTCACCTACACCACCTATATGGTGGGGCACAACAATCTGCCTATCCTCCTAAGGACGACCGATCTATACGCAGAAGACTTAGAAGACTCCGACTTCTCCGAGGCCGCCTCCATCCAGACCTACTACGAATCCATGTGGATTGCCCGTGGTCTGAACATCAAATATCTTAAATGGCAACTGCCTCGCAACGGTGAACTGTCAGAACCGGATGTCGAAATCGAGCTCGATGACTACCGCTCCTACCACCGTTCGAAGCGCAGCAGCCTTGACAAAGCGAGATAAACCCCTAAAAAAATAGAATATGACAAACAATCGTTTAACTGCAAAAGTAATGGGATTGGCAAAAAGTGTTTTACCTTTTTTCCTTTTCATCCTTTTACCCTTATCTGTCTCTGCACAGATTTCAAAAAATGTAACAGTAGATGCCGTTGGACAACTCTCGAAACAAATCCAAAACGACGAGAAGTTCAAAATCTCTGAGTTGAAAATCAGCGGCCCGCTCAACAGCGCCGATATCAAACTGCTGCAGCAGATTGTCTGTCGCAGTAAGGCCAACGAGAAAAAGGGCGAGTGCTTGGTCACCAGTGTCGACATTTCCGAAGCCGTCTTCACGGAAGGCAAAGATGCCAAGGCCACCAACAAACTGCCCAATGGGCTTTTCGCTGGTGCCAAACAACTGTTGAAAGTCTCTCTACCAGAGGGCATCACCAACATCAGTAAGAGCTGTTTCAACAGTTGTGCCGCTCTGCCCGACATACATATCCCAGAGAGTGTGACTGCCATCGAAAATCAGGCCTTCGACGGTTGTGAGAGTCTGGCAAGCATCTCGATTCCCAAGAATGTCACCACCATCGGCGATGAAGCCTTCGAGGACTGCACAGCCCTCACCAGCGTGGAGATTCCTGAGAATGTGAACGACCTAGGCTCACAGGTTTTCAACGGCTGTAAGGCCCTCACCAGTATCAATATCGTAGGTGATATCAAGAAGATAAACAGTGCCACATTCAAGGGCTGTGAGGCGCTCACCAGCGTCACATTCCCTGAGAGCGTAAAATCCATAGGTAGCGACGCCTTCCGCGACTGCAAAAGCCTTGAAAGAATCGATCTGCCTGAAAATGTTGAAGAGATTGGCAATTCCGCCTTTGAAGACTGCGACAACCTCAGATCCATCGAGATGTCTAAGGTTGCCAAGATCGGCAGCAATGCCTTTGAGGATTGTAAGAGCCTCGATACCGTCACTCTCGACCAGATTTCGAAACTCGGCAGCGGCGTGTTCAAGAACTGTTCCGCCCTCAGCAGCGTCAGCCTACAGGGAAGCCTCAGCGAGATCAACTCCAACACCTTCCTTGGCTGCACCAGCCTTAATAGCATTAGCATCCCCACTACTGTCAAATCCATTGGCAGTAGTGCTTTCGAGAAGTGCCGGAGTCTGGCTGATATAGATTTGCCTACTGCCCTGACGAAAATCGGTGACGATGCCTTCCTTGAGTGTTCCAGCCTGCGTCAGGTCATCATCCCCAATCTGGTGAAATCGCTTGGCAACAGTGCCTTCGAAGGCTGTTCCTCTCTCGACAGTGTGGTCGTCAATGGCTTCATTCCTGAGATTGAAAGCAAGACCTTCTATAAATGCAATGCTCTGCGCACCATCAGCCTGCCCAACACCATCAAAAAGATAGGCACGAAAGCCTTTCAGGAATGTACAGCCCTGCGCAGCATCGAACTACCTGTGGCACTCACCAGCATTGGCGACGATGCCTTCGAGAAGTGCAGCTCCCTGGAGAGCATTAAGATTCCCATCGCTGTCACCAGCATCGGCGACGACGCTTTCCTCGAGTGTACGATGCTAAGCAAGGCAGAACTCCCTGTTTCCCTGAAGAAAATTGGCGGTTCAGCCTTCGCCAAATGTCCGTCGCTACGTGACGTCATCCTCAATTGTCCCACGCCTCCAGTCATCGCCAAAAGCACATTCAAGGATGTGGTAAGCTGCTCCTTCTGGCTCCCCAAGAACAGCAAGACGCTCTATATGGCCAACAAGGACTGGGTGAAGGTTTATGTGCTGAAGGAGAAGGAGTAAATTGGGTTTTGAATAGTTGATAGTTTAGAGTTTAAAGTTTAGAGTTTAGAGGTAAGATGACCTTATATCCCAAAATGATCATCGACGCGCTGGCGACGGTAATGTATGCCGGCACGAAGAAGAATCTCGTCGAGAGTGGTATGGTGGCCGATACACCGTCAGTTTCCGCCCCCTCAGCCGAGGGAGAGCCTTGGCGTATAAAAGTCGTGCTCGAATTTCCCCGCGATACCGACCCCTTTCTGAAATCCACCGTCAAGGCCGCAGAGGCAGCTATCAAGTACCACTGCGGCCAGGACGTTGTGATCGATATCGTCAAAGAGTTCAAGTCGGCACCCCGTCCTGAAGTGGAGCACATGCTGCCTGGCGTGAAAAATATCATTGCCATCAGCAGCGGCAAAGGTGGTGTCGGCAAAAGCACTGTCTCTGCCAACCTTGCCATCGCCCTCGCCCGCTTGGGCTATAAGGTAGGACTGCTCGATACCGATATCTTCGGCCCGTCGATGCCTAAGATGTTCCATGTCGAAGACGAGCGTCCTTACGCTGTCAAGAAAGACGGGCGTGACCTCATCTGTCCCATCGAGCAATACGGTGTCAAACTGCTGTCCATCGGCTTCTTTGTCTCCCCTACCACCGCCACCCTTTGGCGCGGCGGAATGGCCACGAGTGCCCTGAAACAGCTCATCGCTGATGCCGATTGGGGCGAACTCGATTATTTCATCCTCGATACCCCGCCAGGCACCTCCGACATCCATCTGACGCTCTTGCAGACGCTCCCCATCACAGGAGCTGTCATTGTCAGCACTCCACAACAGGTGGCCCTCGCTGACGCCCGCAAGGGCATCGATATGTATCGCAACGACAAGGTGAACGTGCCCATCCTCGGCCTTATCGAGAATATGGCGTGGTTCACCCCTGCCGAACTACCTGAGAACAAATATTATATCTTCGGCAAGGAGGGTTGCAAGCAGTTGGCCGAAGAAATGAATGTTCCTCTGCTGGCTCAGATTCCGCTCGTACAGAGCATCTGCGACAATGGCGACAGCGGTACCCCTGCCGCCCTTAACAGCGACAGCGCTACCGGCCTCGCCTTTATCAATCTGGCCCAGGCTGTCGTCACCGTCGTCAACCGTCGCAACAAGGAACAGCCGCAGACCAAGATCGTCGGCACAAAATAAGAAACAAGTCAATGAGAATCTCATTCATAATGAATGTCCCATATCTCATATTCTACGGTGCCATCTACAGAATAGACGCATGAATGGTCAATGGCATCAAAGCAAAGATTGGAGATCCGTAGAGTCTTGTACGACTTGTCACCGACCTTACTTGTGCCAATTACAGTAAGCTTACCGCTTAAGGCTGTGGTCTGAATCAATACGTCTTCCGGCCAGGTTGGAGTATAAGCAGCGGAAGCATGGAATTGGCTGCTGTCGAAAGTATCTCCTGCCTTCATATTGCTGAAACTCATCGGCTGACTGCTTGTAAAAGTGATATTGAGCATATCGAAGACATCGGATCCCTTGATATTAGTTCCAAAACTCATGTGGTAGAAAGTAAGTGGATTACCATCATTATACATGATTTCCTTACCTAAGTAGCAGTGAGGAGGATTATATACCTCACCGCTTTTATACAGAGCTCCTTTACTGATTTGGCCGTTATCTGATCGAATCAGTAAGACATTAACCTCAGAACCAATAATATCGTCATAGATGTCTTGGTCATCATCATCATCATTACTGCACCCTGCCGAAATTGCAATCAGTAAGGTACTCATCAGAATATAGAGATACTTTTTCATACGCATTAAGCATTTTAAATTTTTCCAATGAAATTATAAATCCTCATACATAAAACATAGAACTACCTCAAATACTGTACGAGAAGTCATTTATTTAACATTTTTTACCCTTATAATTAAGGGACGAAGCATTTATTACAAAAAAATCATACCATTGTTACACATTTGAGTTTTTCATAGGCCTTGGGCGTAATATCACTTCTTATAAAATGTAATCCAGTTCGTCCTGAATTTATAGCTTGCTGCCATTTTGCTCTCAGGGAAACACTCGACTACCTTTCCCGATTTATCCCGATACCAGGCATAGTTCCATCCTCTGCCCATATCCAGATAGAGGGCATAAGTCACCTTATAGTCGCTCAGACACTTTACGAAAAACTCGTATGTCATTGCCTTCTTCGACTCAGCAATGCACAACTTTCCATTCTTCTCGCATAGAGCCCGGTAGATATTCCTATTATTCTTCATTTTCGAGCCGATAGGTCTGGTCGTGCCGTTGAAGATAATTTGCAACTGACAGAAGCCCATGTTCCAGCCGTTTGCTTCAGTAGGGAAATTCGCTTTCCGCATGAACTTCCATTTGCCCTTTCCCCATACGAAGCCGCCTGTATTCGCCTTGCAACGATAGCCCTTCATCATTTTACCATTGCAGATATGATTGTCGGCAATGTTCGAATGCCTGAATTCCGTCAGCAGTTCGCCTGTAAAAGCCGCCTCACAACAGAACTCCACATCCTTCTCTGCAGCCTTAGGCATCTGTTTACACATCAGGTCTACCCTCGAATAATCAGGATAGTAGATTGTAAGATTCTTCGTCGTTTCTACAGTCGTAGCATAACCGCTGACCGACAGCGTCAGCAAGGCTACAATACACCAACCAATTTTTATAACATTTATCTTGTTCATATCCAATTACCAATCATTCTTGCTGAGCGAACATATTTCATAATTACATTTTTATGAGGAACCAAACGACGGGGATGAGCAACGAGGGTAGCAGATTGAGGGTCTTGCAATCCTTGAGATTCAGGAGACCGAGGCCGCTGCCTGTAATCATCAGACCGCCCACAATCAGGAGTTCAGCCATGAGGGCCTCGCTGATGGCAGTGCTGGAAATCTGGGCGATCACGTAGAACATGCCCTGCCAGAGGAATAGCACAGGCGCAGCTAGCACCATGCCCAGTCCGTAGGTAGAGGCGAAGATGGTGCTGCTGACAAAATCGAGCGTCGCATTGGTAAAGAGAAAGGTATGGTCGGCCTTCAAGGCAGCGATGACGGGGCCCAACATGGAGAGGGGGCCGATGCAATAGAGCAGGATGGCAGCGCTGAGACCGTCGCCAAGCTTTGCCTCGCCCTTTCCTTTAGAACGATAGTTGACCAAACGTTTAAAGCGTCCGTCGATGTCGAGGGCAGTTCCAACAACACCACCAACGGCCAAAGCCACGATGAAGAGTACGGGATACTGACTCTTGGGCAGGTTGGTAATGGTGGCATTTAGGCCGATGGCTAATGAGGCGAGGCCCAAACCGGTATACAGCGCCTCTTTGTATTTATCCTTGATACCCCGATTGAGCAGTGCGCCGATGAGGGAGCCTGCGATGATGGTACATGTATTGACAATGGTTCCTATCATAATCTGTTTAGTTTTTTATTGTTTCTCTGTCATATATTTCCAATA
>Ga0310786_10004616_pt1 | contig 19117 bp, 15 predicted proteins | sample AusTroGonzalo_MG_FD_203881 | JGI IMG/M metagenome (GOLD analysis project Ga0310786, IMG submission 203881) | Bovine rumen microbial communities from tropical cattle in Woodstock, Queensland, Australia - Gonzalo_03 (v2) (version 2) | ecosystem: Host-associated > Mammals > Digestive system >... | reverse complement strand
AATATTATATGAAAGAGGAGGAGATTATTATGGCTGATACAAAAATTTCGGTACTTACGATTATTGTTGAAAATGGTGCAGATACAAAAGGAATCCAGGGGTTATTATCTGAATATTCTTCGTGCATAATCGGCCGAATGGGTATTCCGCATTGTGAAAAAAATGTACGCATAATAACCGTTGTTTTAGACGGGCCTGTCCAGTCCATAAACGAACTCGCAAACAAACTTGACGGCATGGATAATGTTAATGCAAGCGTAGTTTTTGCAAACGTTTAAAATTTTAAATTTATTAATCCTGAGAAATTTTTCCTGCTCGGAATAATTCATCAGCTTGTTGTTGTGTAATTTGTTTTTTATCAAGCAAAGTTTCTATTAAAATTGCGCATTCTGTTTTTGTATATGCTACTCCGTTTGGCGAATTCATTTCTATGACAAAGTCTTTAAGTTTTTTGAATGTGCTTGTTGATAGTGGCGATTCAAATATTAGATTTGCGGTTGTCTCTCCAGGATATTGTGAATTATTCAGTTGTCCATAATGTATATTATAATTAGGTGTTAAAAGATTTGTATAATAAGCTTCTCGTTGTTGTGGTGTTAATATGTCATACAAATTTTTAATACATCTAACGTTATCTGCGGCATATTCTATAGATTGATTTAATGGTACTGTGTATGTATTTAATAACTTGTCAATAGTTTGTGGTTTAAGGTACGCGGAAAATCTTGCTACATCTCTCATCGGAGAATCTGTTGAGTAGCTCCAATCCCCCTCATAAGTTAATATTCCGCCAGCTTCTTTTTCTGCATCAAGTATTATATTTACAAGTTGATCAATAAGCTGCGGAGTTATTGGTTGACCGTCTAGTGCATGAACTTTATTAAAGTATTTATTTGCTTTTCCTTCATCATAAAATCCGTAAAAATTTACGTCTACCGGTAAATTAGATGGGTAACTTTCAGGATCATATTCAAATTTTCCGTTACCGTCAGGATCTAATATTCTTAAACATTCTTCATTCACGGTTGTTGGTATTTTCCTGTTGTTATTATTTTGATTATTTTTGGGCGGATTGCTTTGAGCGGTTTCATTGACAGAGTTGCCATATGAAAATCTCATGGTTGCGTGTGAATTTTGACCATCAGTTATATATGCTTCAACATATCTGTCATTTGTTGACATTTTCGGCTTTTCGATTTTGTATCCGTCAGGAAGCAATTCTTTTAAGTCCTCAACAAAACCTCCATTTCTAAATTTTTCCTGTGCAGCTTTGATATCTGCTTCACTTAAAACAATGCCGCTTTGCCCATCTTCAGCAGTATTATTTGCTATAGCTTTAAAAATTTGCAGTTGATAATTTGTCATTTTGACGGTTGCGCCGTCTTGGTCTGCGGTAAAAACACCACTATTGTTTGAAAAAGATGTACCTTTTTGCATTTTTACTTTATAGGTGTTTGAACCTACTTGTACGTTAACTGTAACGAATTCAACTCTGCCCATATATAAATCCTCCATTTAAATGTTTATAAATTACATACCTATATAAAGTATATAAAAAACATATAATTGCTAACCCCAATCCCAATTCAATTCGATTCAATTCAATTCTAGCACGGATTATGGCGATTTTCAAATCATCTTTACATTTCTTAATGTACTTTAAATGTCTAGATTTTAAAAATCTTATTTTTCCTGAGCGATACCGGTTTGATACCCGGGAACAGTTAAGAATGCAGGGATTGTCCTTGCAATAACTTCACCAACCGGAGTGCCAGGAGCCATCAAGGTTATAGCCAAACATAAATCATCTACGTGTGGAGCAAAATCAGTTGCTTTTACGTTACGATCGACTTTTTGTTTGTACAGTTTTTCATTAATAAAGTTGGAAACCTTGTTTCCGGAGATAATTCCAGCTGCGAGTGCCAATCCTGTAACAGCAACTGGCGGAATTGCTCTTAAGCCCCTGTTTACAAGTTTTATAAAATTACTGTTTTTCTTTATTTGCGGAATTTTAGAAAGAATTTCCGGTTCATATTTTCTGTATAATCTTGAAGCTCCGCCGACAAACGCAACGGGCACAATGACGTTGCCTAGTATTTGATTTAATCCTTCTTTAAGTTTTGCTTTGAAATTCGATTTTTTGTCAAAAATTGCTCCGCCGATAAGTCCGCCGATTACAGAACCTCCAGCCAGGGCAATGATTTCTTTTTCCTCTATTTTAAGAGATTTAGGTGTAATTTTAAATATAGCCCAATCTTTCATTGAGATTTTCGGGACGTTACTCAATTTGAACCCCTGACGGTGTGAGATAATACCAAGTACCGTTGCGGTACCCAGAATTGAAGTTGCTAAAACACCGCGCTTTACACGTTTCGGGGTAGTATTATCAGAACTTTTAAATGATATAACCGGATTTATTGCCATGGTTTTTTACCTGAATTCATATCCTTATAAATACTCTAAAAAAAAATATTGTTATTCTTAGAGAATATTGTTACAAAAATTAAACCATAAAAATTGTAACATTTTTGTTAAGGTTGTAGTAATAAGTATTGCTTTTTTTAATTGTAAAGTTTACAATTGTTGAGCACTTCGGAAGAAATTGTTAATTTTTTGAAACATTAGCCAGAAAAATAGCAATATTTATCCTCAGTGTAACTTTATAAAGTTATATAAGATGTGTGTATGTACTTGGTAAGGAAATGTCAGTAGAATCTGTAAGTGTAAAATTAAATCGTGCTCGTAAAAATGAGAACGAACAAAACAAACCTAATAACAGTGCAGTTACGATAAATAGAAATTTACCCGCGACTAAGGCTGATGAGGTTTCTTTTGGCGGCGTGGAAAATCTTGTGATTAATTTCATGGATGGTATTGCCCGCGGAGGTTTTGTTGCATCATTTTTAGCACAAGATTTTGTTGGCATGGTTGCACCGAGGGTTGGCGAAGGTTTAATGAGAAACAGTGAAGAAACAGGACAATTAAACTGGGATTTTGCAAGACGTGAAATGCTCAGAGAATGTTTGTCCGGGCCTAGCGTGTTTATTATTCCTTGGACAATGCTTCATTTTATTAAAAAAGCCGGTACTGCAAATAATGTTCCTGTTGATTATATAAAAGGTTTAGGCGGTGAATTCGCTAAATATACCGAAAAGGGCAGTGTTGATTTTGCTGATTTAACCAAAACAAAGCGGGAATTTTACACACAAGTATATGAAAATGTTTTGAAAACTTCCACTAATGGTTTAATGCCTGAGGAAGAACGATTAGCGGCGGCAAGCAGATATGCGGATGAATTACTTGAAATCGAAAGCTCAAAATCAAAAGGGTTTTTCAAAAATATCAGAGGTAAGGCTGTTGAAGGCTCAAAAGAAGATAGGCTTGCCAAATTAACCGATGAGTTTGTTGCAATTCGTAAAAAATATACAACTCCGGGCACTCAGCATTGGACTGCCGAGCTTGCTTATGGTGAGGATAAAAAAATCGTTGAGCACTTCAAAGGATTCACGGGTAAACTTGTTGATTACACGAATGATATAACTGGTAATGTAAAAAAACTTGCATCGCAAAATAAAACGTTGCCTGAAATTTTAGAATACGTTAAAGGACATACATCACGCCGTATGGGTTCACGTGCTATTACTAACATAGGTATGTGGCTGGCTGTTGTTACGTTCTACTTCTTCATTCCAAAGATCTATAATATGGGCTTAAATGGCAAAAATCCGGGTATGAACGGTATTTCAACTGAAGAACAAGATAATTTGGTATTTGGTAAAAACGATGAAAAAGAACTCAAAAAATCCAAAGACAAAAAAGTATTAAAAGAAAAAGATACTAAAGATGTAAATTTTGCAGGTAAAGCTAATTTATTCAAAGGTGTTTCAAAAGTTTTGGATAACAATAAAGTAGTTAAGTGGGTTTCAGATTTCTTCGAATTTGATGGAGCATCAATGACTGTTAATTCGACGTTAGCATTGTTGTTTGGGTTCTGTTTGCCTACAAGATTGAAAAATGCGACAGATATGCATGATAAAAAGGAAATTTGGAGTCGTGATTTAATAAGCTTCTTCTCAATTCTGTTTGGTGCAAAAACGTTGTCACGTATTTTCTCTAAGGCATTGGCTGTTACATCAGGTTTAGCGCTTAACACAACACCTAAGGATCATACAAACATATTCAGAAAAATTAAGAACTATATTATTCCTAATGGTGGTATCGGAATACTTCAAAGTGATGAAATTGTTGCAAAATACAGTCATATCGATGATTATAAAAACGGAATCAATGATTTCTTCACTTATGTTCAAGATAATGGTGGTAACGTTAAACGTATGTTGCGCATAGATAAAGATATCAAAGCAAATGTTGAAAAAATTATGGGCGGTAAACCTTTTGAACAATACGAAAACAGTGAAATTATTGAAAAATTCAAGACTCTCAGCAGAGAAAATTCGCCTGAACTTAACAAAATATATGATATCTTGAGTAAACCTGATAATAACCTTGTAAAACGAGCTAAAACTCTTAATAGTTCGTTTGGTGCATTGTCTATTGTAGTTCTCGTACCTGCGTTTATGATATGGCTTGCAAGACATTGCGAACGCATGACAAAACGCGACGTTATGAAAGAACAGTTCTTAAATATCGCAAAAGGTTATATGGATGAAGACTTTGTGACTGCTGATAATGAAAAAATCAGAGCATTGGATGAGAAAGTTTTGGCAGATGTAAAGGCAGGAAAGATATACGGATTTAAGTTTGATGAAGGAACAAATACAATCCGTGACCTGAAAGGTAAAGCAAGACAAGTTTCAGATATCAGAGTTTTGATTAAGAAACATATTGATATGCAAATGCCAAAAGAGAAAAAGCAACGAATTCATAAAAAAGATTTCCTTACAACAACAGAACATATACAGCAAGAGAGAAAGATGGCGGCGTAACACCCGCCATCACTTTTTATTGGTGCGTCAAACGACGCACCCTACGAATTCTTTCGGGATGTCTTTAAGGTCCTGTATAAGCCTACACATCCCCTTTATCTCCTTGGCATCAGGATTTTTCACCGCATAAGACGTAACGGCATCTTGCAGAAACCTAAGCAACACTTCGCCTAGTTCTCTGTTGCATAACTCGTTTCGTAATCTGAGTAAACCGTCTATTTCTGCCATTTTTCCATTTCTCGTATCGACAATGCTCAAGCCTGAACGACCTTTGTACTGTCTTTCTTTCATAATGACAGTTCTCAAAACGGGCATAAAAAAGGCACTCTTGCATTGAGAGTGCTTGAAATCTAAAGTATTGTTAAGATTTTAGCGGTTTAAAGTCGGTTTTACCCCATGACTTTTAAAACATGTGGTATACTACGCATGAAAATTCAAAACTCGGGAGAGTTTTTAATTTCGGAATAGTTTAAAAGGTGATAACAAGTATCACCTTTACCCATAAAAGACGTGGGTTAGAGACCCCAGACCCCTAGCATTAACCACGCACTCACTAGAGGGCTCCAAACCCTCTTTTTTTTATAATCCTTAAATACTCGCCTTCGTCAGTACATAAGAATATATCACATTTTCAAGTATCTGTACATATGCAAAAAAGTTTTATTTTACATTCTGCAATATTAGTCTATTACATAATTAATCGGGCAAAGGGGGTTGAAATTATTTTTAAATGAGTTATAATTTTAGTAGGACTTATATCACCTACCGGGGAAAGATCGGCAAGGCATATAGGTCTTTTATTTTTGCATATTTAAAAATTGCTGATAAAGATTATTGTCTTTTTTTAGTTTGTAGGGTGCGTCGTTTTGACGCACCAAACTATTTATATTATATCATATATTACTCAATGTCTATATCAATATTATCAAAATCACACCAATTATCAGGATAAATGCCCATTTTGACATATTTTTTAAACGATGAATATTCCCATTTTGCGGGTGCTATTTTGTAATGTTTGTAAGGATTGTAATGTATATAATCCAAATGTCTGCAAAAATCTTTTTCATCCCTAATGGTATGTTCGTAAAATCTACGTTGCCATATTCCGGTTTCTTTTCGTTTAATCCTGCTTTCTGATAATTCATTGTTTTTATAAATTTTATTTATATTATGGGAAAAAACTTTTTTTATACTTGAAATAATATTTGAATAATTTTTTAATTCCGGTTCTTCAATAATCATATGAATATGGTCGGGTAACACGCAAATTGCAATAATTTTAAATTTGTACTTTTTTAACGTTTCCTGAAAGGCAAACCTTAACAATTGAATGTTATCAATTAAAAGAGGTTGTCTTTTATTTGTAACCATTGTTATAAAAATGTTTGTATATTCATTTGAATAATATCTTTTATAATTTGGCATTAATTGATTTTATAATAAATGATGCGGTGCGTCAAACGACGCACCCTACTACTTTTTGTTTTTTATTTAGATTTTTATTTGCATTTTAATAATTCTTGGTGCTAGTCGTTTTGCGGATACAGGTATTCTCATTAATTTTTAATATAAAGCAGAGGGTGTTTTATATGAAAAAATTTTTGGTTTTATTTTTGTTTTTTGTTACTTGTATTTCCGTTAATGCTGAGGTTTTTACAGGAGGGGTTGAAAAAACAGGGCTTGGCAAGGGTTCATTGATTCTTGATGCAGATACAAACCAGCCTGTTGCGGATGTTAAAATAACCATTCCGCAAAAGAATTTCACTACCTATACTGATGAAAATGGCAGGTTTACCCTGTCAGCAAAGACGGATTCCGCCATGATAATGTCGATAGAAAAAGAGGGCTATCGCCCCTATTCGATAACGATTGATAAAACAGTGTCGAATAAGCCGCTTGTTGTTGCGATTGAAAAAAGTATGCCGAGCGACATTATAATCAATGCCGGTTGGCAACATTTGGGTGATAACAGTTATTCATCAAATTCCGCTAATTGTAATGAATTCCACGAAAAAGCGACGGGCGCTTATTACAGTCAAAACTTTAAAATTCCTGTTGATAGCGTGATGTCAAAATATTATCTTGTTGTTGGTTCAATTATTGGAATTGACAGCCTTATGGCCCAAAAAATGGGGCAAAATAGGATTAAATCATCTTATGCCACTCCTCCGGAAATCTTTTTTAACGGAATAAAAATAGCTAATATTGAACTTAACGGTGATGCTCAACGATTCGAACTCCCCAAAAGCCTTATCCGAAAAGGAGTTCCGAATGAAGTTACGATTAGAACAGGTAAAAACATGACGTCGAGCTCCAGAATTGATTATGACGATATAGAATTCATGAACCTTTCGGTTATTTCGGAGTAACATTTCTTAATAAATTATAAAAAACGAGCAATAAAAATTTTTACGACTTTTAAATACATAGTAATGTTTTAAAGGAGTAAATTTAATGGCGATTAATCCGATTGGTCATAGTTACTATTTTATAAAAAATAATCAGATTAATAATAGAGAACAGAATTTTGGTTCTGCAAAAGATATAAATCTATATCATATAAAAAGCAAACGCTTCCATTTGCTTCCGGAAAGGATGAAAAAAGTTGTAATTGAAGAATTGGAAAGATTTCCTGGAAATTACAAGGCTGAAGGTATTCGTACGCTTTATCAGCTGCACGTTGATACCTATAAGGAATTACAAAGTGCTCAGACATTAGCAGAAGCCCAAAAGATGTTTCCGGAATTTGCTGGTTTGATTGATTTTGCGACAGTTGCGGATGAATTTCCCAGATTAATCAAAGTAATGAGGGCTCATGGGCTTAAGCCGGAAGATTTTTCTCTTACTTTTTTGAAAAAACTTTGGTTCCCGAATAAATTGGAAGATATCTGTGAAGAATACGGGTTTGCAAATCGTACATCTCTGAATAAAGTACTTCAAAAAATTAATATGCCGCGATACGACAAAAATTATACGATTTTAATGCAAACGTCAGAAGAAGCCGGAAATCGGGCAGTGGCGGAAAAGGCAAGACGTACTATGACACCTGATATGTGCCGTGAATATTTGGTATTGGCAAATAAGGCAAATAAAACTCCCGAGGCCCGTGAAAAACATGCAAAAGCTATGCGCAGATTTTATAAAGATTGTCCGGGACAGCGTGAAAAAGCTCAGGAAATTTCAAAGTTACAATGGGAAGATTGTCCTGAGATTAAGCTCGCACTGAGCCAGTTTCTTAGCGAGCAGCCTCAGCCTGTACAAATCGCCTTGGCAAAGAAAAGCAAAGGTGTGCGTCTGACTGAAAAAGAAAAAGTTGTGGCTCAGGCATTTTACAAAAGATTTTGGGTAGAACATCCCGAGTTGAGGGCTGTTTTAGGTGAGGCACGCGCAAAAGCGGCCGAAACAGTTAATAAAAGCTGGAATGCGTAGGTTTAAAGAGAGTACGCAACTGCTTTAAGGTTGTCATCACTGATGTTTAAAAGAGCCGTCTGACGTGACATTTCATCCAGTGCGCTAAGATTTTTCAGTGTTTCTGCGGATTTCAAAACGAGTGTCTGATTATTACCGTTTAAAAGCTCCTTGATTTTATTGGTATTTTGAGAAATTTCAAGTGCCGTATAAACAAAATCGCTGTCATGGCGCAATTCATTATCAACAAGAGAATAATTTATTGTTACATCATCAAGCAGTTTTTTAATCTCGTAAACTTCATTTTTTGTATTTTTATCTTCGTCAAAAAGATATTCATCGTTTTCGGTCAGAGTTTCAAATTTGTTTTTAGCATTGGCTAAAACCGTTTCTGCCGTACTATTTCTGTTGCCTGATGATATTGAATTGAATATTTCCCAAAGGTTAAAATCAATAACAGAAGAAAGCGAAATGATTTCGCCTAAACCGTTGATAATGTTATTCAGTACAAGCAATCCGGAATTTGTATCTTTATTAATCAACTCTTCCAAATCTTCAAGATATGGAATTTGACCTGCAATATTTTCGGACATTGCGGAGGTTTTCATAGCATTTAAAAGCGGATTTACGGCATTTTTATCCCCGTATGAAATAAGAAAATTAACACCCTCAAACTGTTCAAAATCGTCATTGGAACTGAGTTTTTCTATTGCTTTATTGTAACTTTCCCTGTCATTGAAAAGTCCCAAAGTGCTTGCGCAGTTTTGGGCAAGCAGTGTGTTTTCGCTGAAAGCATATTCCCTCAACAGCGGGAGTGCAAGAGAATCCTGAATATGCGAAAAGTATTTTGCACAGTATGTTTTTTCATCCTCTGAGCCGTTTTCAAAAATTTCCAGAATTTCATCCGTTAAATCTTCATCGGAGTAAAGCGCCAGAGTTGACGTTATAAAATCATCGTAAAATGGTGAATATACAACCATCAGTTTTAACAAATTTCTGTAATTTGACTTATTGCAGGCTTTTTCGAGGCGTTCTGCAACATTTTGTTTAATAAAATCAAACAGGAAATCGTCCTGATTTATAAGTTCTTTGAACAATTCGACATCAGTATTGTCGATAAGTTCATGTGCAACCTGCTCATAATCAGCCCTGTTTTTACCGGTAAGTTTCTTTAATCTCTCGTTCATTAGTCTAAATAGAATGCAGTAACAACTTTATGTCCGTCCTCGGCATACTGAACCGCATTGTGTAAAGTCTTACTGGTATGAGATAAGAAACATATTAACTGGTTGCAATCGTCAATAATTTCTCTGTTACAAATTCTTGAAGCATCTGCCAGCGTCATCATTGCTCTGTCGGCATGCTCGATAATATTTGGAACACCAATTAACTGATTTTGAACATCGCTCGGTTGTTGACCAATTGTTTGAGGTAAAACTACTTTTAATTTGTCAGGGTTTGCTTTCATAGCTCCGCGAATTGCTGCGGCATTTGTTCCTGATGAACCGCCTGATGTTATTATGGTATTGCCTTGCATAACTAATGCCATTGCAATGGTTTCGATTGTTTGCTGATGAGTTATTGGTAGATTTCTGCTTCCGATAATAGCTATTTTCTTTGCAGATTGCTGAATTGTAGCTAATTCCATTGCTAATTCATCAACCGTATTCGGATCTCCGTCCGCTTTATCCAAATCGTCTAAAGGTACAACAATAGACGGTTGTTCGTTATCGTCTTTTTTATCACGGGAGTTTAACAGTATATCATCCATAAACATCATCCTTTATAATAAATTGCAATTCACATTTTCTTGTCATATAATACTAACACAAAAATTCATTTTTGGGAATACGGGATATGGAAAATTTATTAGAAAATCTTAATAAAGAACAGCAAGATGCTGTAACTACAATGCATGGAGCACTTCTGATACTTGCTGGTGCTGGTTCAGGGAAAACAAAGGCTCTAACTACCCGTATTGCCTATATGATTAAAAACGGAGTTATGCCGAGAGATGTTCTGGCGGTAACTTTTACCAACAAAGCCGCAAAAGAGATGAAAGAACGTCTAGGTTTTATTTTGGGTGAAAAGACGGTAAAACATATGTGGGTTGGTACATTTCATGGTATTTGCGGACGAATTTTGAAAGAAAATATCGAAAATTACAAATTTCCGTCAGGCAAAAGTTTGGATAAAAACTTTACCATTTATGACGAAACGGATTCGCTTGCCGTTATTAAACAGGCCCTGAAGAAATTAAAATTTGACGAAAAACTTTATCAGCCCAAACTTATAAAAGCAGTTATTTCCGATTCGAAGAACAAGATGGTTGATGCGGAGAATTTTCAGACTTTTGCAAGAGATTTTAAATCGCAAAAAATTGGTGAAGTTTTTGCCGAATACGAAAATATTCTGAATAACAATAATGCTATTGATTTCGACGATATGCTTTTATTAACGGTAAAATTGCTGGAACAAAATCCGCAGGTCAGAAAGTATTATTATTCGAGGTTTAAGCATATTCTGGTTGATGAATACCAAGACACAAATCAGGCTCAGTACAGACTTGTCAATATGTTGTACACAAATTTAGAAGCTGAAATTCCGCCCGAAAGGTCTATTTGCGTTGTTGGTGATGTGGACCAATCTATTTACAGCTGGCGTGGAGCGGATTACACGATAATTTTGAATTTTCAGAAAGATTTTAAAAATGCAAAAATTGTTAAATTAGAGCAAAATTATCGCTCAACTGCAAATATTCTGAACGTTGCGAATGCGATTATTGAAAATAATGTCGATAGAGTTGAAAAATTTCTTTATTCCCAAAAAGGGGACGGCGAGTTGATTGATTACTTTGAGGCTCAGGACGAAGCTGATGAAGCAAACTATATAATCAACAGGATAAAAGAAACTTCAGGCGGTGATTATAACCGTTTTGCGATTTTGTACCGTACAAACTCTCAATCCCGTGCGATAGAAGAAGCATGTATGGCTGCTGGTATTCCTTATAGGATTTACGGTGGTCTGAAATTTTACGACCGAAAAGAAATAAAAGATATAATTGCATACTTGAAATTAATTAATAATACTAATGATTCTCAGAGTTTTAAGCGGATAGTCAATGTTCCGAAGCGTGCAATAGGCGACACTACGATTAAAAATCTTCAACAATTTGCAGATGAGAATGATGTAAGTTTATTTGAAGCGGTAAAACTTTTGGATACCGAAGAAAATGATTTTTCACCGAAAGTTCGGGAAAAATTAAAAGAATTTTGCGAATTAATTTTGAAATTTAAGGATGCCCAAAATTCTTATTCTTTGCACGAATTTGTAACTCTTGTTATTGAAAAAACAGGTTACTTGGCAGAATTGCAAATTCAAAATAATCCTGAAGCAGAAGCTGATATTGAAAACTTGCAGGAATTGGTCAATGTTGCGTCAGAATTTATACCAGAGGATAACGATAATATTTTGGGTGAATTTTTGCAACAGGTTGCGTTGGTATCCGATTTAGACAGTATGGATAACATCTCAAATACGGTTACATTGATGACTTTACATTCAGCCAAAGGTCTTGAATTTCCTGTTGTATTTATTGCGGGACTTGATGAAGGTATTTTCCCGCATCAGCGATCTTTGAATATTCCGAAAGAAATGGAAGAAGAGCGCAGGCTGATGTATGTCGGCGTTACAAGAGCGGAAGAAAAATTGTACCTTACGACTGCTCAGCGCAGACAAACTTGGGGTGATACGCGGTATTATGCTCCGAGCAGATTTATAGAAGAAATTCCTTTAAATTTGCTCAATAAAACAGGTTTTGAAGGCAGTACATCATCATCTTCAACTTTTCGCAGTGCTGTTTCCAAAGCCAAAACTGCCGATTATTCATACGGGCATGTCCAGTCCGACAGTGACGGTTATGTCAAACCGTCAAGCGGTTTTGGTAAAAATTTTGTTGCACCGCAAAAAAGGGCATCATACCAAAATTCTTCTTATGTGCAACCGAAACGCACTCCGAATAAAGCGTTTGTCGTAAAATCATCCGTAAATAAAGCAAAAGAAGAAGAAAAAATCAGAAAATTCTTTGAAGATAATGCCATAAAACGTATGCTCATAGAGCGTGATGAACAGATTAAAAATGCCGAAATAGAAGAACAAAGAAGAGCACAGGAGCGCGAGAGCAAAGCTTTTGCCGAAGAATTTTTCGCTGAGGGCGACCGCGTTTTTCATGATAAACTCGGTGTCGGGCATATACTTTCTGTTAAACCAATGGGGGCAAGTGCAATTTATACAATAGATTTTGGTTCGCAGGGTAAAAAAGCGCTGGATGCTAACTACGCACGCCTGAAAAAGTTTTAAATCTCATCTAAATAAACGTTGACATTTTGAAAAAAATCGTTAATTTTGTATTTAAGAAGGTTAATTAAGAGGTATTCAAAATGACATCATTATCAGGAATTACGGCAGGTTTAAACAGTACTTATGCATATCTTGCATCGCAGTACAAAGACGGACTTACTTTGGAAAATATTGCTGAAGCTCGTACTAAGCAGGAAAATTTGGTTAATTTAAATCAGACTTTTGCAACTTATTTGCAGTCTAATTTTTCATCACTTGATAAAGACGGAGACGGGATAATTTCTCCGCTCGAAGCTTCAAATACGTTTAATCAGATGACTTCCGGCGGTCTGACTAAAATGCAATTGACACAATTGCAGGCGTCAGGTGCAACCGGTATTACTGACAGTGATTATGCATTTATTCTTGAAAACTTTGAAGCAATAGATTCAAATGGTGACGGTAAAGTTACTGATGCGGAAATTGCCGCATACAAGATGGATGCATCCAGAATGGAAAAGGAAGATGAAATGCGAGATAAGTTTGCGACAGATATGTCTGTCTTTTACGGAAGTGAATCATCTTCGTCCTCAGGTGCATACAGTATTTTGAGCTATAAGTATAAAAATAATTCAGGCAAATAACAAGAACTGTGGTTTTGCATTCTGTAATATTAAGAAATGTAAACACCGAATAGTGCTTTATTCATGCCACTTATAGACAAATGCCATTTCAGGTACGCAATTTTTGCTCTTATATATACTTTATATATATAAGAGAGAGAGAACTATTAGGTTTATTGAGATGGCAATTTCAGGAGTAAATAACAATTTTGGTAAATATACTGTAAGTGGGCATAATAGAAATACCCGTTACAGCTACACTGATATGCGTAATCAAAATCGTATATTTGCTAATCAAGAACGTAATCAAAGGATGGATTGGTCACAACAAAATTCTAATGGTTCTTCCGGCGGTTCTAATGCGGGTTCTATAATTGCAGCAATATTGCCTGTTGTAATGAGTGCAGCAGCTATGATTGTAGGTTCGACTATGGGAGGTTCATCTAAGGCTCCTGCCGATAATAATGTAGGGCAACCTGTACAAAATACACAAGTAAATCAGCCAATTGTATCAGATCAAAATCCTAGTATAAGTGAACAGCCTCCTGCTAATAACATTTTTGCAACAGGTAGTGAGTCTCAAGTAAATTCTCCTTCTACAGAGCCAACAGCGGCACCTCTTGGTATACCTCCTATGGATGGAGAGTTTCAGCAAATAGAACCTCCGATTGAGGATAACGTGGTTATAGATAATGGAGGCATTGATGTTAATAGTGAGTATGCAAATGGTCAAGTTGTTTCTGATGAAGACCTACCTTGGGCTATAAGACAGCAACATTTGGTTGATGATATGCTGCTTACCCGAAGAAATGTAACACCAACCGATGGAGCTCCGCTCAATGGGGCTGAAGTTGTAAATGCAGAAGTTCCGACCGAGCCGCCAGTAGTACAAGAACTACCAACAGAGGCTTCAGTAGTGCCAGAACCACCGGCAGATCAGGTTGCAGTTGAAACAGAGGAACAAACACCTACAATTATTGATGATGAAAGATTAATGGCAGTTACAGGACAAACATCCGGTGATATAACGTTGGGAGAAGGAGATGAGGCAATATTAACATATGACAGAGAGGATCCTCAGTTTGATGAATACATAACCGAGTTAGGTAAATTAGAAGTCGGTAGTGATGAGCATGATGAGCTTAAGTATGAGTTAAGCCAATATATTGAAGCAATGAACGATTGGCAGGACGGACGACCATCTATGCACTACACAAATGCTACTTGTATAACTCTTGAAAATGGGGAACGTGCATATAGACTTCCCGATAAGATTGTTCGTGTTGCCAGAGACGGGAGTCCTAGTGGCGAAGTGATTGATAATGATAGTAGTCTAATACCTCAACAGTACAGAATACAGGATAAGTAAGAAATTTTAGAATTTTAATAAATTTTTAAATCTTAAATAGTTGTAGTATATAGCTTATACCCTCTTGCCTATCAATTCCTTTGTGGTATAATTTTGTTGGCATAATATATGCCTGAGAGTATGAAACAGTAATCGCCCAAAAGAGGGTATGAAGGAGCAGTTTATGACAACAAGTACAGCTGTTGATTTCAGAAAGCTTGATGAAATCTTACAAAATTACGGCTATCAAAAATCCAACCTTATTGCCATATTGCAAAAGGTTCAGGAAGTTTACAAATATTTGCCCGAAGATGCAATGACATATATCGGGAACAAGATCGAGGGATTATCACCTGCAACAGTTTTTGGTGTTGCAACATTTTACGCACAATTTTCATTGGATCCGAAAGGTAAGTATGAAATTAAATGTTGTGATGGTACGGCTTGCCACGTAAGAGGTTCAATGCCTGTATTAAATGCGGTCAGACAAAAATTAGGGCTTAAAGAAGGTCAGACAACAACAACAGACGGTCTTTTCTCTCTTGAAACAGTCAGCTGTCTGGGTGCCTGCGGACTTGCACCTGTTGTTATGATTAATGAGAAAGTGTACCCTCAAATGACATCAGATGCGATTAGTATTGCTCTGAACGAAATCATTGAAAAGGAGAGAGCAAATGGAAACAATTAATATGAATATTGATATCGTTGAAGAACAAAAGCGTGCGCAGGAAAAAATTCAAGCACAAGGTTTGAGAGTTCTTGTTTGTGCAGGTACAGGTTGTGTTGCAAACGGTTCATTGAAAGTTATTGAAAGATTCAGAGAACTCGGTGCGAATGTTTCAACCTTAACAGATTATGACAAGGTAACTATCGTTCCGACTGGCTGCCACGGATTCTGTGAACAGGGTGTTTTGGTTATTATTCCTGAAAAACACGTAACTTACGTTAAAGTAAAGCTCGCTGATGTTGATGAAATTTTTGAAAGCCATATTAAAGGCGGTGTACCTGTTGAGAGATTGCTTTACAAAGATCCTAAAACGGGTGAGGCTGTTCATAAAAACGAAGAAATTAATTTTTACGCTAAACAAACCCGTACCGCTCTTGCAAATTGCGGTAAAATCAATGCTGAAAGTATTGATGAAGCTATTGCGGTTCACGGTTATGAGGCGTTATCAAATATCTTGAAACAAAACAATCCGGATGCAGTTATACAGGAAATTTTGGATTCAGGCTTAAGAGGAAGAGGCGGTGCCGGATTCTCTACAGGTTTAAAATGGAAATTCACTGCAGCAAACAAAGGCGGAAAATCCTATGTTGTTTGTAACGGTGACGAGGGTGACCCGGGTGCATTTATGGACAGATCCGTTATGGAAGGTGATCCGCATAAATTGTTAGAAGGTATGGCAATTGCCGCTTTCGCAATCGGTGCTGACGAAGGTTATATCTACGTTCGTGCAGAATATCCGCTTGCAATTAAACGTTTAAGAAAAGCAATTAAAGACGCTGAAGAACGTCATTATTTAGGCAAGAATATTATGGGAACTGATTTTTCATTTGTTCTTCATATTAAAGAAGGTGCCGGCGCATTTGTTTGCGGTGAAGAATCAGCTTTAATCGCATCAATCGAAGGTGAACGCGGTATGCCAAGACCAAAACCGCCATTCCCTGCAAACAAAGGTTTGTTTGGACGTCCGACATTGATTAACAACGTTGAAACTCTTGCAAATGTACCTGTTATTATGCTTAAAGGTGCAAAATGGTTCTCGTCAATGGGTACTGAAACCTCTAAGGGCACAAAAACATTTGCTCTTACAGGTGAAGTTAATAATACAGGTCTTATCGAAGTTCCGATGGGTACGACATTGAGAGAAATCATTTTTGACATAGGCGGCGGAATCCGCGGCGGCAAGAAATTTAAAGCAGTTCAAATCGGAGGTCCGTCAGGTGGCTGCTTAACAGAACAACATTTGGATTTGCCAATGGATTATGAAAGTCTTACAAAGGCTGGCGCAATGGTAGGTTCAGGCGGTCTGGTTGTTATGGCCGAAGACACATGTATGGTTGAGGTTGCACGTTTCTTTATGAACTTCACCAAAAACGAATCTTGCGGAAAGTGCGTTCCTTGCCGTGAAGGTACGAAAAATATGTTGAAAATCTTGGAAAAAATCGTTCAAGGTAAAGGTGAACTTAAAGACCTTGAAATCCTTGAAGATTTGGCAAATACGGTTAAAGACGGTTCGCTTTGCGGACTTGGTAAAACCGCTCCAAACCCTGTACTTTCAACATTGAAATACTTTAAAGATGAATATCTTGCGCACATTGTCGATAAAAAATGTCCTGCAGGTGTTTGTACAGCACTTAAAACAATTAAAATCAGAGAAGATTTGTGTAAAGGTTGTACAAAATGTGCAAGAACTTGTCCTGTCGGTGCAATTGAGGGAACAGTTAAAAATCCTCATCACATTGATCAGTCTAAATGTATCAAGTGCGAGGCTTGTTTGAATAACTGTCCGTTCAAGGCAATTGTTAAAGAGTAGAATGTAATAATAAAAAGGAATAAAAAAATGTCAGAAGATAAAAAAACACTATTTATTGAAGGTAAAGAAGTAGAGTTCACCGATGAACCTAATTTGCTTACCGTTATTCGTAAAGCGGGCATGAATGTTCCGACATTCTGCTACCGCCCTGATTTAACACAATTCGGTGCTTGCCGTATGTGCGTTGTTGAAGTTGAATACCCTAACGGCAGAGTTATGGTTAATTCATCCTGCACAATGCCGCCGGAAGCAGGAATTAAGGTTAAATTAAATACTCAGAGGGTTCGTAAAATCAGAAAAATGGTTTTAGAATTACTTCTTGCAAACCATAACAGAGAATGTACTACCTGTGAAAAATCAGGTTCTTGCGAACTTCAAAAATACGCTGAAGAATACGGCGTAAGAGAAATTAAATATCCTAAATTGACCGAAGAAGAAATGCGTAAAATTGATGCTTCTAATCCTGCAATCGTAAGGGATTCAAATAAATGTATTCTTTGCGGTGCGTGTGTCAGAGCATGCCAAGAGTATCACGGACTCGGCGTTTTAGGATTTGCAAACAGAGGTTCAAAAACTGTCGTTCAACCGATGAACGGCAAAGCTTTAGAAAAAGCAGAGTGCGTATTCTGCGGTCAATGTAAAGCAGTTTGTCCAACGGGCGCTTTGACTATCAGAAACGAAGTCAATGAAGTTTGGAATGAAATAAACAATCCGAATAAGAAAGTTGTTGTTCAGGTTGCACCTGCTGTTCGTGTTGCAATCGGCGAAATGTTCGATATGCCTGTCGGCGAAAACGTTATCGGCAAAATCTATGCAGCAATGAGAAAAATCGGATTTGATTTGGTATTTGATACAAACTTTGCGGCTGACTTGACAATTATGGAAGAAGGAACGGAATTTTTAAGCCGTCTTAAATCGGGTAAAGATTTACCTATATTTACTTCCTGCTGTCAGGCATGGGTAAGATATATGGAAACACAACATCCTGATATGCTGAACCATTTATCGACCTGCCGTTCACCGCAAGCTATGTTGTCATCAGTTATCAGACACGTTATTCCGAAAACTCATGAAGGTTTCACAAACGATAATATTGTAATTGTATCTGTTATGCCTTGTTCTGCTAAGAAAGCCGAAATTAAACGCGGTCAGTTATCTGAAAACGGAAAACTTGATACAGATTACGTTTTGACAACACAAGAATTTGCACAGATGATTAAATCAGCCGGTCTTGACCTTAAAACGTTAGAGGCTGAACAGGCAGATTCACCGTTCGGTCAATACACTGGTGCCGGTACTATTTTCGGTGCATCCGGCGGTGTTGCGGAAGCTGCTGCAAGAACAGCATATTACCTTGTTACCGGTAAGAATATCGAAGATATCGAAGGTATGCGCGGTGTTATGAAAGATAAATACCGTAAAGAAGTTGAGCTTGATATCGCAGGTACTAAGGTTAAGGTTTGTGTTGTTTCAACTCTTAAAGAAGCTGAAAAGGCTGTTCAGGAAGTTAAAAACGGAACGGCAGACTTCCAGTTGTTAGAGGTTATGGCTTGCCCTGGCGGTTGTGTAAATGGCGGCGGGCAGCCAATAAGCTGCAACACTCCTGAAAAACGCGAAAAACGTGCGCAAGGATTGTACATGGAAGATGCTAATGTTTCTAAATGCAGACATTCGCACGACAATACAGATGTTAAACGCTTGTATGAGGAATATTTGGGTGAACCAAATTCTCATATAGCTCACGAATGGCTGCACACTCACTACACAAATAATCGTGAAAATTTATACATCAGCGTTGGTGAGTAATAAGAGCTAATAAAATATTAAAATGGGGAACATAATATTATGCTCCCCATTTTATTTTTCTTAATATTTTCTTGATTATGTATTATAGACTTTACTAGATTAGGAGGT
>Ga0310786_10004615_pt1 | contig 19117 bp, 15 predicted proteins | sample AusTroGonzalo_MG_FD_203881 | JGI IMG/M metagenome (GOLD analysis project Ga0310786, IMG submission 203881) | Bovine rumen microbial communities from tropical cattle in Woodstock, Queensland, Australia - Gonzalo_03 (v2) (version 2) | ecosystem: Host-associated > Mammals > Digestive system >... | reverse complement strand
CTACCGTTCTAATTAAGAAAGGAAAATTATCATGGGATTCAAAAAAGTTAGACCACACAAGAAGGTCTGTAACTTCTGCAAAAACAAAGTTGCACACATTGATTATAAAGACGTCGAAACACTCAGTAAGTACATTACTCCAAACGGCAAAATTGCATCACGTAACTCAACCGGCGCTTGTGCAAAGCACCAAAGAGAAGTCGCACGTGCAATCAAAAATGCTCGTTTCATGGCTTTATTACCATACGTTCAAGACTAATCTTGTTTGTCAAATTAAACCGTCCTTATGGGGCGGTTTTTTTGTTAGAATTTGTCTGAACAAAAATAGTCATAATAAAGACTTTTTATTTAAAAAATAACAATAGTCTATATAATAAAGGTGCGAGGTAATTAACTTATGAAAATAACTAAAGCTCTTTTAACCCTATTTCTTTTAAGCGGAATGTCTCTTGCAGCATGCGACTTCCTGGAAAAACCAAAAGAAGAAACTCCAGCAGGTGAGACTGAAGGCGGTGGCGAATCCGAAGGCGGTGGAGGAGACGGCGGCGGAAGCACCGGCGGCAACGATAACATTATCCATGGTCACGGCGCTCCTACAAACGATAAAGGCTCCTTATACTCACTTTATGTCGATGACGATAACGGCAAGATTTATGAGAAAAGCAAAGCTTACGTAAAGACAAATAAATCTAGAGCAGCTGGTGATGATGATGCGAAATGGATTTATACCAACTGTGAAGCTGGTTCACATTTTGATAAGAACTCAGCTCAAGCAGACGCTGTTAGAACAACTCTTCTATCAACCAACGTTACAATGAAATATTCGTTAGGTGTTCAAACACATGAAGGCTCTAGTGAAGGAACCATGGACGTTGTGACTTATATAAAATATAACTTCGGTAGTGTTCTTCAAAAACAAGCATTAACACCAACCGCAACATTTGATGAATCCATGCTCGTTGGATATTCCCTATACGACATTGATAATGATAGTTATCAACTATTCTTACAAAGCGGACCGGAAATCACCGATTGTACAAGTTGGATTGACAGTGATAATCCAATGGAAAAACAAGTTGCTATTGGATTTACTACAAGATGTTTGAGCAACAACATGGAAAACGCTTGTCACTTCTCATTAGTTGACACATTTCTTGAAGAAATCGACAACTTTGTATTAACAGATGGTACATATAAACTCGATAAACAGTTCAACATCACAAACGTTCCGTTCTATGATGCGATATATGGCGAGAACAACTACTATATCTTATTTAAGGATTTGCAATTCACGCTAAGTGAAGACGGAAAATCTCTCGACAACTTCAGATTCTACTTTGAATACGGAAACAAAGAAAAGACAAGCTACATGTGTGAAGATTTCTTTGCAGAAGTATCCGAATTAAGAACCACATCACTTGACGTAGAGTAAAACGATTAATAATTAAAAGACCGCACACTTGAAGTGAACCCCAAAATGGACACTTCAGATCGTACGATCTTTTAATTTATTCAGAAACTTCTGTAGGCCTTTTAATTCTTCGGAATAATAGACCAACCAAAATAGTCGCAGCCACAAACAAAAATCCTAAGAATTGTTCTTCTTTTCATTGTGAGAATATACAAGATGGCTATTTAGAATAATTTATTATTCTTTCAAATGGACAGCTTTAACACGTATTAAAATTTCATTTAAGACAAATGATAAGAATATCATAATGCTCATTCCCCAAGAGACATCGCTTAAGAAGTGAGCAGCAGCTAAAATACGTGCGAACATAACAACGGCGGCGCACCCACAGGCAATATAGAATGCTGGCATTTGGTATTTTTCAAATTTCTTGTCTGCAAGTGGAAAGAATGTTGCGGCAACAATTAACATTGAGATCTCAGCAGAGTGGCCGCTTGGGTAAGATTTAAAGTGGTCGCTACTAAGAATGCCTTTTTCAGACATAATCTGTAAGTAGTTTTTACATGGTTGCCACCAGTTATGGAACTCAACGCCGTATTCTTCAATGATTCTGAAGCGTGGACGACGCATAATGTCTTTAACTGTTGAAATAACGCCAACTAAGGCGAGAGTAAGCATAATAACGACGCAGCACCAAACAATCCACATGTTTTTGTTTGAGACATTTCTGAATAAGAAATAACCTCCAACCATGGCTGCTAATTCAGGGACAATAACGATCGCGTAACCGACATTTTCGTTTACTCCAACCCAGGAGAAACCGTTAACTCCGAACCAAGCACCTTTTGTATACAAAATGGAAACAATTAAACATGCAGCCGCCAAAACAAAGAACAAAACCCTATAGGCTATTTGGTGGTCCTTTTTTAAGCCAAAAGCGACTAAGCCGCCACCCATAAGGGCTACTGCAGCGAAACCCAAGGTTTCTCCAATGGCAGACAAGGTAATACCTAGTCCACTATGTGCATTTGCGATTGCGCTAGAAATTTGTAAGTCAAAGAAAGAACCAAAAATGATTCCGATGATGCCGACTCCTAACACAACCAACAATGGAATTCTCATCTTTTTCATAAAACAACCTCTTTCTATAAAATTATATAAAATCTATTTGAGAATTTAATTCTCTAATTTCTTTTTCGTCTACTTTAACGACTTTTCTATCATAAGTGACAAAGCCGTTAAGTTCTTCTTCGACATCACTTAACTGGGTGTAGACAATTGCAGATAATCCCTTCGGGATATTATCAATAACATCCGACTTAATTGTATCTTTATACTTCTTAAGCCATTCTTCCTTTGAGTTAAATGAACGATAGACTTTCTTACCATCGATTTTGTGACCATCAATTGGCAAAACAAAGCCTCCAAATTCAGAGAGAATAATAGCTCTATCATCAGGCTTCTTAATTTTGAAATGTTTAAAGTATACGTGATATGATTTTACGTCACTTATACCTTGATCATGCCATCCAGATGCATGGTCATATAGTCTTGTGTTATCAATTTGTAACATCTCGTTATAAATAGCTCTGCTATCAAACTGTCCCCAACCTTCGTTGAAAATAGTCCATAGGCCAATAGAAGGCACGTTATATAGGTATTTAATAGTTTCTTTGAATTCGTTAATGGTTTCGATGCGACCTTTTTCATTCTCACGAGAGAACTTTTTGTAATTATGGTCGTTGTGGTGCTTACCAAAGATTAACGGAAGTACGATTGTAGGAAGTTTGTATGTTTCTCCCCCATTAACGAAGTCTTGCCACACGATAATACCGCGTTTATCACATTCATAATACCAACGAGGTATCTCGATCTTAATATGTTTACGAATCATGTTAAAACCGAGTGATTTTACGAATTCTATATCTTTGATATAAACATCGTAACTATTTGGTGTTAAAAGACCATCAGAATAATAGCCTTGGTCTAACACGCCTTTCATGAAGTAAGGCTTATTGTTTAATCCTAGACGAGTAATTCCGTTTTGATCTTTAACAAGAGAAAACTTTCTCATCGCAAAGTATGAGGTTATCTCGTCACCTTTTGTTTTAAGTGTGAAATTGTATAAATATGGATCTTCTGGAGACCAAAGATGCATTTTATCTTCAGGGATTGCTATCTCAACATCTTTGTTTATTTCAATAGTCATGTCTTTATCAAACAAATGTAGGGTTGCTTTAGATGCTAAACTCTTAACATTTAAAATCACTTTCAAATTATCAACATCGGGAGTTATTTTTAAGTCTTCAATATAGTCTTCAGTTACACTTTCTAAAAATACTGGGAAATAAATACCACTTTGAGGAGTGTACCAAATACCTCCATGTTTTAGCCTTTGTTTGCCTCTTGAATGATAAGATGAGTCGGTTAAATCCTGAACTTTTACAATGAGTTCGTTTTCGCCTTCAACAAGTTGATTTCTTATTTCAAACTTGAAAGGTAAAAATCCTCCAACGTGTTTTCCAAGACACTTTCCGTTTAAATAAACTTCAGCGATTTGATCAACGGCGAGGAAATGCAAAATTACCTTATCTTTTATCTCAAAATCATCAAGATTAAATCTTAATCTATAGAACAAAAATTCATCCGGTTGTAGAACGTGATTTACGCCACTTAATTCTGATTCAGGAGAGTACGGAACTAGTATTTTTCCATCAAAATCTCCAGGAATTTCCGGGTTTTTTGATATTTTATAGTCCCAAAAGCCATTCAAAGACTTATAAGATTTTCTCTGAAGTTGAGGACGAGGATATTCACTTAAAGGAATGTTATTCATCAGCTTTTTCTTTCTTAATTAAAAGCACTAATGGGATGGCGACTAAAAGCATTGTGATAGCTGCGAAAAGGAAGATAAATTCGTTAGGCAAAACACTTAATTCACCATAAGCATTAAGCGCATAGTTACCATTAATTTTTGAAACGCCTCTTCCAATAAATGGACCGGTTACCATAGGGATCATGACAACAAACACCATACGGACACCTTGGAATAATCCTGTTTCCTTTTCTGGTGTATAGTCACGAATTTTTGCTCCAAGCACAGCGGTCGCAACAAGATATCCAGTCATCAAAATGATGCCGCCAATAATTACGCCAATATTTGCTTTAAAGAAAAACAGCAATAGCCCTCCAACAACAGTTGCTAACAACGCTCCAAATACGAGTTTGTATTTTCCGATCTTATCCATAAAGAATCCGAAGACAACTGTAAGGACGCACGCAATACCTAAAATGGGTCCTGCTGTTCCGACTAAGTCATATCCAAGAACGTCTTGAATATAGACCATAAAATAAGGCATAAAGATTTGAATTCCGATAGAGAAAATCATAAATGCAAGAAGCGCTAAATACAATTTAGGTCTGCTCTTAATGACGCTTGGTCTAAAGCCATGAATAATATTTTTGAAATAAGGCTCTTCTTTGTTAGGGGCTTTAATGTCTTTAGGTAACAAGAATATACAAGCAACACCAGAGAGTGATGTGATTCCACCAAACACAACAAAGAACCAGAGCCAATTTGACTCTACACCCTCTGTTTTTGCACCAACAAGCATGCCTTGTAGTAGAACTACAGCAATCATTGCAACCAAAGGAAGAATTGAAAGTACGCTTTCGACTTTTCCTCTGTTTGAGGTCTCGGTATTTTCAGTGACAAAAGCATTAAATGCGGCGTCATTTGCTGTGCTCCCAAAGAAAGTCATAATGCAGTCCATAATGACAATCATAGTTCCACTCATCAAAGCTGAATGTGCGACGATATTATAATCTTTGCGAGGATCTAAGAACGCAAATGCGATAATAGAGATACCCCAAATGATATAACCGAAAGATATAAATATCTTTCTTTTGCCAATTCTATCTGATAGAGCACCTATAAATAAGGTCGTGACCGTCGCGGCAATCGCGCTAAAGACAGTCATAAGTGTGATGTAAATTGAGTCACCAGTACAATCAAAAACATATACGTTTAAGTAGTTGTTTTCAATTGCCCAGGCTAGTTGACCGATAAGACCGGCAACAATAAAAGAGAGCCATTTTCTCCAACCAAGTTTCGTGTTATCCATGTTAATTAAACCTCAATAATATTATAGAAAAACATTATTGTTGGTGCATTAGATTTAAAAATAAATAAGGATTATTCTTACCAATACATTATTTCGTGTGATATTATTAACGGCATGTTAGTGCTTATTATTGTTGGATCGGTATTGGCTACATTGTTAGTGGCTTATATAATCATTCTTTTTTGTATTTACAAAAAGTTCCTTTACACACCTCAAAAAGGACAAAATGATGAGCATAATATACAAGGTGTTTTAAAGTTAGTGGACCCGCAAAAACTTCTTATGATGGTTGATAAAATGTTATCAATTCCATATGAAGATTTTTATACCACATCATATGATGGCTTAAAGCTTCATGCTTATTTCTATGAAAATAAAAACTCAAATCAATATGTAATTTTGTTCAATGGTTTTAGAGGCACACCTCGTAGAGATTTCTCATCTAGAGCTATGGATTTAATTAAAGATGGCCGAAACGTAATCTTATGTGATTTAAGAGGACACGGTTTAAGTGAAGGACACACAATTTCTTTGGGAAGAAAAGAACAACATGATGTCGTTACCTGGGTTAATTTTGTCCGCGAGAAGTTTGGAAAAGACGCAAAGATTGCGGTCGGAGGAACTTCTTTAGGTGCCACAACAGTTCTTCTTGCCTCAGATAAACTCCCAGAAGATATTAAAATTTTCGCAGACAGCGCATACCCTAGCGAAAAAGGCATGGTGAAGCGCATTATTGAAAGAAAGAAAATGAATCCTAATTTCTGCTGGCCATTTGTTTATATGGCAGCACTAGTGTTTGGCCACGTTAGATTAATCGATAACACTGCAGAGAATGTCGCTAAATCAAAATGTAAAATTTTACTCGTTCATTGTACTGCGGACACAATCGTTCCAATGGAGATGAACAAGAAACTTTTTGAGGCCAACAAAGAACACGTCCAACTTGTGTTTTATGAAGGTTTGCAACACGCGTCTGCTTACTTCAACGAACATGAAAAATATCAAAAAATGTTGAACGAATTTCTTGATAAATAATTGAAAATATCCAGGAAATCCTGGGAAAAACGATAAAAATAAAAGGGCGAGACAGTTAATCTCGTCCTTTGTTTTAATTGTGGTGCACACACAATTTTTAACTATTTGTTATATGGGTCGTTTGGGTTGTTAAGTTTGCTACTTGGGAATGAAACATTGTTAATAGTTGTAAACTTAGATTGAATACTGCTTGACCAATCAACAATTGAATTTGGTGTATCTTCAAGATCAATTGTAGCTTCAACTGTTAAGATGTTTGCGACATTTAACTTAGCCCATAATCTTGTGAATTTTTCGTTATTTCCGCCATAAAGTCTAATTTCTAAATCTTTAAGTGCGCTGATACCGGTTAATTCATTTAAGTTAAGACCAATATCCCATCTCTTTTCACTTTCTTTGTAGTTATAACCAGTAGATGTGAATGTATTGGTGAAATCACCTGCAGGCTTTTCTTCTTGTTCATTAGAAAGGCTGATTGAACTTAATTTCTTTGTGATGCTTGATTTAATTAAAAGGAAGTCATCTAACAAGTATGTAACGATATTGTTGCCGTCGAGTAAGTTCTTGCTGGTGGTTTTGTAGTGTCTAACAATTGTAGATGTTGTGAAAACATAGTTTTCGACTCTTGTTGTCTTAAAGTGGAAGTATCCACCGACACCATCTGTTTTGTTAGGATCATTATCTGCGTATGTTTCAAATGTAAATTCTGAGATAAACTTAGAAGTTACGAAAGGTGCATAATCTTGTGCTAAAGTAGAGATTCTTGCATCTGGAATGTAGCCGTAAATCTTGCAGTATTCACCTTTAATAACAACGTAGATGTGTAATGTAAATGTGTCTAAATTAAAGATATCAAAAGCTTTAAGAGAAACTTGTGCAGTTAAGTGATAGTAGTTGCTTTCAGTTGTGTTAATACCGTATTGGAGCAATATAGCAATGGTTGATAAATCCATAAAAGAAGCGGATTTATTAACTGGTGATTTTCTTTCTGCTTCATAGTTTTTAACACCAACTCTGAGGTTTAAGGTCTTGCCATCATCAAAACCAAGATTGACAAGTTCAAGGGTATCAACCTTATCGTTAACAAAGTTAACCTTAATGTTAATATCTGTTGCGAGGTTGAAAATTGAACCACCGATAGTGATAGATAAGACGTCACCATTTTTCTTGATTGACTTAACTAAATCGTTCTTTAAGAACTTGAAATAATCATTTGAATTGATGATTTCTGAAAGTTCAGACATAGACATCATTTCCATGATTGGTTGGACAAACTTGCTCCATTTTGGATCGTCTTGATTGTCGTTAATGAATGTCTTAACAATATCAACTAAGTCTAAAACGGATTGAACTGTAACTTTACCTTTGACGTTCTTTGAATTTGGATCGCCATAGATGAAGTAAGCGCTGTTTTTGACAAAGTCACCAGTTGTATTATCAACATCAACTGCGAGTTTGTGTGAATACCAAATACCTTTATTTTTGTATTTGTATTCATCAATTGTCATGGTGCCAAAGCCGAGTTTGTTACCATAGTCAAATTGACCTTGTCCGTCCATTGTAAAGCCAATATTGTCTGCGTTTAGTAATGAACCTTCAAGTGTAAATCCTGCTTGTTTTGTATCTAAAATTGCAGAAACTTGGTCGATAACAGTTGGTAAGAATGCTAATGAGTCGTAGTCTTCAGAATGTGTAATAGAAACTGCTTTATATTCATTAGAATTAATGTGAGCGTCAAACGCGAGTGAACCAAGTGAGACGTTATCTAAAGATACGTTAAGGACTTTGTTTGATTCACCTGTTCTTGAATCTAAAACGAGGCTAATTTGAGCATCATCACCTAAACCTAATGAAGAAAGGTCTAAGTCAACATTGATGCAGTTTTCATCGTTAGAAATGTTCTTTAGAACATCTAAGATTGCAGAGTAGTCTCCTGCTTTGATGCTTGTGACTAATTTAGAATCGGTAATGAATGAGAATAAGTCATCGGTTGCCTTTGCTTCTCCTGAAAGATCTTCAACCATTTCTGGAACCTTATCCATGATCCAGTTAATTGTTTCGGTGTCGATCTTAGCTTTCATAACAGAAACTAAATCGCTATTTTCGTCTTCGTATTGATTAAAATCAATAAAACCTTCGCCGTTTGCATACTTAACTGCGAGATTTCCGTATTCTTCATGTGCTTTTGACATGAATCTGACTTCGATTCCGAATGAAGCTTTATTTAATAAGTCTTCTCCAACGCTTGAACGTTTGATAGCTTTTGTAATGTTTTCGTCTTCATCTTCTTCAACGTCATCAGGGAATGCAACATAGTTGCTTAAATCAATAATTTCAGAGAAGTCAGCGTTAATTGAACCTTCAATTGAACCGATATCTGAAAGTGATTTGTTAGTTGTGGTGGTTGCTAAATCTAAAGCAAACTCTAAACCAATCTTTTGGTTATCTTCATCTAAGAAGTGTGCGAGTTTTTGTAACCAACCTTTGTAGTTGATAACTTCGATATATTTGTGATTTGCGTCATATTTAACAAAGTTAACATCATCTGGCGCATAAACGATATGCTCTAAAATGGTGTTGAACTTAATAGCGCCTTCAATTTTGAAGTTACCAATTTCGATGGTTCCTAAATCAACCTTTGTTAAGTGGTAAACTTCATCAACAGAGACAACGACATTGATTTGTTTGGATTCAATTTCGTTAGTTTCTGCGTTTTCGCTATTAATCTTTGCCTTGATATCAAATTCATAACCATCGGTGGTCTCATATTCAGTTACGAGTAAACCAACACCGACTTGGTCATCAGCAATTTCACCAAGCTTAAATGTTGAGCCAAGGTCATTGAAATCGATGCTTTCGATAACACTATCAACGGTGTTCATATAGATGTCGATTAAGAATCTTTCAACGTTGAAGTTAATACCGCCATCCTCTTTCTTCGCTGCAAAGCAGTTGTAAAGAACGCTTTCGATACCTTCTTCTTCGTTTCCACGAAGTTCTTCGAATGTGACTGAACCACATTTAAGTCTTAAATCGTTAAAACCAACATATGCGGTTCTGTTAACATATCCGATATCGACTGGCATTTCATGATTGTTGTAATTAACATCTGCATAGATATTGAAGTTAATATCTTTTAAACCTCTCATCATGAAATCGAAACCACCATCAACAGTGATGTAGTTAAGTGGAGCATTTTCGTCTTTCTTAAAAGAAAGTGCGAAATCTTCAAACTCTGCAGTAACACCATAGAATTTCTTTTCATCGTTTTCGGAAATACCTGTGTCTTTTGTTAAGCGAGTGACGAATCTCATAAAATGAGAATCTTCGCCTTCAGAAATAACACCAGAGCTTGTTCTTCCACTCTTTTGTGGGGCAACGAGTGTTTTAACTCTATTTGGGGTCAAGATGTATGCACTAGCAAGAGCGGCAGCAAATGCTGTGGCGCCTGTTAGAATCTTGAGAAATGTTTTTCCTTTTCTATTCATAGTTTTGTTCTCCTTTCGTTGAGTAATCGAATGATTCGTCTAATTTTGGAATCGCTCTATACTCATTCGCATGGTAGTAATTGTGTAATGTGTTCTGGATTGATACTGTCATACCCATTGATGCTTGGTATTTTTCATCGACGTAGCAATGGAGTAATGTCATATCGCTCGTGAACGTATATACTTGTTTAACATAGTTAAACGTTGGGAGGCCGTCTAGGTTAGACATGTTTTTCATCTGGACCTTATAGTTATAAGTAGAGATATCAGGGTCTAGATTGAGATAAATTCTTTTATTCCCGTTTGGAAGCGTCTCAATAGTTGAATCATCGTAGACAGTGTCATTTGATATTGTGTAGATGAACATGTCTGGGAGTGATCGACCAAGGTAATTTTTATATTCTTCCTCGGTGTAGTTTTGAGTTTCTCCATCGTATTTAGCAGTTTCTTCTGTTTCAGCTTTACCTTTATAGAGGATGGTTGTCTCAGAACCTTGAGATGTTTCTATTCTGTTCGCCAGAGAGACCATACCTGATTTGGATATCTGTTCCTCGAAGTATTTATCTCCGTTTTTGATTTGGGCGTTTCGAATTGACTGATTAACAATCGTGTTCGCGGACCCAATGGTGAAGGAATAAGAATTTTCACATTGTCTATATTTTTCTAATCCAATGTTTACAAGCTCGGCAGCGGTGAAGTTTCCTTTCGGATTAGCCCGATATTTTTCAAGCAGCTCCTTGCTGTCCATTGTGAATACGCTGGCATCGAAGTTTGAATAGTCAACTTGCTCTTGCCCAAACTTTCTTTTCACGAAAATTCCAGCACTAGCTCCAATTGCAATCGCAACAAAGGCAATTACAGGGAATTGGATCCACGACTTATTGCGCACAGGCGTTATTTCCTGTACGTTTTGGCCGCTTTCGTTAGTGCGTGCGCATTCTTTTAAATTTTTTGTAACTTTGGATTTTTCCATAGCGAGAGGTATTATGCGCCTGCGTCAATAGGAATGCACTGAACTCATGCAAACCCCGAAAAGAGAGAGAAAATCCAACTCTCCTAAAAAGAGAAAAATAAATTTTTCTATTGCGAAATTTGTATAATAGGTCTAAATTATTTGTTATGGAAGACTTAAGAAAAATCATTGGAAATAACCTCGCCGAACTGAGAAAAAGGCGCGGATTAACACAATTTGAACTCGCAGAAAAGTTCAATTATACAGATAGAGCCGTATCAAAATGGGAAAATGGTGACACACTTCCCGATGTGGAGATTTTATATAACCTTTGTGAGTTTTATGGGGTCACTTTAGATTACCTAACTCACCAAGAAAAAAGCTTTTATGTTAAAAGAAATAATGAACTTCAACTATGGAACAAGATTGCAATTACTTGTTTAGTTGCAATGATTGTTTGGGGTCTTGCGACAATCTTATTTGTCATTTCATTATTAAGAAAACACACCCCTTTATGGCAATCATTTGTTGTTGCTGTTCCTCTTAGTTCTGTAATCGTCCTTTATTTTAATAGGGTTTATTTTAAAAACACATTAACTAGAATTATTGCTTGGTCAGTCTTTACGTGGAGTTTATTGACATCTGCGTTTGTTATTATTTTAGATCCTCAATTCTGGCCACTATTCCTCTTAGGAATTCCAGCTCAAGCATCGATACTTATCTACTTCTTAGTTAAGAAAAAGACAGAAGAATAGATGAAATATTCTGAATTATTAAATTATTTAATGCAGCAAAGAGACGAAAAGTTTGCTGCATTTTCTAAATCATTATCCAATAGTGATTACAAGGTAATAGGAGTTAAGAATCCGGCTCTAAGAACCTTTATTAATGAACATCTAGCGGATGAAGAGTTAAAAATTGATGATTTTCAACTTGGAGAATACCTCGAAATAGATTTTATCTATTTTGGTTTAGGGTTATGTAGGTTAAGGACGAATGAGGAAAAGTTAGATTTTCTTAAAAAGAAAATAAAGTACGCAAAGTCGTGGGCTATAACAGATACTGCCTGCACTTATTTCAAAAAATTAAGCTTTGATGAGTACTTTGATTTTTTCTTAAAAACTTACTTAAGTAAGTTTACATATGAACGCAGAATGGCCTATGTGTTGGGCCTAAAAGTTTACAGAGATAAAAACATTTTAAAGATTATATCTTTAATTAAAGAAAACGAGGAATATATGGTAATGATGGCAGAGGCATGGCTCTTAGCAACTATCGCTATCGAATATCCTGATGAAGTATTCAATTATTTAGTAAGTACTAAAGATATAAGTTTAAAGAGAAAAACAATTTCAAAAATATCAGATTCCTTTAGGTTTTCTACAGAAACAAAGAATAAATTTAAAGAACTTCGCAAAAATATATAAATTATATAGATAATATATTTAAACTTTGCTAAACTATGTTTAAGGAGTTTTAATTATGGCAACATTAGTAGTATTCTTCTCCCACACCGGAGAAAACATTGTTGGCGGTGAACGTGAAATCATTGAAAAAGGTTTTACAAAAACTGTCGCAGAAAAAATCCACAAATTAACTGGAGGAGCTTTAGTAGAGCTTAAACCTGTTGAAGAATATCCTTTTGGATATGAAGAATGTAATAAACGTGCTCGTAAAGAGTATGAAGAAAATATTCTTCCAGCAGTCGCAAACCTTCCTGCATCTATAGATGCATACGACACAATTTACTTAGGCTTCCCTCTTTGGTATCGTTCATACCCAAGAATCATCGCAAGTTTCATTAAGGCATACTCATTTGTCGGAAAAGTTGTTAAACCATTCTGCACAAATGAAGAAGGTACCTTTGGTATTATGGGTCTTGAACTTAGAGCTTCACTTAAGGGTGCAATCGTAAAAGAAGGATTAGCAATTCACGGAAAAGACGTCGAAAAATCAGACGAAAGAATTGCTGCATGGGTTAACGAATAATGAAATTATTACGTGATGAAATTTACTATGTTGGAGTAAATGATCACCAACTAGACTTATTTGAAGGTCAATACATCGTTCCAAACGGAATGGCATATAACTCTTATGTCATCAAAGATGAACTTATTGCAATTTTCGATACTGTTGATGTTAAGTTTACGAAAGAATGGTTAGCAAATCTTAAAGAAGTTTTAGGCGATCAAAAACCAACATACTTAATTGTTCAACACATGGAACCAGATCACTCTGCAAACATTGTTGAATTCTTAAAAGTTTATCCAGATACATTTGTTGTCGCTAACGCAACTGCGTTCAAAATGATGGAGCAGTTCTATCATCCAGAACTTAAACACAAATTAGTGGTCAACGATGGTGACACTCTTTGTTTGGGTGCTCACACTCTTAAATTCATCTTTGCCCCCATGGTTCACTGGCCAGAAGTTATGGTTACTTATGATGAATCCGCAAAGACACTTTTCTCAGCCGACGCATTCGGAAAATTTGGTGCACTAGATGTTGAGGAAGATTGGGCTTGTGAAGCACGCCGTTACTATATTGGAATTGTCGGAAAATATGGGGCTCAAGTCCAAAATCTCTTGAAAAAAGCGGGGATTTTGAAGATTGAGCAGATCTGCCCACTCCACGGACCGGTGCTTGATAAGAATCTTGAATACTACCTAAATTTGTATGATATTTGGTCAAGTTATAAGAGCGAAACTGATGGTGTAGCAATCTTCTATACCTCCGTTTATGGGCACACAAAAGAAGCTGCAGAACATCTTGCAGAACTTCTTAAGAAAAAAGGATGTCCAAAAGTCGCAATTACTGATTTAGCACGTGAAGATATGGCTGAAGCAGTTGAAGATGCGTTTAGATATCCAAAAATCGTACTTGCAACTACAACTTACAACATGCAGATCTTCCCATTTATGCATGAGTTTATTAATCACCTACTCGAGCGTAATTTCCAAAACAAAACTGTCGCATTAATCGAGAACGGAACATGGGCTCCTGCCGCTGCAAGAATCATGAAAGAAAAATTGTCAGGTTTAAAAAATATCAACATAGTTGAGCCTGCAATTAGAATCATCTCAGCAATGACTGAAGAGAACAAAAAAGAACTTGAAAATCTGGCTGAAGAACTTATGAAACCAAGCGAATATTTGGCAGGTGAAAAGAAACCTGAAATTAAGGTTGAAAAACATCATTTTGCCTGTAAAATCTGTGGTTTTGTAGTTGAGTATGAAGGTGAAGAACTACCAAACGACTTCGTTTGTCCAATTTGCAAACATCCAAAGTCAGATTTCGAAAAAATTGACTAAAAAATATAGCGTTTTTAACACTTTTTCATTGTAATCATTAATACTTTTATGTATAATGGCGTCAAAGAGAGGTAACGATATGAGAATAGCTGCTAGCTGCTTACAATCTATCAAATTAATTTGGGGCAACCTCCACGTCGTCGGACAATTATTCGGATACGGCATCTTTGGTGTCGTCATTGGCCTTGTCGCCGGCGCACTCGAAGTTGTTGTTGACTTAGCGGGCTCAATTGTTGGATTCGTCCTAATGATCCCAGTCGCAATCGTCGAACTTATCCTCAGATTAATCTTCGGTAAATTCTAATTAGGGTTTACCAGGTTACAAAAAGAGGCTTCGGCCTCTTTTTTTGTTGAAAAAATAAAAATTCCCGGAAAATCCCATATATTTTCGATATCTTTATATACTTCCAAGTAAAAAAGTCATTTATAATTACTTTTTATAAAACAAGTTTGATATAATATTCAATACACATATGAAAAAACGTTTGTTTAAAGCTAAATTAATCGGAATAATTGTCGGCCTTCTTGAATTAGCGGGGGTCGTGTTTTTAGGAGCGTCCTTCTATTTTGGATGGTTTCATTTTAAAGAGTTATTAACCCCAAGTATTCTTTATATTGCATTAGGCACCGCGATTGTCGTGGATATTGTTTATGTCTGGGGAATTATTTTCTACTTCTCAAAAATTAGACAAAAAACAGATTTAAGAGCTGCGGACTTAATTGGCTCAGACATTGAAGAAGCGTATAACTTTGGTATGTTAGGTCTTGCAGTTGTTGATGAAAACAACGTCGTTTTATGGACTAACACACTTTTTAAAGAAAGAGCCATTGAAATTCTTGATGAAAATATTTTAGAGTGGCAACCAGCATTAAAAGAACTTGTGGATGGAAACTCAAAAACCGTTGTTAAGATCTCGTTTAACACAAGAAACTATGATGTCAAACTTCTTAAGGAAGCTGGACTTTATATTTTTAAAGACACAACCGACTATGAGACAATTTCTGATTACTCAAAACGTCAAGCTGTTGTTATTGGTCAAATCATTATTGATAACTTCTCTGATGTTTCAGGTACAGGCGAAGAAACTAATGACGTCTTGTCAAAAGTTAGAACCGCTATTTATGAATACGCAAGAGACTTCTCATCACTTCTTAGAAAGATTTCTAACGATGCATATTTAATCATTTGTAACTTTGAATCTCTTGAAAAGATGATTGCAGATAAATTCTCAATCCTAGATAGAATTCATGAGATCGGTGAAAAAGAAGCAACACCTCCAACATTATCAATTGGTATTGCTTATGACTACCCTGATGTCGTTAAACTTAACGATATGTCTGTTTCTGCTCTTGAAATTGCGACCTCCCGTGGTGGTGACCAAGTCGTCGTTTCTCAATATGGTCAAGATCTTAAATTCTTTGGTGGCAAAACAGAAGCTCAAGAAAACCACAACAAAGTCCGTGTTAGAGTTATGGGTGACGCAGTCATCTCTCTTATTAAAAACGCATCGGGCGTTATTGTCATGGGTCACGCGATGAGTGATATGGACTCATTAGGCGCATGCGTAGGTATTAAGGCAATTTGTGACTCTGTTGGTAAGGTTTGTAAGATTGTTTATAACCCAAAATCAGTTGAAAGAAAGACTAAAGGTGCTTTAGTTTCAACATTTACCAAAGAAGAAGTTAACAAGATTTTTATATCTGAAGCTGAAGGTGTTGATTTACTTAAGGGTAACACCCTTGTTGTCTGTGTCGACGTCCATAAGGCCGCAATGACACTCGCACCAAAGATTATTGAAAAAGCTAACAAGATTATGATTATTGACCACCACAGACGTGGTGAAGACTTTATTGAGTCGCCAATCTTCTCCGATATTGATTCATCTGCATCATCAACATGTGAAATGATCGCAGAACTTATTAAATACGCGTCAGGTACACGCATTAAAATACCTGCGTCATACGCGACAATGATGCTCTCTGGTATCTTCATGGACTCCAACTTCTTTAAGACATCATCTACTGGTGCAAGAACATTTGAAGCTGCTATGTTCCTTAAGGAATGTGGCGCAGATAATGCTAAAGCCGATGACTTCTTAAAAGACGAATACGAAGAGCACGCTCTTGTTAATAAGATTTTGGCAACCACAAAAACTCCATATTATGGTATCGTTTATTGTGTTGCTGACGAAGAAGATATTATTGAGCCTGCAACCTTAGCTAAGGTTGGCAACCAATGTATGTCTATGAAGGGTATTAACGCCTCATTCGTTATTGGTAAGACAGAAGCTGACGAAGTCAGAGTTTCATGTAGAAGTGACGGAACTATCAACGTTCAAGTCCTAGCAGAAAAGATGAATGGTGGCGGTCACTTTACTCAAGCTGCCTGTGTCTTCAAACGTATGACACTTGAGGCTGTCGAAAATAAATTATTGTCAGTCTTAAATGACTATTTAAATGATGCTAGAGTCGTCAAGAAAGGAGACCAATAATGAAAGTCATCCTTTTGAAAGACGTTAAAGGAATTGGAAAGAAAAGCGAAATTGTAAACGTTAAAGACGGATATGGTGCTAACTATCTTATTCCAAATAGACTCGCCGTCATGTATAGCGAAAAATCAAACGAAATTCTCAACGAACAAAAGAAAGCTGAAGCCGAAAATATCGAAAGAATGAAAGCTGAAGCAAGAGAAGTTTCTAGGAAACTTGAGTCAATTACTCTTGAATTCACTGCAAACGGGAGCGGGGATGGAAGAATGTTTGGTACTATCTCAACCAAACAAATCGAACAAGAGTTAAAAGAGAAGCATGGTATAACCATTGATAAACGTAAATTTATTGATAAGATGGCTGTTGATCACTTTGGATATAGCAGCTTAACAATCGAATTATATAAAGGTATTACAGGAACTATTAGAGTTCATGTAAGCGAAAAGTAAGGAGGGGACATATGGCCGAAAAGAAATTACCACATAATACTGAAGCTGAAAAAGCCGTTTTAGGCGCAATGATTCGCTCCCAAGCAATGGTTAGTGAAGCCGTTGCAAAACTTGACGTCGAAGATTTCTACGAAGGTAATGAAAATCACCGTGCAATTTTTGGTGCGATGTATCGACTTTATAATAGAGGCGTTCCAGTTGATCCTCAAACGATCACAAACGAACTTATTAATTCTAAAGAATTAGAAGTTTCTGGAGCACCAGAATATTTAATTGAACTCGCCGATGCAGTTATCTCATTTGAGAACTTCTCTGACTATGTCAAAATTGTTCAAGACCACTCAGTTTTAAGACAGTTCTTGATTACAATTGATGGTATTGAAAAATCATATTTCACAAAAGACATTTCTGAAATTTCAGAATTTATCGCTCAAAGCGAAAAGAAGATTACCGAAGTTACTGAAAAACGTCGTATCGGAGACTTCCAAAGAGCTGATCAAGTTGCTAAAAAGTTATCTGAAGAACTTGCCAGTCTTAAGACTGCAACAAGTGATGATACAGTTACAGGTACTCCAACCGGCTTCCCAAAACTTAATGTTTTAACACATGGCTTCCAACCAGGTGAATTTATCGTTCTTGCAGCTAGACCAGGTATTGGTAAAACTGCTTTATCACTTAATTTAGCATATAATGCTACAACAAAAGCAAACTGCCCAGTTGCATACTTCTCACTTGAAATGCCTGCGAACATGCTTTTCAAACGTTTAGTATCAGCAGATGCTGATGTTGAGTTTGATAACCTTATTACTGGTTTTAATTTAAGCCCTCAAAGAAGACTTAAACTTCAACAATCATGTGAAAGAATGGCACAAAAGAAAATCTATGTTGATGATACCTCTGGTATCAAACTCTTAGATTTAGTCGCTAAATGTAGAAAACTTAAAGCACAAGAACCTGACTTAGGTCTAATTGTTGTCGACTATATTGGACTTGTTACTACAAGTCATAAGACAAAGAGTGAATCAAGACAGCTTGAAGTTCAAATGATTTCTCAAACTCTAAAAAAACTCGCTTTGGACCTTAGAGTTCCAGTCATAGGTGTTGCTCAGCTTAACCGTAATGTCGAAAATAGAGGTGGTGAACCACAACTTAGTGACCTCCGTGAATCTGGTTCTATTGAACAAGACGCTGATATTGTCATGATGTTACATGAAAAGAAATTCTCTACTGGTTCTACCAGTAAGAATCAACTCGATAAACATAACGAAGAAGTTCAAAAGCAACAAGAAATTGTCGCTGGAGCAGGAGATGACGTTAAACTCGTCGACTTATTCATTCGTAAGAACCGTTCAGGTAGAATGGGTAAAGTTCCTCTACTTTTTAAGAAGAACTTCTGTAGATTTGACTCACTTTCTCAAGAAGCAGAAAGAAAGTATAACGAACTTGAGTCCGAATCTATTAACTACTTACCAAGCGAATAATGAAAATTATCGTGGTTCAATCTGGATCAAAAGGAAACGCGACCCTAGTCATCGATCAGGGTCGTGTTCTTTTAATTGATATGGGCACAACCTTAAAGGTTGTTAAAGAAGCGCTCGCAAAAGAAAACATGAATTTAATGAATATAAATGCGATGCTTTTAACTCATGAACACGTTGACCACACATATGGAATCAGATATTTACCACCTCTTCCAATTTACTGCACCAAAGAAACTTTGGCATTGCCGAACATTGAAGAAATTGAACCATACAAGACATTTAAAATCGAGCATTTTGAGATAACTCCAGTTTCAACTTCTCATGATGTTAAAAACCCTGTTGGATTTATAATCCAAAATAAGAAGGAAAAACTTGTT
>Ga0310786_10004613_pt1 | contig 19118 bp, 10 predicted proteins | sample AusTroGonzalo_MG_FD_203881 | JGI IMG/M metagenome (GOLD analysis project Ga0310786, IMG submission 203881) | Bovine rumen microbial communities from tropical cattle in Woodstock, Queensland, Australia - Gonzalo_03 (v2) (version 2) | ecosystem: Host-associated > Mammals > Digestive system >... | reverse complement strand
TGCCGCCTGCGGCCAGATTTTCTTCACCAGTGAAGACGCCATCGCCGCCGACCGCCTCGGCAAGAAAGTCATCCTCGTCCGCGAAGAGACAAACCCCGAAGACGTTGAAGGTATGCAGGTCGCCGACGGCATCCTGACCGCCCGCGGCGGCATGACCTCCCACGCCGCCCTCGTGGCCCGTGGCTGGGGCAAGAGCTGCATCGTCGGCGCCGCCGACATGGTTGTTGACGCTGCCAACAAGACCGTCAAAATCGGTGACAAGATCCTGCGCGAAGGTGACTATGTGACGATGAACGGCTCCAAGGGCGTGGCCTACTGCGGCGAGATGCCTCTGGTCGAGCCCACCGCTGGTGCGGACTATTCCAAGTTCCTCCGCTTCATGGGCATGGTTGACAAATACCGCAAGATGGGTGTCCGCGCCAATGCCGACAATCCCACCGACGCCCGGAAGGCCCGCACCTTCGGTGCCGAAGGCATCGGCCTGTTCCGCACCGAGCACATGTTCTATTCCACCGGTTCCTCCGAGCCGCTGTTCTTGCTCCGCAAGATGATCCTCTGCGTGGACAAGCAGGACCGCATCAAAGTCCTCAAGGAACTCTTCCCCGCGATGAAGAACGACATCAAGGAAACGATGTCCGTGATGGACGGCATGCCGGTGACCGTGCGTCTGCTTGACCCCCCGCTGCATGAGTTCGTTCCCCACAGCGAAATCGGCCAGCACGAACTCGGAACTGCCCTGGGCATCAGCGACAGCGAGGTTCAGAAGCGCATCGAGGCCCTGGCCGAGAACAACCCGATGATGGGGCACCGCGGCGTCCGCCTGTCCGTGACCTATCCCGAAGTGACCGAGTTCCAGGTCCGCGCCATCTTCGAAGCCGCCGCCGAGCTCATCCACAGCGGCAAGAAGATTGTCCCCGAAATCATGGTTCCGATTACCTGTGAAGAACGCGAGCTGGCCTACGTCCGCGATATCGTCGTCAATGTCCACGCCGAAGTTTCCCGTCGCTACGACCTGAAGAAATTCGAGTACAAGTTGGGCACGATGATTGAAATTCCGCGCGCTGCCCTCATGGCCGACAAGCTGGCCAATATCGCCGAGTTCTTCTCCTTCGGCACCAACGACCTGACCCAGATGACCTTCGGCTTCAGCCGCGATGACATCGGCAGCTTCATGCCCGACTACCTCAACAACCGCATCATTGCCGCCGACCCGTTCCAGACCATCGACACCGAAGGCGTCGGCCAGCTCATCGGCATTGCCGCCGAAAAAGGCCGCAGCGTCCGCAAGAACATCAAGCTGGGCATCTGCGGCGAACAGGGCGGCGACCCCGCCTCCGTCGAGTTCTGCTACAAGACTGGCCTGACCTACGTCAGCTGCTCGCCGTTCCGCGTCCCCGTCGCCCGCGTGGCTGCCGCCCAGGCCGCCATCAAGGCCGAAAAAAAATAATCCCTGAACGGGATTTCTGAACTCAACCGTGCCGGAGAGGCTTTGGTCTTTCCAGCACGGTTTTTTTATGCTCTGTCCTGAAGGGGGGGCGTAGCCAAATTTGAAAGAATTGGCTGATTGTAGGTGGCACATGCCTTGCCAGGCCATCACCAAAAATCACCCCTCATGGCTCCACACACATAAATCATCTATAGCCGACAAACTACGAATTGCCTTTTTGAAATATTTAGAAAGAATACCAAACGCCACTCCGTACATAAATTTAAACAGGAAACAAACTATTTTTCATTTTTTTGTCTTATCACTGACAGATTATTTAGTTTGAGTGACAATAAGAATAAGAAAGTGTTTCAACACATCAAGCAAAACCTAACATCAAGACTGAAAATCTTGACAACTTAATGTCAACGCTCTTTTCCCCATATGGGTAAATAGTGTTGGTTGTGTTTCAACAAAGTTTTGCTTTTGTTGAGCGGCTGTTCTTCTTTTGTCGCCCGCGAGTCGCACCAGCCACCGCGTCGCGCATTGAAGCATCGCTTGTCGCACATCGCCAGTTTGTCAAAACCTCTTTGCGGATCAATTACCTACCCTCATGGGAAATACAGCGTAATTAATAGGAGAAATGCAAATGTCAGACGAGTCACAAAATCCACAAGAAGCGGGCAATATGGCCAATGACAAGATTCAGATGGCCAAGGAATCAGCCATTAACGCAGCAAATACTGCGAAGGATAAGGCAGATGAACTTTACAACAAGTTGCCCTTGGACATGATCAATGAAAAACTCAAAGGCAAAGTTGATGTAAAGAGTAAGAAATTCAAGCATATTTTATCAGGGGTTGTTTGTTTGGTATTAGTAATATTAGTATTTAATTGTTGCAATGGAAACAAACTAAATTCTAGTCAGATTAGAAAGGCACAAAGAAGCCTAAAAAATAACTATAATGAACTAGGTATAGATATTGATGAACCAAAACTAAATAAAGTTAAATATCGTGGCAAAGAGAAAATCCAAGGTCAAAGTGTTAAGTTGTATGATGCTACTACAATAATCAAAAACCCATTGTCAGGGAAAAAGGAAAGAGTTCCTGTAATTATAATTGTCAATAACAATGATATAACATGCGTTACAGAAGATATGTTAAAAGAATTAGAATCTATGGTAAAAGAAATCGATTCATTGTGAAGAAACTATGACATTATGCCATCACCAATGCAATCCATGTAAGTCGAAATCAAAAACCGTGAATAATTGAGGTAGCCAACAATGTTTTGTTCAAAATGTGGTTCGAAAGTAGATGATGGTCAGAAGTTTTGCCCGAATTGCGGCAATTCGATGGCGTCTTCAACTGGTGCCAATGCATCACAAAGTTGCAAAGGAAGTGTCACTTACAAAAACATAAAAGACAACCCGAATTTAACGCTTTTGGGAACGTCTGGATGTTTTTCTGCCTATGAACATCGTCAAGATTTGAGTTCAGAAACTTCCATTGCTCAACTCCAGTATTTTATGCAACAGATGAACATTCGTAAACGTCAGGTTCTTGCTGAACTTAACGGGAATGCGATCAAAATGCAAGCAGGTGCCATGCAGTGGATCGCCGGGAATGTCAGTTGTGAAACTGGGCTTGGGAGCGGAGCTAAGGCTGTCGGCAATTTTGTGAAAGGATTTATCAAAGGGGCAGTTTCTGGTGAATCGGCTGTAAAACCAGTGTATGCTGGAACAGGTGCTGTCATGTTGGAACCAACATACAAATACATACTATTTGAGAATCCAGCCGAATGGGGTCCTGGAGGCATTGTTTTGCAAGATTCTCTATTTCTTGCCTGTGATGCGAATTTGCAAGAAAAAATAATTTCTCGCAAAAATGTATCATCGCTTTTTGCTGGTGAAGGGTTGTTTAACCTTTCCATTCTGGGAGAAGGCACTCTTGTTCTTGAAAGCCCGGTACCGCGCGAAGAACTTTTTGAATTTGATCTGAATGACAGCGTCCTAAAAATTGACGGTAATATGGCAATTGCCTGGTCAGGAACTTTGGATTTGACTGTCGAGCGTTCTTCCTCATCTCTAGTCGGCTCTTTAGTTAACAAAGAAGGACTTGTGAATGTTTATCGCGGAACTGGAAAAGTTATGATGACACCGACCGTTCCGGGTACTTTGATGGCAGGTGGTAATGTTCCTGATAAAGAATCTGAAGGTGGCAGTGCTGCAAAAGGAGTTATTTCAGGAATAGCAAAATTAGTAACAGATTGATTCCAATAGTTTTTTATAAACAGTGCCTGGCCAAAACCAGGCACTGGGTCTTGCGTACCCTCCAACATTCTACTGTTGCCATTACTCACACAAGACCCATTCTGAATACGCTCCTGTTTAGGGAGTTGCCTTGTTATTTATTTGAATAACGGTGTGTGAATTGTGTTTTTGGCATAACTGTCTTTTTTTCAACGCTGTATTCCCCATGAGGGTAGATAATTGATCCGCAAAGCGGTTTTGACAAACTGGCAATGTACGACAATCGACGCTTCGATGCGCGACGCAGTGGGCTGGTGCGACAAGCGACAAGCGACGGGCAACGTGCGGGCGACAACCGACGCTTCGACGCGCGACAAGAAGAACAGCCGACCAACAAAAGCAACATTGTGTCAGAACACGGACAACACTACCTACCCTCGTGGGGAAAAGAGCGAACAGATAAAGCTTTAATCCCAGTATTTTCGCCTGGCTTTCGCAAAAAACCAGGCTTTTTTGTTGCAAAATTATCGTTATTATACGATAACAGGAGACTGCAAAGGGCATCATTCATCAGAAAGACAAGCGTTCCAGCATCACCTACGCATAGGAACTGATTGGCCGTGTCTCCGAATCTTGGGAGATCATTCCAACGGACGGACAATGTAGCGTAAAACGGGGCTGCCATCAAGAGGACTCGCAGGCGGGGACCTGCCCCGTAACGCAGATTAAGCGCTCCTTCTACGGCGCGACATGGCTTCTGGACCAGATTGGAGGAAACTTGGCATAGTAGGCGATTTGCGCGCCTGCTTTCCAGAGGACTACCGCTGACTCCTGTACATCGCCTATTTCTCATTCTGAGAGACAACCGCGCGATGATGTTCTTCAATTACTGGGCACTCAACCACACGCACCCCTGCGGCGAGGCATGGCGGAGGGAAGCGTCAATTACCCTGGGCAGTCATATTTCTTGAGGCCAGAGCCTTTCATTATGGAAACTATGGCAAGTTAATCATGGAGCCGATTTACTGCAAACCGTGTTCCAGTTCCCAAAGCCTCCGCTTCCTGTCGAGGCCGGCGGCATAACCGGTCAAACTGCCATCTGCCCCCATCACGCGATGGCAAGGAACGATAATGGCTATGGGATTGTTGCTGACTGCCCCGCCGACCGCTTGGGCTGACATGCGCCCCAAGCCTTGCCTTCTAGCAATGTCCGTCGCGATGGCACCGTAAGTCATCGTCTGTCCGTAGGGGATTGAAAGCAGGATATTCCACACGGCCTGGCGAAACTGGCTCCCCCGCAACAACAGTGGCGGAAGGAAGCCGGGGTCTTTGCCTGTAAAATAGATATCCAGCCATTTGTCTGCCTGGCGAAAGACAGTCAGTTCCTGCTTGCTGCCACAGTTAAGCGCGGAAGGGATATGCTTTTGGCCGTCGAACCAGAGGCCGGTCAGGCTTTCGCCATCGCTGGCCAGGATAATGTCTCCCAGCGGCGACGCATAGTGGTGCGTAAAGTCCGTCGCGAAACTGGACGTTCCCATTTTGCCAAACTATTTCTGCTCAGTCTCAACATACGGGAGATATTCAAACGACCATTGGGGATTGCCCCCCATGACGCATTTGGACTTGGCGACGCCGGGGAAGGGGAAATGCGCACCGAAAAACAGTCCTGGCAAAAACAATGTCTCAATGCGCGAGGCCACGGCCTTCTGAGGGTCGGAATCGTAACTGGCACAGAAGGTTGTGTGGGGAAACTGCAAGGCGACGGCGTGGACAATGTCCCCCACGAAGATGGCTTCCATTCCAGCGTGGATCGGCAATCGGAAGATGGTATGGCCAGGCGTATGGCCGGCGCGTTTCACGGGGACGAAACCGCCGGGGAGCGAACTCCCGAAAGCAAAGGCATCCGTCCGGCTTGCGTATGGCTCCAGATATTTGGCCAGGCCACGGCGTTTGCCGTCCAGCCGCCAGGCATCCAGTTCTTCTTTGGCGATATGGAGAGTGGCCTTGGGAAAAAGCGGCTTGCCTTCCCAGAGAAGTCCCCCGACATGGTCAGGATGGATGTGGGTGATGAAGATGTCGGTGACGTCCTCTGGATTGATGGCGGCCAGGCGCAGCTTTTCCCGCAGGGTACCGCGCATCGGGTCAAGTCCCGCGTCGATGAGCGAAACTCGAGACTCCTGGCAAACGGCGAAGACATTGACCGACGATTCGTAGGCCTGTTCCGTCTGCTGATACCCCGTATTAGCCGTGTCCGTGAAGAGTTTCTGTGGATGATTCATCGCGGCGTCCTGAAGGCAGATGATGTTAACCTTCCAAAAAGCAAACGATTTGACGCCCTCGGCGCCGACAGTCACTGCCTGCATGATAGCCATTGCCAGAACAACTCCCGTCTTCCAGATTTTTGATTTCATGTCGTGTCTCGTTTTTTATGTGATTTATCGAAGGTTTCCTTTGGTGGAATTCTTGCAAATTGACCTTGTCATTTCTGCCTAACAAAGCGCACAAAGATTTACGCTTTTCTTAACTATATTGCCACATCCAGTTTTTTGCCAATTGGAAAACAATGTGACTTGCTTTTATGACAACGCTGTATTCCCCATGAGGGTAGGTAATTGATCCGCAAAGCGGTTTTGACAAACTGTCGACATGCGACAATCGACGCTTCGACGTGCGACGTGGTGGGCTGGTGCGACGAGCGACAAGCGACGTGCGACGCGCGGGCGACAAACGACGCTTCGACGTGCGACAAAAAGAACAGCCGACCAACAAAAGCAACATTGTGTCAGAACACTGACAGCACTACCTACCCTCGTGGGGAAAAGAGCGTATGACAAAGCTCAAGTTTTGTCTCAAAAATACAAGAAAAACCCCACGTCCGCCGGACTAAGACAATAGATGTCTTCCGCAAAGATTTACATTAAGCAGTGGACCAAGAAATCATGACCAACCACCACAAACAGGAACTGAACATGGCCAAAAAGACTTTCCAGAACAACGCCTTTGACTATCCGAATCTGTCCAAGATGAGCACTGACGAGTTTTACAGCACCTACAAGAATTTCATGCTTGCCGTGGCCAGGCAAGAAAAAAATGACCACTACCAGGCCGATCTGGCGATTGACGATGTCATGCTCAAGATTTTTGAGAAGCACAACTTCCATTTCGACCCGAAGAAAAGCACATTCAGCAATTATCTGGCTACCGCAGTCCGTAATGCCTGTCGGAGCCTGAAGCGCCGCGACAGAAAATATAATTGAAAAGCACACAGTGCCCCGGACTAAGACAATAGGTGTCTTCAATTCGGATTTACATTAAGCAGTGGACCAAGAAATCATGACCAACCACCACAAACAGGAACTGAACATGGCCAAAAAGACTTTCCAGAACAACGCCTTTGACTATCCGAATCTGTCCAAGATGAGCCCCGACGAGTTTTACAGCACCTACAAGAATTTCATGCTTGCCGTGGCCAGGCAAGAAAAAATTGACCACTACCAGGCCGATCTGGCGATTGACGATGTCATGCTCAAGATTTTTGTGAAGCACAACTTCCATTTCGACCCGAAGAAAAGCCCCTTCAGCAATTATCTGGCTACCGCAGTCCGCAATGCCTGTCGGAGCCTGAAGCGTCGCGACAGAAAGTATAATTGCTTCGAGGAAGACACGTTGGTGAACCTCTGCGAAAGTCAGGGTGCCGTAACCCGCGACAAGGAGCTTGAAGCGAAAGAAATCCGCCAATGGATTGACAAGGGAATCGGAATCCTCCGCCAAAAGGTTCGTTCGCAACAGATGGTCGATGTCCTTGTGATGGCGGTCATGGAAGATGAACGCCCCCTGGACGTTGCCAGAAAAATGAACGTGCGCGCAGATTATGTCTCCCTGGTCAAAAACCGTTGCCTGCCCCGTTTGCAGGCAATTCTCGAGAGTATCGCGGACGCCGCTTAAACGCTCCGCGCTTCAACTAAGCCCCTTGATGACGTTTTCCGCGGCGGCGCGGGCTTTCTCCTTGAGGCTGGTCGGTTCGAGGATGTCCGCTTCGCCGTTGAGTGTCAGCACGAAATAGAGCACGCGGTACTCCTCGACTTCCTCCAGAGTGACCACCGCCGAACCGTCTGGCTCTTCTTCCACCTTCGCCAACGGCAGACGGTCTGCCGCGTAGGTTTTGGCGAGCCCTTTGATTCTCAGCCTGACATTCTGCAAGAGCGGGAAATTGAAAAGCTGCCCCTTGTTGACCTTGGCGATTTCCAAATAGTCTGGTTCGAAAAGACGTCCGTCTCGCTTGGACTCCTGGATGCGATGCAAGGCGAAGTTCATAAAATGCCCCTTTTGGGGATCCCTGTTGTCATGGACAAGCCTGCCGTGCACGTACCAGATGTTATTGTACAGCGCCATCACATGCGGCTCAATGGTAAATGTCCGCGGACTGTCTGCCCTGGCATTTTGATAAGTGATAGTCACATTATGCTGGCTGCGCCATTGCTCGAAGACAGTCTGGAAAATCGTGGGATTGACCTTGACGGCGCTGCCACTGGCCACCAAAGCCTGAAGAATGGCATACGCCTGGTCGTCCGAAGTCGCGTTCTTCGTCCAGAGGGCGTCCGTCCCCTGGCGGATGCGCGACTGGATTTCCGAAGGCGGGAAAATCGCTTCTGCCAGATGTGCCCCGATGGCAGCGGCCTCCATCTCCTCCTCATCCAGCAGCGAATCAAAGCCATTCCAATTGGGATTGGTCAGATAGTATCCACGCCTGGAACTGTCATATTCGATGGGTGCCTTATACGAAACTTTCAGATATTCCACGTCCCGCTGGATGGTCTTGTTGACAAAATGCACGGCTGGGTCTGCCATCTGCATTTCCCGCAAAACCAATTTGTAGTTCGGATAACTATTTTCCTTCATCAATCGCAGTAGACAGTTGATACGCTCACGCTGTTGTTTTTCCTCGGGCATGGGAATCTTCCTCCGTAAAAGTCGTCAACAGGCATTTTATTTCAGCCCAAGGCGGCGGCGGTACCAGATGGCGGCACCAAGGGCAACGGCGAACAGGAGTAGGAACCACCAGGCGTTAACCAGAGGCAATACCTGCCGGCTGGTCGGCACCGTGGGGGATGCAGGCGGCGTCCACGGATGTTCCAGCCAGTCTTGGGCCAGAGCAAACCTGCCGCCGGTCAGGCGGGCCAAGTCGGCGAGGGTTTCGCCGTCGGCTTCTGGGATTTCCAGTTCTGCGCCGCCGGAAACGGCCAGCAGGAGGTCATCAGCCTGTAGCAGACGGTCTTCGACCTGGGCTTGGAAATGCAGACGGTATTCGCCGAAATCGGCTGGAGAGAAAGACGCTGCGTACAATCCAGGTTCTTCCCAAGACGGTTCCAGAGTCAGCAGCGACGTGTCGCCCTGCGGGCTGGAAATGGCCACTTTCACCTGGGCCTGGGCGGCTGGCAGGAAATCTTCATCAAGCACCTGGACAGCCAGGACGGCAGAATCCTCCAGCGTGACCTTCTGGCCCGGCGACATGACCTGCAACGATGGCTGCGGATTGGCGGACAGCCAAAGCACCAAAGCGCTCCAGAAATCTCCGTAAACCGCAGAGCCGGTCCGCTCGTCGAAAAGCCAACGCCACAATCCCTCCACGGCCAGATAGGCACTCCTGCCCGCGCCATAATTCTGGACGGACAGAACCTGGCTGCCCTGCACGTAGTCGGCCAAAACGCCTCTGGCTCCGGGCTTCAGTTTCTGGACTGGCCAACTGAGGCCAGGCGCGGGCAGGGAGAGGTCGCGGAGGTCGCGCAAACGGCTGGAGGGGGAATCAAAGACGAGTTCCTTGTCGGGCAGCAGGTTTCGACTGCTCCGCCAGTCCTCGGCGGCGGCTTCCTCCAGCGTCAGAAGCGGACGCAGGGTGACGGGCACCAGGTCAGGCGGTCCGCAAAGAAGGACCCCGCCGCCTTTGCGGGCGCAGAAGGCCAGCAGGGCGTCCTGAGCCACCTGCGACAATTCGGCGGCGGCGCGGGTATCGAGAATGACGGCATCGAAATCGGCGTATTCGGCGGTTGACTGCGGGAAACCCTGGGCATCCTTGGGCCGTTCGCCGTCGTGCCAGCCGCAGGAAAAGAATTTGTCCTGGGCCAGGCGAATGACGGCGGCACAGTCAAACTGCTCCGAATCCTCGACAAAGCGACGCAGGAAACGCCAGTCTCCCCCCAGATGCGCCGCCAGATAGAGCAGACGGAACTGCTCAGGCTCAGTGACCTGCACAGACAGGAAATCCGCGTCATCATCCAAGCGGCAATCACCATTGGGCGGCGTAATGGCGACAGCGTAGGTTCGCAGACCCGCCAACTGTGGACGGACGGCGAAAGTCACGACAACGCTTCCCCTGGCGGGGATAAGAACCTTCCGCGTTTCCAGGACCTCGCCGCCTTCCTTCAAGACGACCGTGATTTCCTCTTCGCGGTCAAAGGTTGACTTGACCTCCAGGGGAATTGTCAGTTCGTCGCGCTTGACAGTTTCCAGTTTTCCAGACGTGAAGCGTACTCCCGCGTCTGGCAACGGCAAGTGGCTTCCAACCTGGAGGCAGGATACGGGAATTTGCCGTTCCTTCAGCCATTTTGCCACGGACAACGGCGCTTCTCCCAGGTTGTTTCTTCCGTCAGAGACTACCAGAATGGCTCCGGCTGGCAACATGCCCGGAATCTCAGACGCTGCCTGCCGCAGAACGTCCCCTAGCGCCGTCCCGCCGGTCAGGCTACCGGATTCGGAGGTCCAGCCTGACAGTTGGCGCGCAAAAAGCCAGCGTTCCAGGCGATACTCTTCACCTAGACGCTCCAGAGCGTCTGATTTTAGAATCTGCGTGGCCAGGTCGCGACGAGGCTTCTGGCCCGGCAGGTCGCGGGTTTCCATGCTGCGGCTGGCATCCTGAAGCACGATTAGGCGGCTGGCCTGCGCCTGCGGAGCCTCCCGCACCAGCGACGGCTGCAACAGCAGAACTGCCGCGAACAGGACGGTCAGGCAAGACAAGCCAGCCTGCAGGATTGCCTTGACACCCCGCAAGGTCGTGCGCATCCTGAAAGCCTCCCAGAGCAGGAGTCCGAGGCAGACAACCGTCCACAGGACAATCATCCAGGCAGGACAGAGCGGTGACAGGAGCAGTCGGCTCATCGGTCACCTCCCAGCTTCCGGAAATATTCCTCCACCTGCCGACGATATTGCCGAGGCGGACGGACCTTATCGCGCGAGAAACGCACCTTTTCCTCTACGGCCAGCGCCTCAAGCCGTCTCTGGAGCATCACAGAGGCCGCCCGCAGCAATTCCGCCGTCAACTGCGGATTTTCGCCTTCGGCGTCTGATAATTCGCCCTGCCGAGCGAGCCGCCCGGAAACTTCCCTGAGCCCTTCATCGCGCAGGGCCCGTCCCAAATCACCAAGTTCTTCCGCCGCCATTTCCCTGACCTGACGCTGACGCTGCTGGCCGCGCTGCTGATTTCTGTCCCGCGCGGCCTGGCTGAGTTCCTCGCGCCATTTTTCCAGTTGCTCCAGCGCTCTCTGAAGTTCCTCGCTGTCGATGGCTGGCATTTTGTCGAGGCCCTCGCGGATGTCTTGTCCCAGTGCCTGTAGCAGATTCGCTGCCTTGCCCTGCTCGCGGGAGGCAGTCTCAAAGCGTCTGTACAACAGAGCATTCCCTGCCTTCTGCTGGCTGCTTTGCAATCCCCGTTGCCGACTGCGCTCCAGCGCCGACGACAGTGCCTTCCCCGTCTCCGGGTATTCCTCCGACAGACGTTCCGCCTCCTGGCGCAACGCCTGCTCAAGGCGCTCGGTTGCCGACTGCAAATCCTTCTGACGCTGGCGGGCGGCGGCGGAATCGCTGCGACTACTGTCGCCTGTCATCTCGCCCGTCTTCATTGCCTCCGCCTCCTGCTGCCTGGCCAGCGATTCCGCTTGCCCGGCCAGATTGCGCAGTTGAGCCGTCGTCAACTGGCGCAAGGCGCTTTCCAACTGCCGTCCCGCCATCTGCAACTGCTGTAAGGCACGCTGACCGTGCGCTTCCGCCGTGCCAGACTGCCCCTGGCCCAAGGCTTCCGTACCGCGTGACATCTCGCGTTCTCCCTGCTGCAAACTATGGGCAGCAGTATTCGCCAACTGCTGGCGCGACAGACTGGAGGCCAGTTGCTCCGTCTCCCGGCGCAGTTGCTCCTGGCGCTCAGCCAACTGCGAAGCCAGATTCTGCTGCCCATGAATATCGGAGTTCAACTTGTTCTGCTCCTGGGCCAGGCGCTGCACCTGTTCCAGCTCTTGTTTAAGTTGCTCTCGAAGTTGCGAGGCGTCTTGCTCTGGCTGCGCCTGTGGTTGTTGTTCCGATGGGGATTTTGACTCTTCCTGACCCTCGCCTTGGCTAGGCTGCTGACCGCTTGACTGTCCGCTTTGGCTGCGGCTCATGGCGTTTTTCAGCAATTCATTTTCCAGGCGCACGAGCAAGGCCAGCGCCTGCTCCTGCGGGCGCAATGCCTCCTGGAACAGCCACCGTTCCGCGAGATTGGCGGCAGCCTCCAGATATTGCGCAATCTGCTGCAAGGCGGAGGTCAAATCCGGTGGCAACGGCCCCGGTGCCTTCTTCCGCATTTCCTCGCCGAAACGGATGACCTCGGCGGCAAGCTTGTGCAAATCCCGCTGCTGCTCTTCCTGCCCGCGGCGAAGCTCCTCGTTCCTCTCCGTCAAATTGCGGCTGAGAGCGAGATTGTCCCAGCCCAGGCGCAAAAGCCGCTTGGCCTCGGCCAGCAATGGCCCCAGGTCAACCTCCATTTCCTCCTGCTGGCCGTTGCCCTCGTCCGCCTCAACTTCCTCCTCGCGCGGCAAAACCGTCAGGAACAGCAGGTCGCCTGCCGTAGTCTGAGGCGTCGGCTGGCGATTGTCCTCGGCAAGCACTACAGCAGAGATAAATTCGCCGTCCGGCAAGGACATGTCAGACAATTTCCACAGCTGGTTGATTTCCTGCTCCTTCGCGGGCAGCGTCCCTGTGGGGGACGCAAACAAAGTCATTTCTTGCGGCTCGCCTCCGGAAATCGTATAGCGTAGCCAGACACGGCTCAGACCAAAATCATCGGCGGCATAGATTTTCAGGCGAACATCATCGCCGCGATGGAGTTTGGTCTCCGCGGACGGCTCCTTGACCTCCAGCACTGGCGGCAGGTCGGGAATAATCTCCACCCGGAAAGAACGCCCAGAATGGCGATGACCGGCGACATCGGCAAAGATGACCTGGCGGCGACCGGATTTCGCGGGCGCGTCCTCCAGGCGCAATTCGCCGTCACCAGACGGCTGGAAGATGCCTATTTCACGTTCCTCATCCCACAGACTGGCGGAAATTCCGCTGTTGACCCATAGCCTGACAGCATAGCGGTCGCCAGCAACCAGCGACAAGTCATGCCACGTCTCAAACTCCTGCGGCGGGCGTCCAGTGTATTCTTGCGGCTCAACGCGAATCTCGACTTTCCGCGCTTCTGGCGCCTCATAGACCCCCACCCGTTGCCAGCCAGTGCGCAAAGACGGCGTAACGACACGAAATTCCAGAGGAGCGGACACCTCGAACAACGTCAAGGCCAGTCTCCGGTCCGGCAGCGCCGTCATCGGAGCGGACTGGATTTCCCCGCCGTCTTCACGCCATTCCAAAACTCCCTCGCACTCCCAGCGACGGACATTGGCGTTCACGCGGATATCGCTGCCCGCCTGGTATTCCGCCTCAACCTCCGCCACCACAAGTCCTTGCGCCTGGTCGCTGAGCAGGCTTTGCAATCCCCAGTATCCCTTGCGGCAGACGCGCCCCCGGCAGCCAAGAGCTAATAGCACGACAGAGACCAGCAGCCAGCAGGCAGGCGGCAACCATCCCAGGCGTTTGGCGAAAATGCGCTTCAAACCCAGTGGTGCTTTGTCCAACCGGGCCAGCAGCCGTTCATGCTGCACCAGTTCGATTTCTCGTGGAGCACGGTCGAGATGCTCCGTCTCGACGGCGCAGGCGTAGGCATCGCGCAATTCCGGACAGGCCTTTTCGACCTCCCAGGACATTTGCGCAAGGGTTGGAAATCGCGCCAGCGCGTGGCGCACGGCCAGGCAGACAAAGACAATGGCACAAAGCCCTCCGACCGCCAATAGTGCGAGGGCGGATGTTTCCTGCATGCCTAGCAGCCGTTCTGCCCAAGTCAGCAGGAGCAGATAGCCTCCGCAGGCAGCCAGGGTCCTCAACAGGCACAGGAGCAAGCCGCGCCAAAGCAACCGCTTTCTGACTGCTGACAAGTCAGCTGTCAGCGACGGTCTGAAAAGGCGTTCCTTGTCGCCTGCTGGACTGTCCTGATTCATCGGCTAAGCACGGAATATATATTTGCCACAATTAAGACGACTACGGCAGGTTCTGGCGCAGGATATCGATGAGAGCGTTTGTCGAGCCGTCGTGCGCCAGAGGGGCCTTGGCATCGTCAAACTCCTTCAGGATTTTGGCGGCCAGGACCTTGCCCAGCTGCACTCCCCATTGGTCGAAGGAATAGACATTCCAGATGACGCCCTGCGTGAAAATCTTGTGCTCGTAGAGGCTCATCAGCCAGCCCAGGGAGCGCGGGGTCAGTTCATCGACGAGAATGGTATTGGTGGGGCGATTGCCAAGGAAGGTCTTCTGCCGAGCGAGGGCCGCGTCAATGCCGGGGTTTTCTGCCTTGACCTGTTCTATTGATTTGCCAAAGGCGAGCGCCTCGGTCTGGGCAACGAAATTAGCCATGAGAATGCGGTGATGCCTGCCGGCGGGGGTCTGGGATTTGCAGAAGCCAATGAAGTCGGCGGGGATTAGTTTCGTGCCCTGGTGCAGGAGTTGGAAGAAACTGTGCTGGCTGTTGGTGCCTGGTTCGCCCCAGACGATTGGCCCGGTCTGCCAGGTCACGGGCACGCCATCCTTGCCGACATACTTGCCGTTGCTCTCCATATCCACCTGCTGCAAATGGGCGGCGAAACGATGCAAGGCCTGGGCATACGGCAGAATCGCCTGGCTTTGCGCCCCGAAGAAATTGTTGTACCAGACACCGATGAGCCCCAGCAGTACAGGCAGGTTTTCCTCGAAAGGTGCCGTGCGGAAATGCTCGTCCATTTCGTGAAAACCTTCCAGCATGGCCTGGAAATTCTCTGGTCCGATGGCCAGCATGATTGGCAGGCCGATAGCGGAGCACATCGAATACCGTCCGCCAACCCAATCCCAGAAGCGGAACATATTGGCGGGGTCGATGCCGAATTTTCTGACTTCTTCCTCATTCGTGGACACCGCTACACAGTGACGGGCAATGGCCTGCTTGGAGGCGAAAGCTTGGAGAAGCCAATCACGGGCAGAACGGGCATTGGTCATAGTCTCTTGAGTCGTGAAGGTCTTGGAGGCGATGATGAACATCGTCTCGGCGGGGTCCAGGCCGCTCAGAGTCTGGCACAGATGGAATCCATCGACGTTGGACACAAACTCCACCCGCAGATTCGGTGTAGCGTAGGCCTTCAGTGCCTCGCAGGCCATCTTCGGTCCCAGGTCGGAACCACCGATGCCGATGTTGATGACATTGCGGATGGGACGCCCCGTGAAACCCAGCCATTCGCCTGATCTGACCTGTCGCGCGAAAGCCGACATCTGCTTCAGCACGGCCCGCACTTCCGGCATCACGTCCTTGCCTTTCACCAGAACCTTGCGGCTGGAGCAGTTGCGCAGAGCCGTATGCAAGACTGCTCGCTTCTCCGTCTCGTTGATGAGTTTGCCCGTGAACATCGCGTCAATGGCCTTCTTCAACCCGCTCTCCTCGGCCAACTGCAACAAAAGACGCTTCGTCTCTGCATTCATCCTGTTCTTGGAATAGTCAAAGTACATTCCCTGAAACCGGGCAGAGAAATGCTCCACGCGCTTGGCGTCCGCCCTGAACAGCTCCGCAATGGTGGTGTCTTTGATTTTCGCGTAGTGGCGCTCCAGCGCCCGCCAGGCCTTGCCTTCTGTGATGTTCATTCTAAAGTCCTTTTTGCTGTTATTTAACATATTGAAAACTAATGCGTTGTAAAATTATGACTATCTTCTGCCAACCAATGGTTTGGAGAAAATGGCTATCTTAATAATTTAATTGTCATTACGCCTCTTCGCAAGAAGACGCGGCAAGAGGCCAACGAGCGCTTGCTCTGCTAACGCCATTTTGAGTACCGCCCTGCCTTGGCACTCGTCGTAAAAGTCATCGAAAGTTACAAAAAAAGTTGCATGAAGAATGGTAAGCGAAATTTACGGGCGTCAGGGTTTAAATTATGTCAACAGCGGGAAGCCGTGTCGTTCCGCCCGCCCCGGCGCGGCATGGCCAACCGCTGCCTTCTCACAAATCCTGGCCATCTCGCAATTACAAGGAAAAATGACCTCTATGGACAGGCGCACCGCCTATCTGATACTGAACAGCCTGCCAGGCATCGGCCCAGGCAGGATACGGCTTCTGACCAACGCCTTCGGCTCCCCGGAGAAAATCTTCGAGGCAAGCAATGCCGAACTCGCCCGCGTCCCGACCGTCGGTGCCAAACTGGCCGGCTACCTCCAGAAATGGCAGGATTTCTGCAATCCTGACAAGGAGTTCCGCCTCGCCGCTGATTCCGGCGCGGCGCTCGTGACTTGGGAAGATGAAGCCTACCCCAAACAACTGCGGGAAATCCACGACCCGCCAGTCTGCCTGTATGTCCGCGGAAGCCTCGAAACCCTGCGCGATTCCTCTTTCTCCCTGGCCATCGTCGGCTCGCGAAGAACGACCTCCTACGGCATGCGCATGGCCAACGCCCTGGCTTCCGACGCTGCCCGCGAGGGCTGGACAGTCGTTTCCGGCCTGGCCCACGGCATTGATACCTGCGCACATCAGGCTGTCGTCCGCAGTTCAGGGAAGACCATCGCCGTCCTAGGCAGTGGCTTGTATTACTTGTACCCGCAGGAAAACCGCCCGCTGGCCAGGGAAATCTGCGAGAAAGGCGGGGCAGTCATCAGCGAATTTCCCATGCTGTACCGTCCAGACCGGCATAGTTTTCCCATGCGCAACCGCATCATCTCCGGCCTGAGCCGCGGCACGATTGTCGTAGAGGCAGGCTTGCAGTCAGGGAGCCTTATCACGGCGGCGCAGGCGCTGGAGCAAGGTCGGTCGGTATTTGCGGTGCCTGGCCTGGCCGACCAGCCGTATTCCCAGGGTTGCCATGCCCTCATCCGTGACGGAGCGCGGCTCATCGAAAGATTCCAGGATGTCACGGAGGAGTTTTCCCTGTTGCCGGATGCGCGGCTGGCCAGCCGGCAGGTTCAGGAACTGCGGGAGGCCACGCTAGAACCGCCGCTCTACCTGAAGGGCTTGGAATACCGCATCTGGGAAAGTCTGGACGGTGGGGAGATGACCCTGGACGAACTGGTAAACATCCTCGACGAGCCCCCTTCTACGTTGCTGCCTGTCCTGCTGGTCATGGAATTGAAGACCGCCATCATCCAAAAAGCTGGCAGAATCATCACCAGGGGGCCGCATAAAAACATTCAAAAATCCCCAGAATGAACTGACAACTTGCAAATGTTGATATATATTGTAAAAAAAGGACGGACATTTTCGCCGCCCTGGCCACTTTTCTTTCTCACCCAAACTAATGGATAACCAATATGCCTCAAAGCCTGGTCATTGTTGAATCTCCAGCCAAAGCTCGAACCATCTCCCGTTTCCTTGGTCCATCCATGGATGTCAAGGCCTCGATGGGACATGTCCGTGATTTGGCCGAACGCAAGCTCAGCGTTGACATCAAGAACAATTTCACGCCTGAATACGAAATCTCCGACAAGCGCAATGTCCTCAAGACCCTCAAGGAAAGCGCCGCCCATGTCGATGACATCTATCTGGCAACAGACCCTGACCGCGAAGGCGAAGCTATCGCCTGGCATCTGAAGACCCTTCTGGAGGGTGGCAAGAAAAAGCACAATTTCCACCGCATCACCTTCCACGAAATTACCCGCAACGCCATCAATAACTCCCTGAAAAAACCGGGACAGATAAATGAGAATCTCGTCAATTCCCAGCAGGCCCGCCGCGTCCTGGACCGCATCGTTGGCTACATGGCCAGTCCGCTGCTCTGGACCACGGTCGGCAAGGGCACCAGCGCGGGACGCGTCCAGACTGTCGCCCTGCGGCTGATTGTCGAGCGCGAACGGGAAATCCAGGCCTTCAAGCCAGAAGAATACTGGAACCTTGACGCCATCTTCACCACGGGAACCCCCAATGTCAACTTGAAAACCAGGCTGGCGAAAATCAACGGCTGCAAACTCCATCTGCGCGACGGCAAGCTGGCCGGCGCCTTCGCCGACGCCATCCAGAATGCCGCAACCACCCACAAGGTCGCCCGCGTCACCTCGACCCCCAGGCTTCAGCACCCCGCAGCCCCTTTCATAACCTCAACCCTCCAGCAGGCGGCCGGCAGTTTCCTTAAATTCGGCACCAAGCAGACAATGGACATCGCCCAGAATTTGTACGAGGGCATTGATATCGGCGAGGGCGGCTCCTCTGGCCTCATCACCTACATGCGTACCGATTCCGTCAACATCGCCAAGGAGGCTCAGGATCAGGCGCGCGAGTTCATCAGCCAGACCTACGGTCCCGCCTATGTGCCCCCCAGACCCAATGTCTACCGTTCCCGCCAGACGGCGCAGGAAGCCCATGAGGCAATTCGCCCGACTGACGTCACAAGGACTCCAGATTCGCTGGTCAAATACCTCGAGCCCCAGCAGCTGAAACTGTACCGCCTGATTTGGAACCGATTCGTGGCCAGCCAGATGGCCTCTGCACAACAAGTAGACCACGCCATTGAGGTCGAAAGTAACGGCCCCGCCCTGGACACCCTGCCCTGGCAGCAGGCGGTGGACAAGGCGACTGCCGAGCCCGCAGACACTTTGCAGAGCACTACCGTCACCTGCATCTTCCGCACTGCCGCCCGGGAAACGAAATTTCCCGGATACCTGATTGTCTACAGCGCGCGTGACCTGGGCGAGGAAGACGAAATGGACGAGAAGAAAGGCATCCTGCCCACGCTCCCTACAGGCATGCCCTGCAATTTGGCGGAATTGAACAAAGAGCAGGGGTTCACGGCCCCTCCCAGCCGCTTCACCGAGGCCTCGCTGGTCAAGGCTCTGGAACAGAACGGCGTCGGCCGGCCTTCGACCTTCGCCTCCACAGTGTCCACCATTATCTCACGCAAATATGTCGGCCATCAGAAAGGTAGCTTGATTCCCACGGAACTGGGCTACGGTGTCAATGATTTCCTAGTCCAGCGGATGCCTGAACTGTTCAATGTAGGCTTCACCGCCAAGATGGAGAGCGAACTCGACGAAATCGAAGAAGGCAAGCTCAACTGGACGGAGATGCTCCGCGACTTCTACGACAAATTCCAGACCTGGCTG
>Ga0310786_10004612_pt1 | contig 19124 bp, 16 predicted proteins | sample AusTroGonzalo_MG_FD_203881 | JGI IMG/M metagenome (GOLD analysis project Ga0310786, IMG submission 203881) | Bovine rumen microbial communities from tropical cattle in Woodstock, Queensland, Australia - Gonzalo_03 (v2) (version 2) | ecosystem: Host-associated > Mammals > Digestive system >... | reverse complement strand
TGCACGGCAACAAGGGTGCATAAATATGACAGTACATTGAACGAGACGGAGACTGTTGATGTCAAGATCACATCTGATGAGGAAAAGACTACTTACACTGCGACGTTCAAGAATAAGGCTTTTGAGACACAGACCAGGGAAGTCAAGAATGATCCTGTTGTTACCCCGTCATTCAGTGATTTCGTCGAGCGTCTCTATGTCGTCGCTTTGGGACGCGCTTCCGAGCCTGAAGGCAAGGCCTTCTGGAGCGAGCATGTAGGTAACGGCGATCTTAACGGTGCCCAGTGTGCAAATGAGTTCCTTTTGAGCAAAGAGTTTAACGACAGGAAGCTGAGCGATGAAGACTTCCTTAAAGTCTTGTATAAAACCTTTTTCGACAGAGACGCGGCTAAGGATCCTGACGGCTTCAACTTCTGGATGAACAGTCTTAAGACACAGGGCCGTGATGTAGTAGTAGACTGCTTCATCAACTCTACAGAGTGGTGCAATGTCTGTGCCACATATGGAGTAAAGTCAGGAGCTACAAGAGCCAAGGCAACCATAGCTTCCAAGAATGCTACTGCATTTGCGACAAGGCTTTATACAGAGTGCTTGGGAAGAGATCCTGAAGAAGGCGGACTTAAGTTCTGGAGCTTAGGTCTTACAAACCTTGAACTTACGGGTTCAGCTGCAGCACACGAGTTCTTCTTCTGTAGGGAGTTCAATGACCATAACTTTGATAACAAGGAACTCATAACAAGGATGTATAAGACATTCATGGGAAGAGAACCTGATGATGCGGGAATGAATTTCTGGCTTGACTCGATGAGCAAGGGCATGACAAAGCAGCAGGTATTTGACAGCTTTGTAAAGTCACCTGAGTTTACTCAGATCTGTAAGGACTACGCGATCGAGAGAGGCTGAAACAATTTGATCTTATGAAACAAGGGCGTCTTCTTTTTGAAGTGAACCCACTTTTTTGTTTGGTTAGAAGTACCGTTCCTGCTACCGCGGTAACGGTACTTTTAACGGTAATTCTCGCAAATCTACCGTTCCTGCTACCGCGGTAACGGTACTTTTAACGGTAATTCTTGCGAATCTACCGTTCCTGCTACCGTGGTAACGGTACTTTTAACGGTAATTCTCGCAGATCTACCGTTCCTGCTACCGCGGTAACGGTACTTTTAACGGTCGTTCTTATTGAACGGATGTCTTTGTAAAAAGTCCCGAGATCGTCTTTTCTTTATGAAGCTACAGGAAACCCAAGCAGGGGGAACTTCCGGGTGTTGCTTTCTGAGTAGCGGGATCGTTGTAAAAGAGTGTTGACAATGTGCTTTAATCGTGGTGTAATACTTCCGTAGTTTTTTTGGAGAACGATCTATGAATAAGAACTTTTATTTTGGCGCATATTACTTTTACTTTTACTTTGCTGAAGACAAGGTATGAAGTGATTTGTGCAAAAAAAGTCGATTTCATTGAATGATAATGAAGGCCGCACGGATCACTTCCGGGCGGTTTTTTGTTGAACGGCTCTCGCAAAAAAGAATGTAGCATATGTAGCAGAAAAGAGGTAATTTTATGATCGCTGTAATCAAACCCGGTGTAACCGAAGAACAGCTTAACAATCTGATCGACTGGTTCAAGTCCCAGGGCCTTCGAGTCCATATCTCGGAAGGCGAATACAGGACGGTACTCGGACTTATCGGAGATACAACAAAGGTGGATACTGACCTTTTGAGCGGACTGGATATAATCGAGTCCGTTACGAGGATCAGCGAGCCGTTTAAGAATGCAAACAGGAAGTTCCATCCGGACGATTCCGTCATTGATATTGGCGGTGTAAAGATCGGCGGCGGGAACTTTGCTTTTATTGCCGGACCTTGTTCCGTAGAAAGCGAGAACCAGATCGTTGATATAGCAAAGGCAGTAAAGAATTCCGGAGCAGCGCTTCTCAGAGGAGGCGCATTTAAGCCGAGGACATCACCTTATGATTTCCAGGGATTGAAGGCTGACGGCATTGATCTTCTTTTGAAGGCGAAGGAAGCAACGGGCATGCCGATAGTGACCGAGATCATGAGCACAGAGCACCTTCCTTTGTTCGAAAACGTTGACCTTATTCAGGTCGGTGCGAGAAATATGCAGAACTTCGAGCTCCTGAAGGCTCTCGGTAAGATAAATAAGCCGATCCTTCTTAAGAGGGGACTTGCCAATACCATGAAGGAATTCCTCATGAGCGCCGAATATATCATGGCCGGAGGAAATGAGAATATCATCCTCTGTGAGAGAGGAATAAGGACTTACGAGACATATACGAGGAACACGCTCGATCTGTCGGCGGTTCCTATGCTCAAGGAACTTTCACATCTTCCGGTCATCGTTGACCCGTCACATGCGACAGGTATCGCGAGGATGGTCAAGCCGATGGCGATGGCTGCGGCTGCCTGCGGCGCTGACGGTCTCATGATCGAGGTCCATAACGATCCGATGCATGCGCTCTGTGATGGTGCCCAGTCGCTCACTCCGGAGCAGTTTGATGATGTTGCCAAGCGCGTAATGAAGATTCGTGAGGTGATCTGACATGAAAGTAGGGATCGTAGGACTGGGACTTATCGGTGCTTCTTTTGCCAAGGCATATAAGGAAGCGGGTCACGAAGTCCTTGTTTATGATATCGATCCGTCGGCTGTCATAATGGGTAAGCTCGCGGGTTTTGTTGACGGCGAAATGAAGAAAGAAGACCTTAAGGACAGAGATCTCGTGATAGTTTGTCTTTACCCTGAAGCAGCGGCAAAGTATATCGAAGATAACGGCAGCAGCTTTAATAAGAACGGGCTGGTCATGGATGCTTGCGGTAATAAGCGCATCGTGTGTGACAGGGCTTTTAAGGTTGCTGAGAAATACGGCTTTACTTTTGTAGGTGCTCACCCTATGGCGGGAAACAAATACTCCGGACTTAAGCATTCGAGAGCCACTATGTTCAATGGTGCTCCGATAGTATTGGTACCGCCTGTTTTTGATGACATGAATCTCATTGACAGGATCAAGAATATGCTCGAGCCTTGTCAGTTCGGGACATTTTGCCTGTCTCATGCCGACAAGCACGATGAGATGATCGCATTTACTTCGCAGATGGCGCATCTCGTGTCGAATGCATATGTGAAGAGCCCGACGGCCAAGGACCATCACGGTTTCTCGGCCGGCAGCTACAAGGACATGACGAGGGTTGCCTGGCTCAATCCTTCGATGTGGTCGGAACTTTTTATGGAGAATAAGGACAATCTCATTAAGGAGATAGACTGCCTTACAAATGAACTCAACAAATACAGGGAAGCGATGGAAAAGAACGATCTCGAGGCCTTAACAAAGCTCCTCGAGGAGGGACGTGACAGAAAGGAAGAGCTCGACGGCTCCAAGAAAAACTCATGAGAAGGATCAAGGTAAAAGTCAGGCACGGTTATGAAGTCCTCGTAGGCAGAGGCCTTCTGAAGGATTGCGGAATGTATATAAAGAGCGGGGACACGAAGACCAGGAAGATCCTCCTCGTAAGCGAGACAAACGTCGCACCGCTCTATAAGGATATAGCGAAGGCTTCTCTCGAAAAAGAAGGTTACGAGGTAACGGAGTATATCTTCGAGGCAGGAGAGCAGAGCAAGAACCTCGATCAGGTCACGAAGATGCTGGAGATCCTGGCCGGAAACGCATTCACCAGAACAGACGCCGTAGTGGCTCTGGGCGGCGGCGTAACGACCGATATGGCGGGCTTTGCCGCATCGATCTTCCTTCGCGGCATCAAGGTCTATCAGATCGCGACGACTCTTCTGGCCCAGGTGGACGCTTCAGTCGGAGGCAAGACCGGAGTCGATCTTAAGGAAGGAAAAAATCTCGTAGGCGCGTTCCATCAGCCTTCACTCGTCATATGCGACGTCGATCTTCTGAAGAGCCTCACGGATGAGGTCTTCGCGGAAGGAATGGCTGAAGTCATAAAGTATGCTTTCATAAGCGACGAGGACCTTTACGAGAAACTCAAGACGAAGGTCACGAAGGATTCACCGGATCTGATCGACATCGTCGCCAGATGTGTCGAGCTCAAGGCCTATGTGGTCGAAAAGGATGAACTCGACAATGGCCTCAGGCAGACCCTGAACTTCGGTCACACCATAGGTCACGTGATAGAACGTAACAGCGGATATAAGATCCCTCACGGCTATGCCGTTGCAAAGGGAATGGCTCTTATCTCAAAAAAGAGCCGCATAAGTAAAAAGCTCGAAGAGATGCTCAGGCTCTACGACCTTCCTTATGAAGATCCGATAACCCCTGATGAGCTTATAGCAGGCATCATGAGCGACAAGAAGAAAAGAGGCTCAAAGATCACTATCGCCCTCGTTAACGAGATCGGAAAGTGCGAGCTCAGGACGATCGAACCTACTGAGATCAAGGGGTATCTATGAGCCGGGACATATCGATAAGGAGCATTGATCTGGATTATAAGGTGCCGCCTTCCAAGTCGGTCGTGCACAGGGAGCTCATAACGGGCTTTCTGCTCTATGCCCTGTCGGGAAAAAAAGACACGGCTATTGAGCAAAAGCTCACGGAGAGCCTTCCTTCTGACAACAAGGACATCGAAGCGACCAAGTCCTGCATCAGATCTCTCCTCAATGCTTCCGGCGGCGACATAATAATGGACTGCAACGAGAGCGGGTCGACCCTCCGCTTCATGATAAGCGCGGGAGTCTCCTACCTCTGCCATAAAATGATCGACGGAAGGCTCGTCTTCACCCCGAAGGGCAAGCTCATGGAAAGACCGTTAGATCAGCTCAAGTCCTGTCTTGAATGTCACGGCATCCTTCTCGAAAAAGATATTGAGAACGGCCGGATAATCGTATCGGGAAGACTTACCGAAGGGATATTCGACATCGAGGGAAACATCTCCTCTCAGTATATCTCGGGTCTTCTCATGGCTTCGATCCTCCTTCCTGACAGCAAGATCCGCCTTCTGGGTGAACTCGAATCAAGAGGATATCTCGAACTTACGGTCGGCGTTCTGGAAAGTAAGGGGATAAGAGTAAGAGAAGAAGAGAATGTATATTCGCTCTCAGTCCCGGAGAATACCGATGTCGATATCGATCTTCAAAAAGAAGGCGACTGGTCGAGTGCGGCATTTCTCTTGAGCCTCGGAGCTCTGTGCCCCGAATGCAGGATGACTCTCAGGGGGTTAAATCTCAGGTCTTTTCAAAAAGACAAGTTCATCCTCTATATCCTGGCCGAGATGGGCGTCTCCACGTCCCGTGACGGCGATTCGGTTACGATAACGGAAAAGAGCAGGTCGGCCGGACGTCTCGTATTGGACGCGAAGGATTATCCCGACATAGTTCCTTATGTCGCCGTTTTGGCCGCGGCATTCAAGGAAGGCACGAGGATAATGAACGTCGACAGATTAAGATTTAAGGAAAGCGACAGGATCGAAGCAACGATAGAGGCGCTGCGCGGAGTTGGTGCCGGCTGTGAATACAGGGACGGCAGCCTTTTTATCGAAGGCGGCATAAAAGAAGATATTAATGAACCGTTCAGGACGTACGGTGACCACAGGATGGCGCAGACTGCATGTCTCATCGCCGCCTGGACAGGCAAGACTATAAACATAGATAATGATGAATGTATAAACAAATCCTTCCCGGGTCTCTGGGAACTTCTGGAAAGCGCAAAGGGGGATAAGGCCGATGCATGACTATAACTGGTTCAAGGGAGATAAGATCAAAGTAGGGATCTACGGCGAGTCCCACAGCGAGAGTATCGGCGTAAGGCTCGAAGGTCTTATGTATTCCTCTCTCGATGAGGATAAACTCCGCGCTTTTATGAGAAGGAGAGCGCCGGGCAATAATGCCTGGTCGACCCCGAGGAAAGAGGCGGATGAAGTCATTATCGACAAGCTCGAGAACGGGGTTTTCGAAGCACATATACTTAATACGAACATAAGGCCGGCCGACTATTCGGATCTTTTAAGAACGCCGAGGCCGTCGCATGCTGATTTCACGGCTGGTCTTAAATACGGGCCGGACTTTAAGTCGTCCGGCGGAGGAGCTTTCTCGGGAAGACTTACGGCGCCCTTGTGCATCGCGGGATTTCTGGCTCTCTCGCATCTGGCCCAAAAAGGCATCAGGATATCTTCAAGGATAAAGGAGATCGGCGGGATAAAAGATGCTTCATTGGATCTTGATAAGCTCCGCGAAGTAAGGAACAAGGAGTTCCCCGTAATAAACGACCAAAAAGGCGAAGAGATGAAGAAAGCCATAGAAGAAGCAAGGCTTTCGGAAGATTCAGTCGGAGGCATCATCGAGACAGTGATAGAAGGGCTTCCGGGAGGCATAGGCGGACCGATCTTCGAAGGCATCGAAGGTAAGATCGCACAGATATGCTTCGCTATCCCGGCCGTTAAGGGGATCGAGTTCGGAAACGGATTTGAAGCAGCAAGGCTTAAGGGTTCGGATAATAACGACAGCCTGGTCTATGAGGACGGTAAGCTCAAGCTCGAGACTAACAGATGCGGCGGCATCTTAGGCGGCATAAGCGTAGGCGGCGATGTAGCCCCGGTCATATTCGACTGTGCCGTTAAGCCCACGCCGACCATCGGAAAAGAACAAAGAACGGTCGATCTTTTGACCGGAGAAAATACGACGCTTAAGGCGAAGGGCAGGCATGACCCGTGCATCGTGCCGAGGGCAGTACCGGTATTTGAAGCTGCAGCAGCACTGGCGATAGCCGATCTGATCTAAAGGAGAATGTTATGGAAGATCTGAGTTTATTAAGAGAAGAGATGGATAAGGCCGACAAGGCGCTTCTTGAGGCTCTCGAGAAGAGGATGGAAGTGTCCGAGAGGATCGGCCTCCTCAAAAAGGAGAGCGGCAAGGCGATCTACGACGGCAAGAGGGAAAGAGAGAAGCTCTCGGCAGTCTACGATATGGCCGACGACAGGACAAAGCCATACGTGGCGCCTTTGTACCAGCTCCTTTTCGAGGTGTCGAGAGGGCTTCAGGGAAGGATCAACAGATCCCAGAGCGACGCGACACTTATTATCGACGACGCGGTGGCCGAGATGAACTCGAAGCCGTTCCCGGAAAGAGCGGTCGTCGCCTGCCAGGGCGTCGAGGGAGCTTTCTCGCAGGTAGCATGCGAGAAGGTCTTCAAGATCCCGAGCATCATGTTCATGAGGAACTTCTCCCAGGTATTCGACGCGATCGATGCGGGCCTTTGTAAGTACGGTGTCCTTCCTGTCGAAAACTCCAACGCGGGAACGGTATCGTCCGTCTATGACCTCATGATCGAGCACAGGTTCAAGATCGTAAGATCCGTAAGGGTCAAGGTCGATCACAGCTGTCTCATGAACCGCGGCGGAAAGCTCTCCGACATTAAGGAAATCATCTCCCATGAGCAGGCGATCAACCAGTGCAGGGAATTCATAAAGAACTTAGGACCTGACGTCAGGGTCACCTACTATAAAAATACCGCCGAGGCGGCTAAGTACGTAAAGGAATCGGGAAGACTCGACGTCTGCTGCCTGTCATCGGTAAAATGCGCAGACCTTTATGATCTTGATGTCATAAAGGAGTCCGTTCAGGATTCGGGCAATAACTACACGAGGTTTATCGTCATCTCCAAGAGCCTCGAGATATATCCCGGCGCCAACAGGACATCGATGATGATGATCCTCAGGCATGAGCCGGGCGCACTCTACAAGATCCTCGCATTCTTCTATTCGAGGGGCATAAATCTTGTCAAGATCGAGTCCAGACCGCTTCCGGGCAGGGACTTTGAGTTCATGTTCTACTTTGATCTCGAGACGTCGATCTATAACGACGGCTTCTCCGAGATGATCGCGGAACTCGATTCCATGTGCACGGAGTCAAGATATCTGGGTTCCTATACTGAAATGATCTGAGGTTCTTATGAGATACGGAGTACTTGGGAAATCGCTGCCGCACACATATTCGCCGCGCATCCACAGGGAGTTCGCGGATTACGAGTATGTCGTGATCGAGAAAGACACTGACGGTGTGGTGGACATTTTCGAGAAGAAGGATGAGCTTCAGGGATTCAATGTGACGATCCCTTATAAGAAGCTCGCCATGTCCTTATGCGACGAGATATCGGAGGAGGTATCGAAGATCGGTGCGGTCAACACCGTCGTCCTTCAGGAAAACGGGGGCTACAAAGGCTATAACACGGACATCTACGGGTTCATGTACATGCTCAGGAGAGAAGGCATCAGCGTCGCGTCCAAATCCTGCCTGATACTCGGAACGGGCGGAGCGAGCGCCGCCGTATCCTACGCCCTCAAAAAAGCAGGGGCGTCTGTAAGTTTCTGTTCGAGGACGGGCGAGATCAACTACGACAATGTCTACGACATACTGCCGAACACGCAGGTCATAATCAATACCACGCCCGTCGGGATGTACCCGGATGTGGACGATTCACCGATAGACCTTACGAGGTTTACATCGCTTTTCGCCGTGGCGGACATAATCTACAATCCTTCCGTGACAAGGCTTCTGTACGACGCGAAAAAGACGGGTCTTAAGACAGCGGGGGGACTTAGCATGCTCGTTGCTCAGGCATATAAGGCGAGCGTGATATTCAGAGGACTTACGCCCGACGAGGAAAACGACGAACTGATCGAAAAAGTAACGGGTAAGCTCGAGTCGGAGATGAAGAACATCACCCTCATCGGAATGCCGGGATCAGGCAAGACCACGATCGGAAAAAGGATCGCGGATAAGCTCGGCAGGGAATTTGTCGATCTCGATGCTGAATTCAGGAAGCGGTATAAGGTCAGCCCCGCGGAAGTGATCTCGACTGACGGCGAGAAGAAGTTCCGTGAGATGGAGCATGAGATCGCGAGGAAGATACTGACATCCTCAGGTCTCGTCATAGCTACGGGCGGCGGTATCGTAACGGTTCCCAAGAACGACTTCTATATTAAATGCAATTCCAGGGTGATATACTTGAAAAGACCGATCAGATCGCTCATTACGCAGGACGTATCGGGAAGACCCTTAAGCAGGAGCAAGGGGATCCCGGAGCTTCTTGAAGAAAGAGGCCCGCTCTACGAGGCGCTCGCGGACGAGATCTGGGAACTTCCGGACTTTGACGGGGATGAAGAAAAGACAGAAAGACTTATCGGGGGATTATCATTATGAAGATACTTGTCCTGAACGGACCGAATCTCAACATGCTGGGCATCAGAGAGCCTGACATCTACGGCAAGAGCACATATAAAGATCTCACGGATCTGATATCCGGATACTGCGAGGATAAGGGTGTCGAGGTGGAGTTCAAGCAGAGCAATTCCGAAGGCACGCTCATCGATATAATACAGCAGGCTTATTTCGACAAGACCGACGGAATAGTCTTTAACCCCGGCGGATATACCCACACGTCCGTCGCGATCCTCGATGCTCTTAAGGCGGTCAATATCCCGACCGTCGAGGTTCATATCTCCGAGGTCTCGGGAAGAGAGCCCTTCAGGAGGATATCCTATATCTCGTATTATGCCGCAAGGACCATCACCGGCAAGGGATTTGACGGATATCTGGAGGCCGTTGACTACCTTCTCGGCAATATCTGACGCCAATTGTAAATTTTCTTTCCGAAAAGTGTAAAAGAAATCATACCGGACATATAGAAATGTATCTATATTCCGGTTTTTCTGTCCCCGGGACGTTTTAGCGGCATGATGAGGCGTTACGGGCAGATCCTTCCGGTGATTCGCCCTCCGGGAAGATGCGCGCAAATATCAATTCCCTTAAAAACGTGAAACCGTATATATAGAAAATGGTGAATATATACGCTTTTGGGCGAATTTTGTTTTGACTTCTCTCTTTGCAGTAAATAGAATAATAGTGCACGGAGGTTTATAGGTATGGAAATTGTAACGTGTATCGTGTCACTGGTCGGAGGACTTGCGATCTTTTTGTACAGTATGAAAATGCTCAGCGGGGGACTGGAAGCCGCGGCAGGAAGCAAGCTCCAATCAATATTGGAAAAACTCACATCAAACAGATTTCTGGGACTGTTCGTCGGAATGCTCCTTGCAGCACTGGTTCAGTCTTCTTCCACAACAACGGTAATGGTGGTCGGCTTTGTTAATGCCAACCTCTTAAATCTCACTCAGGCGCTCTGGGTCATCATGGGTGCCAACATCGGTACCAACATCACATCACAGCTCGTTGCCTTCAGGTTCAGCGAGGTAGCTCCGATCATAGCGATCGTCGGAGTTCTGATCCTTCTTTTCACCCATAAGAAAAAATATGCAGCCATAGGTCAGATCGTAACGGGTCTTGGCTTTATCTTCATAAGTACGTCGATAATGAGCGGCGCGATGGAGCCGGTCAAGGACAATCCGTCATTCCGTGAATTCCTCACGGGAATGGATAATCCGATCCTCGGCATCCTCGTAGGTATCGTATTTGTTGCGATAATCCAGAGTTCCGCAGCAGGTGTAGCGGTACTTCAGACTCTCGCCGCATCAGGCGTTATCGGACTTGATCAGGCGATATTCATCCTCTACGGCATGCATGTCGGAACATGTATCACGGCGATCCTGTCATCGGTAGGATCGAACAGGAATGCGCTCCGCACCGCGATGATGCATCTTCTGTTCAACGTAGTCGGTTGCGTACTGATGACTATCCTCACACTGACACTCCCGATAGTCGGATTCATGCAGAAGATATCGGGCTCTCCTATGAGACAGATAGCTAATGCACACTTGCTCTTTGCTCTCGTAACGACACTGGCGCTCCTTCCGTTCGGAAAGCTTATCGTCAAGTTCGTTCAGGCGGTCGTTCCCGACAAGCAGAAGGAAGAAACCGCACATAAGCTCATTTATCTCTCCCCGGCGATGCTCAGGACAGATACGACCACGGCGGTCCTTATAGCATCCGTACGTAACGAAGTGGCCCGTATGTATGACATGGCCAGCAAGAACGTGACAAAGGCCCTTAATGCGGTCCTCAATAACAGCGAGGAGATCCAGGCGGAGATCAACGATACTGAAGAATATATCGATTATCTTAATAAAGAGATATCCTACTATATCTCCCACAGCCTCGCGAGAGTCGCGTCGGAAGATGATGCCATCACGCTCAGCACGCTCTTCAAGATAACGGGTAATGTCGAGAGGATGGGTGACCATGCGACAAATATCTCCGGTTATGCGAACCTTCTTCAGGACAAGGGCTATAAGCTTTCCGCCAAGGCCTGCTTTGAGGTTCAGCAGATGATCCAGGTATTGAGCGACGGGACATTCATACTTTACGGAGAAGACACTACGCATATACATGTCAAGGTAGCCAAGATCGAGCAGAAGATCGATGATATGACGGCTCTCTTCCGTAAGAACCAGATCACGCGTATGACAACGGGCGAGTGCTCGGGTGAAGCATGCGTCATCTATTCCGAGATGCTTACCGACTTCGAGCGTCTGGGAGACCATCTCCTCAATATCGCCGAAGCAGCTTCCGAGCATTCGGGTGCAGCTCTCTACACGGCATCGGTAACGGCTAAGAAGGCAGGGGCAGTCTGATGGCAGGACGCGTGAACGTCGTCCTTTTCGAGCCGGAGATACCTCAGAATACGGGAAATATCATGAGGACGTGCGTCGCGACGGGATGCCGCCTTCATCTGATAGGGCCTCTCGGGTTTGATATCAACAACAAAAAGTTCAAGAGGGCAACGACCAACCATATCACGTGGGCCGACTACGATTATTATGAGAGCTTTGAGGAGTTTATGTCGCGGAACAAAGGCGCGTTCTTCTTCATGACGAGATACGGTAAGAAGCCTCATTCCTCCATTGATTTTTCGGGCGTTCCGGATGACACTGACATCTATCTCATCTTCGGCAAGGAGAGCACGGGAGTTCCTTACGATATCCTTAAGGCGCATCTCGATAACTGCTTCAGGATCCCTATGCATAAGGACTGCAGGAGCCTGAACCTCTCCAATGCGGCGGCGATCGCGATCTATGAATGCATGAGACAGCTGGACTATCCCGATCTGTCTCTGACTGAAGTGCAGAAGGGAGAGGACTTCCTGGAAAGCTACGACGAGGCGCTGAAAGCTTCTCTGAAACCATAAAAATATACTTATCCCGGAAGGCATTTTTCTTCTCGAAAACAATTATCTTTTATTATCGTTTTTACTGATGGAAATTCGGTTTTGTTGTGCTAATATCGATTATAGAGGCGCACGATAACTGATGCGTTTTGTGCGTCAAAAATACCGGGAGGACGTTATTTATGAGCACACAACAAAGCGGCATCTATGATGCACGTAAACTGGGCGCTCCCAAGATGGCAGTTCTTGGAGCACAACACATGTTCGCCATGTTCGGTGCGACTGTTCTTGTCCCTGCGTTAACGGGACTCAGCGTATCAGCGACCCTGCTCTTTGCGGGACTTGGCACACTTTTATTCCATTTGATCACAAAGAAAAAGGTACCGGCATTCCTGGGTTCTTCTTTTGCCTTCCTCGCAGGCTATGGCGCAATAGCCCCGCACGGTGAAAAGGAACTCCTTCCTTATGCATGTCTCGGTGTCGCCTGCGCAGGTCTTCTGTACCTGATCCTTGCAGGTCTTATCAAGGCATTCGGCACGGAGAGAGTCATAAGATTCTTCCCTCCGATCGTAACCGGACCTATCATCATTGCCATCGGTCTTACTCTCGCGGGAACTGCCGTAACGAGCTGCTCGACAAACTGGCCTCTCGCTATACTTGCGATCGCCATCGTTGTTCTTTGTAACGTCTGCGGCAAGGGCATGGTCAAGATCGTCCCTATCATACTCGGTGTTATCGGCGCGAGCATCTGCGCGATAATCCTCGTTCTTGCATTCGGTCAGAGAGTCAATATAGGAACTCTCGAAGAGCCTACCGTTGTCTATGCAATAGCCAAGAGCGCCAAGCTCCAGCTCTTTGACGCAGGCAAGGTTGATGCCATCAAGAACGCAGCATGGATCGGCCTTCCGTTCAAGGGTTCGGATACGGTATTCTCACTCTTCGGAAAGGCTGACGGCAATCTCGTTTTAACAGCTATCATCACGATCGTTCCGATCGCTCTTGCAACCATCGTTGAGCATATCGGCGATATCTCTGCTATCTCCTCCACAGTAGGCGATAATTTTGTTAAGGATCCGGGTCTCCACAGAACACTCACAGGTGACGGTCTTGCCACGATCGCAGCTTCCCTGTTCGGTGCTCCGGCTAACACGACATACGGTGAGAACACAGGTGTCCTCTCACTTACAAAGGTATATGACCCGAGAGTAATAAGGCTCGCGGCTTACTTTGCCATCGCTTTCTCGTTCTCTCCTAAGCTCGCAGCATGCATAAGCGCCATCCCGACTCCGGTAATGGGCGGTATCTCGCTCGTCCTCTACGGAATGATCTCCGCAGTAGGTGTAAGGAACGTTGTAGAGAGCCACATCGATTTCTCGAAGGTAAGGAACGTCATAATCGCAGCCATGATCCTCGGTCTCTCCGTAGGTATCAAGTATTATGATGCATCAGGCGCCGTAACGATCTCGATCGGTTCCGTCTCCATCCCTCTCACGGGTCTTGCAGTCGGTGCCTTTATCGGTATCATATTGAATGCCATCCTTCCTTTCGACAAGGAGCCTGAACTCGTAGGTCTCAAAAAGGACATCAAGGGCCTGGATGAACCCGTCTCGAAAACACGTCAGAAAAAGATAAATAAATCTAAGAAAAAACATTGATATTTGAAGTTGTAAAGGCGCGGGATATCTCTTTTCGGAGGTATCCCGTTTTTATTGTCAGAAACTTCAAAAAATTATCAGAAAAACGCCGAAAACCATTTGAAAAGGGAACTTTAACAAAGTAAAATAGAAAACAAGCAATTTGTCGTTTAGGTGATGTATATGAACAAGATATTGATTATCGGACTGACTGACGCCACGCGAGTCATAGTTCCTTATTTGTGTACCCATAAAGGTCTTGTTGACGAGATCTGCATTGCTGCCAAGAATAAAGATAAATGTGACGAACTTAAGAAGAAGTACAAGGATGCTCCCGTAAGGATCGTCACGGCAGGTGTCGACGTCACGATCGAGGAAAAAGCTCTCCTCATGATGAGGATCTTCGGACCGAACGTGATCATCAATGTGGCACCTTCCCACCTTAATAAGCTTATTATGGGAATTGCCGTTAAGATAGGTGCTTCATATATCGACGAGAAGTACTATACCGATGAGACCGGAAGAACGTGTCTTATCGAAGAGCAGTTTGCCATGGCTTCGGGATTCTTCTCAAACAAGACTACCTGTGTAACGGGCTGTTCATTCAGTGCCGCGGCTTTTTTGTGCCTTACGAGACTTGCGCTGAGCAAGAAGATGCTCGACAGCGTATCATCAGTAGATATCATCGACCTTACTCTAAGCGGCAGTAACAAGGACGAAGCAATGCCTACGAAGGAAGACTTCTTCCGTCTCTCAAATCCTGCCAAGTACATAGAGGGCGGCGAGGTCAAGGAAGCTCCGTCCTTGAGCATCTCATCCGAATTTGCCATGAACGGCGATCCGGTCAAGGTATATATGTTTTCGAGCCCTGTAATAGACTGCTATCAGAGGGGTCTGCCCGAGATCAAGGAAGTAAAGTATTATGCGGATCTTGAGCAGAGTACGGCAGATATTGCGGGTATGCTCAGAAAGATCGGAATGTTAAGTTCCGAGCCGATCAAATATAAGGGCATCGAGATCGCTCCTATCGATTATCTTTCCGAGGTCCTTCCAAAGCCGGTAAACTCTGATGACAATAAGGGCGGAAAGAACATAAAGGGAGTCCTTCTTACGGGTACGAAGGGTGAAGAGGAGAAGTCGATCTTCATGTACTTCGAGTGCTCTTCTTCCGAAGAGCCTTCCAAGTACGGCGTGGATGTTTCTTCTTATCTGTCTGCCGTAACGCTGATGTCAGGTGCGCTCCTTATAAGCTCCGGTGAATGGAACACGCCGGGCGTGTTTACCTCAGGTGATTTTGATCCTGAACTGCTACTTGCCAAAATGGAAGAGTTAGGTATTAAATATTCTATAGGTTATGACGTAAAGCGACCTTACCTTAAGAACGGCAAAGGCAGGAAGAAGGCATGAGCAAGGCAAAGATACTCATTGTTGAAGATGACGCGAACATCAACAACATGGTATGCGAAGCATTGACCAAGCACGGTTTTGAGTGCACACAATCTTTTTCGGGAACGGAAGGGCTACTTAATTTCAAGACGAACAAGTTCGATCTGGCTATTATCGATCTTATGATGCCCGGAATGACGGGCGAGGATCTTACGGCCAAGATCCGAGAGACATCGAAGATCCCGATCATCATCACATCGGCAAAGAGCGAACTCGATTCGAGGGTCAATCTTCTCTCGACGGGAGCAGACGATTATATCGTCAAGCCTTTTGATATCAAGGAACTGATCGCGAGAGTCGAGGTGCAGCTGCGCCATCTGTCCGACAGTTCATCCCAGGATCAGGACAATGACGGCAAGCTCACATTCAAGGATATGGAACTGGATAAGTCCACCTTCGAGGTCTCCGTCAAGGGACAGGAACTGCAGCTCACCAGACAGGAATATAAGATACTCGAGCTGTTTATGCTCCATCCGACCAAGGTCTTCTCCAAGCAGGATATCTTTGAATATGCATGGGACGAGTATTATATCGGCGAAGACAAGACGATCAACGTTCATATATCCAATATAAGGACAAAGATCAAGAAGATAACCGATGACGAATATATCGATACGGTCTGGGGGATAGGCTTCAGACTTGCTAAGCAGTAGATCGAAAAGGGGCTTCAAAGCCCCTTTTTTACGGCGTTTTCCAATCTTTAACAATTCTTTACCTTTTATTAGCGTTTGCTTTGATAACGGGTGTGATAATTACGATGTAAAACACGAGAGGAGTTCATATATGAGTGAAATAATCTTATCAACAGAAAACCTCACCAAGAAGTTCGGTTCCAAAGTAGCAGTTGACCATGTCAGCATCTCCATCAAGAGGGGTGCGATCTACGGTCTCATCGGAATGAACGGTGCAGGTAAGACCACCATAATGAAGATGTTATCAGGCATGATCCGTCCTAACGAAGGAACATTTGATTATTCGGGTCTCGGATCCAATCTTCATGAATCTTATAAAAGGATCGGAGCACTTATTGAAGCTCCTGCTATCTATCCTAATCTGTCAGCAACAGACAATCTCAGAGTAAAGGCATTGGCTTACGGTATCAATGATCCCAAGTATCTGCAGGATAAGCTCAACCTGGTAGGACTCGGAGACGTAGGCAAGAAGAAGGCCGGCAAGTTCTCCCTCGGTATGAAGCAGAGACTCGGAATTGCTCTCGCACTTGTAGGCGATCCTGATTTCCTTCTTTTGGATGAGCCGATAAACGGACTTGATCCTCAGGGTATCGTGGAAGTACGTGAGATGCTCACGGAACTTAATAAGAAGAAGGGCGTAACGATCCTCATCTCCAGCCACATCCTTGAAGAGCTCTCCAAGATCGCAACGGATTACGGCATCATAAGCGAAGGCAAGCTCATAGAGCAGATCACGAGAGAAGAACTCCTCGGCAAGTGCCGCGATAAGATCAAGATCAAGACAAAGGATACTTCCGCTATCGTCACGATACTTGATGCCAACGGATTTAATGACTACAGCGTAATCGATTCCGAGACGATCCATGTCTATGACAGGATCTCCGAGATAGCTCAGCTCAATCTCGCGATCGCCAAGGAAGGCATCCTTCTGGATTCCATCGGCGTGGATTCTTCGGATCTTGAGGAGTATTTCCTTAAGACGGCAGTAACAGACAATAAAGGAGGAGATGTACAATGATCAATCTGTTTAAAAGTGACCTCTTCCTTATGAGGAAGATGAAGGTAACATACATTATGCCCGCTATATTCCTCGTAGCAGCAATATTCTTCGGAGTATTCCTTATCAGATTCAATATGGATGCTCTTTTAAAAGCATCAGGAGCATCTGATTCTTATTCCGAAGCCGTGACTCAGTCAAATGTGCCTGAAGATCAGTCATTCGGTGAGAACTATGTAAATTCCTTCTATATCGGTCTTGATGCCGGCATGGATTCGACCATGGAAGAGAGACAGGACTTAGAGCCTGAAGAAGACATCAAGTTCTTTTCCGGCGGTATCTATTTTGAGTCAACGGTAGCCGACTTCTTCGCTTTGATGACGGGAACATCGCTTCCTTTGATCCTCACGGGCCTTTTCGCAGCATTCCTTTTCGCTATCGATATCAGGGGCGGCTTCAGAAAGAATATCACGATGATCAATCCTAACCGCTGGATGTCATTTACTTCCAAGGTCCTTACAGTCCTCGTTTACGATATACTGTTCCTGATCTTCGAGTATGTGACCTGCATAATCATGATGGCTCTCATGGCGAAGTCCCTTGACTTCGGCTTCTCGGCGGATTTCTTCCTCCTTGTAGCCTTAAGACTTCTCCTCTCGTTTGCCTTCTGCATGCTCATCGCTCTTATCACTTGCCTTTCAAAGAGCACGGCTATCGGTATGGTGGCAGACATCCTCTTCGGTTCCGGTATGCTCGCGCTTGGATTTTACTTCCTGAACCTCCTTATCAAGTTCCTGGCTACGAAGATCAATATCAATATCCCTGATTCGTTCAGTCTTGATAACTATACGATCACCGGCTGTTCTTCACAGGTAAGTCTCAATATGTCTGACAAGCTGATCCTTCGTGTAGTCGTGGTCTGCGTAAGCTTCATCATCGTAAGCTATGCCTGCGCAGGATATCTGAACCAGAAGAGAGATATCCATTGATCTTATGGGATAAGGTTTATATATATAAAAACAAGTCGTCTTCCGACGACTTGTTTTTGTTCTTTATAAGATATATTCTTCTTATGCATTGAATTAGCGAGGAAATGTTGTGTTCATTAATTATCTGAGACTGAACCTGATAAGATTTTTCAAAGGCAGGAGCGCGAGGGTCACTTTTTTTGTCTCGGCGGGCGTTTCCATGTTCTTTCTCCTTTTTATTCAGTTGATCTTTGGTGTAGGAAGGGACAGATTATTAGACAGGGGAGTTGAGATGGATCCTGTCCAGCTCAATCAGTCTTTTCTTCTGGGGATGGCCTTCATAGATCTGCCGCTGATCATAGGGATCGTCGGTTGCGGCTTTATCTGCACCTATTATGCATACAGGAGTTACTATAACCTCGAGATAGGAATGAGGAGCAGGACGCTGTTCTGCTTATCCGAACTCGTTGTGCTGTTTGTCCTCTCGACTATCGCCACTGCTGCGATGATCCTTCCGATCCTTCTCATGGAAGTGTTTTCAGATTCCCCGAACACGTTCTTCTCGCAATCCCCCATATTTTTCTTTACCACGGTAATGCTCCTGATCTTTCTGGGGTTCAATAATTCCGCGAATGCACTCTTCGCATCCAAACTTTTCAGGCAGAGGGGAAAGAGCATGATCTTTTATATACTGCTCTCGATCTTCTCGGTATTATTTGCCACGATGATCCCGGGGTCGAGCATGAAGAGTATGTCTGCTCTGGAATATATCATCTTCCCGAACTTCATTACCTGGTTCCACGGCGATATGCCGATGTTCCTTCAGGAGGACGCCGTGAGGATAACGGTCGCGGTATCGGGTCTTTGTATAAAGGTAGTCTTTGAATTTATTATGTCAGTATTGCTATTCAGCAGAAAGATAGAGGAGAAACGCAAATGAATCCTTGGGTGATAGCTTTGATCTTATGCATCGTCGTAATACTTGTCCTGGCCTTCTATTTGGTATCCATTCTGTCGTCAGTCAGGGAACTGACGAAGCAGCTCGAGTATATCGGGACCAACAGGACCAACATGTCTTTATCGATAGGTGCTTCAACCCGCTCCGTCCGTAAACTTACCGATATGATCAACAGGGTCATCGTAAACTGCAGGAACAGGGAGCTGGAGACTTCCAGGAAGGATGACGAGATCAAGGAGACCATAACGAGCATGTCTCACGACATAAGGACTCCCTTAACTTCGCTCAAGGGCTACTTCGATCTCATGTGCGATTCCGACAGCGAAGAGGACAAGGAGCGA
>Ga0310786_10004610_pt1 | contig 19125 bp, 26 predicted proteins | sample AusTroGonzalo_MG_FD_203881 | JGI IMG/M metagenome (GOLD analysis project Ga0310786, IMG submission 203881) | Bovine rumen microbial communities from tropical cattle in Woodstock, Queensland, Australia - Gonzalo_03 (v2) (version 2) | ecosystem: Host-associated > Mammals > Digestive system >... | reverse complement strand
TCCGACGCGGATGTCATGGGCGGCCACGTAGTCGGCGTTGTGGAGCGTCACGTGCGAAAGCTCCGCGCCGTCCAGTTCGACCGGAGCGATGCAGGCGACCGGCGTGACCGTGCCGTTCTTCACTTGCCATTGAATGTGCTCGATCACGGACTCTGCCGTCTCGCCCTTGAACTTCAATGCGAGCTGGCCGCGCCAGTGGTGGTCGGTGTGGCCGAGCTTGCGGAAGAGCCGCGAGTCGGCAACCCGGAACACGATGCCGTCCATCGGGTAATCGGCCATCGTCTGCTTGATGGACTTGACGAGCCCGTCAAGATGCTTCCGCCGAAGTTCCGGGGGAATCTCGTCGAACCGAAGCGACCACACGTGCTTCTCGTAGGGTACGAACGTGAGCAAAATGGCACGCTCGCGGATGGCCTTGTCCTTGCTCGATAAGATGCCGGATACGGCGTTCCTCGGATTCTTGTACCCGAGCTTCGCGAGCCCATCGAACTCCGAGCGCAGACAAATGGCCTCGCCGTCCACGAACGTGTCGTGAGGCGGGCGGGAACATTCGACGAAACCACTTGCAGCCTCGGTCACGTTCTCGCCGACCAGACCGTTGCCGCGAGTCGCGATCACGCGATTCGCGTACCGGCGCAGAGCGATGCCATCGTACTTCGGCATGACATGGAACACATCACAGCCAACCTTGGCCATCCACTTCTCGACCTCCTCGATGGAGTAGACCTTCTGCATGGAGAGCATCGGAGCCTCGGCCGGATGGCGAACTTTCCCCGAGGACAGGACCTCGGGAGCGCACACGGGATCGTACTCGCCCGTTCGCCGGTGAAGCTCCTCAACGAGCCGGTCGTACTCTTCGTCCGTGATGGACGAGATTCCGAGCTTCCAATAGTCATCCCGTGCGATGCGGATTTTCTCGCGGAGTTCTTCAGTCGTCATAGGTCTCGTCCTCCGGCTCGTAGTTGCACCCGCTGTTGAACTGGCGTTCCGCTTCGGCCTCGACGGCTTCCAGGGCGTTGAGCTGGTGCTCGATAATGTTGATGGCCTCCTCCACATTCCCGCAGAGAATGGAACGAAGCGCACGATACCTCCAAGACTCCCACTGCCGGTAGTCCGTCTTGTAGAAGAGAACCTCGGCGGCGGCGCGGCCGTGGTACAGGGTGGACTGCCACGTCCGAAGTTCGTCGAACCAGTCGATGAGATAGAACTTGGCCTTCTGAAGGTCCTCGGCCATCTTCGCCGGGTCCTTCTTCCCGGCACGCCAGATGTACTTGAAAGCGTTGCCGAGGTCGAACGGGAGCCAGCGGGTAATGTCGAGACATTCGAGACGGCCGAGAGTCGGACCGTCAGTGTAGTGCGAGGGGTGATTCACGGGGTCATTGAGTTCAGACATGGAAACCTTCTTTCAGTATGTCGCCATAGGTTACGATGCGGAAGCCGCGATGCTTCGCAACGGCGCGTTCGAGGAGCGAGCCGCGCGACTGCTCCCAACCGGGAAGCAGGACCAGGACCACCGGAGAGGTGATTTTCGCGAAGAGCATCACGTCCCGCGCGAGGTATTCCGCCCAGGCTTCAAGCTCGGACAGCCCCGCGACATCGGGCTCCGGGAGCTCATGAGGATTGATGACGGTGTAGCCTTTCTCCCGGAGCATGTCGGTCGCCCGGAAGAAGGCCGCGGCGTTGAAGTCCGGGAAGCCGCTCATGGGACCGGACAGATAAAGAACGGGCTCGACGGACTTCCTGTCCTCCATCTTGTCAAGCCATTTTTGAAGTCGAGTTTGCATTGTTGAGTTCCTTTTCTATGGCTCTGCCGAGCCATTCGATTACGTTGGTACACATTGAGTTGCCGTAGGCTTTGTACTGCGGGCCGCGCGGACAGTCGGAAGCGGCCTTTCCGCGCCACGGGATTTCGGTGTGGTGATCTGGGAAGCCTTGAAGCCGGGCGCACTCCACAGTCGTCAGGCGGCGGACAAAGCCAACGGACTGAACGGCGAACAGATTGTTTCCCGAGGAGTTCGCGGCGGCCGTGACCGTCTCCGTGGTGTCAGTTCCTATGCCGATGTTGCTTCCGCCCTGGCAGTTTATAGAAGCAACGCCATGAACCCCGGCCGTATCCAGCGTGAAGCACGGACCGTCCGAAACACCGAGGTGATGCCCGCCGTTCTGCGGCTTGCGGTCGATCACGTTCTCCGAGATGGAGTAGCATAGCGGAACGTTGTTCCCGCCGGTCCCTGCCTTAGAAGGAATCGTCGGAGCGAGCCCACCTGTTTCCTTCAGCCGAGAATCCTGCGCGTGGTTCTCAACAGCGATCACGGTCGGTCCCCGGTCGGCACACGGCGAAGAGTCGTTCCGGGCGGTGACGGCTCCGGCGATGTCGCCGTATTGGGAGACCACGACGTTGTGGGCTCCCTCGCGCTCCAAGGCGGGGACGCGATCAATGCCCGAACACATGTGCTTATCGACGCACATGACGGCGTTCGGGTCGTGCATGCAGTGAAGCGTCTGCGGGAGCTCTTCCTGCATGTTCATCGCACTGTCTGCCTGACCGTTGCCTATGCCATAGTGGACGAGGGTTTGGTCGTTGCCGGTCGCGAGCGTGTTGCTCATCTCGTCTCCGATGAGAGCACCCTTGCCGCCACCCTCACAGCCCGACCTCATGCGGATCGTGCTTGTTTTTCCAACACGGCCTTCAGCATTGGCGGGAGAGCCCTGCCCCGCTTCTCGGCGCGGCGGAGCAGTCCTTGGCACGCTTCCGCGCTCAAATAGTCCTGCGGCCGGACGGACTCCGGGGCGAGCTGTTGCGACAACGAACACACGGCGGCGTCGTTGGGCCACTCTGAAATATTGAGCGTCGAGGATTCTCCACGCAATACGTCGCTTGGCAACGAGGTCTCCATAATGCCGCCACTTTCCTCCGGCGGGGAGCACGGCCTGGTCGAGTCCGAGCATGCCTCCGAGGAAGCAACCGAAGGCGTTGTCCTTGGTTGAGAACACTCCGGGCACGTTCTCCCAGACGAAGATGGTTTCGGGAAGTCCGCGCCGTCTTCTTTGAGCGTCCATAGCATCTGCAATACGAATATATTCAAGGGTAAGTCCTCCTCGATGGTCATTGAGTGAGTTGCGGAGTCCGGCGACCGAGAACGCCTGACACGGGGTCCCGGCGCAGAACACGTCCGGGGCTTCGAGCTCGTCCCGCGCGATTCGATCCGCAATCGTCAGGAAGTCCCCGACGTTCGGAACGTCCGGCCAGCGGTGTTTCAGAACGGCGGACGGGAACGGCTCGATCTCGGAGCACCACAGGGGCTTCCAGCCGAGCCGGTCATGCCACGCCACCTCGGGAGCACCGATGCCGGAGCATCCAGTTGCAAAAGTAATCATTCGCCATTCTCCTCGGGTTCGGGCTCCGGTGGAGCCGGATGTTTCAGCTTTTCTTTGGCGATTTCTTCCAGCTTGCTCACGGGGCACTCGTAGCAGTTGAACGCCTTGCAGGTCCCATACACCTGGCAGAAGCCGCACACAAGGTGGATGTAACGGAGCTTTATCATTTCTTGTACCTGTTTCCTTCCCAGCCTTCGGCTTTGATGGGGAGCCCGGAAGCCCACGGCGGAAGCTCGCAGAGATACTGCTCGAACATGGGAACGAGCCCGTATCCGACCTCGGCGATAGCTTCGTCATGGACGTGCATTACAATGGGATAGTCGTGCTTCTCGGCGTTCAGCATTCCGTTCACGAGGATGTCGCGAGCGGTGGCCTGCGTCAGGTTCTCCGCGAGGAGACCGCCGTAGAGGTACTGCTCGCACCACTTGCGGGTGTAGCCGTCCACACCGTCGAAAGCCACGACCGGCTTGTCCTTGCCCCACGAGGTCATCTTCACGGCGATGCGCGGGCGGCAGTACCACAGGCACCGGCCGGACGGGAGCCTCATCGCGAGGAAGGGCGTTCCGTGGATGTTCCGCACGCAGAAGCGGGCGGAGCGGTACACGAACGTGGAGCCGGGGCTTTTCACCGCCATGATGCAGGCGTTTTCGAGTTCACGCCACAGCGCGACGGTCTCCGGATGATGGTTGCGCCACGCCGTCACGATCTCCTTGACCTCAGTCTCAGGGAGCGTGACCCCGTAGTTCACGGCCATCGCGTTGAACGCTCCGATGGAGCCCTGATACCCGAGCGCGAGTTCTGCGACCTTGCCGACCTGACGCTGTTTCTTCGTGACCTCATCGTAGGGAACCCCGTAGATGGCGGCGGCGGCGTTGACCTTGTAGGGGTCGCGGCCTTTCCAGTACACGTCGAGGGCGGTCTTCTCGCCCGCGAGCCACGCGAGCACGCGACCCTCAATGGAGCTGTAGTCCGCGCACACGAACGTCTTCCCATCCTCGGGGATAATCATCCCACGGAGACAGGTCGAGGCGGCCACCATCGGATCGCCGAACCACAGCTTCACGGATTCGAGGTCGCGCCGCTTGAAGAGCTCAATACACTCGTCCACGTTGGAGAACGCCCCGCGGGGGAAGTTCTGGGGTTGGATAAGGCGACCGCTCCACCGGCCGGTCCCGGCTCCATGATACATGAGAGCACCGCGCACACGGTCGTCCGGGCACACGGAGTTGCGGAACGCATTGTACTTCGCCGTGCTGGACTTGGAGAGCGACTGACGAATGGCGAGAATTTCCTTCGCGGTCTCGTTCTCTGTGGTCGCGAGAGCGTGCTCCACGTCCGCGGCGGTCAAACCGTCCATCTGCACGCCGAGGGCGAGAAGGTGCTTGAGCGTGGCATCGCGCTGCGTCGGAGACTGCAACCCAGTGAGACGGCTGAACCCCCTCTTCAACTTGGCGGAGTGCTCTTCGATGCAGGAGACGATAGCCTCGACAGCCGGGATGTCGATGCGGATGCCGCGGTCGTTGACCATGAGGTCCCACTGCCACACCCTCTGCTCATATTCCGGGAGGTCCGGGAGCGCGTCGGACAGAGACTCCTCCGCCCGCACGTCCTGCATGCAGTACCTTCCCTCGCGAGCGAACTCCTCGGGCGTGCCGTGCCAGTAGAGCTTGTGCTCCCAGTCCGGGTCGTTCAGCATCTCAATCTTCCGGGCGGCGCGGGGCTTGCAGAGACGGAGCATGAGCTTGGAGCCCTCGATGTCCTTCTGCTGCGGCACGTTGATGGCGGCGCAAGCTCCCGCAAGGTCACGGGGCAAACCGAACATGGCCGCCTTCGCCGCCGAGCACCGGAGCTTCCGGCTGTCGAACATCTTGAAGCCGTACTTCGGCATGACATACTTCCAGATGAAGTATTCGAACTGCGCGTTATGCGCTTCGAGGATGTCCGCCCGCTCCATGAGATGCCACACGCCCTCGTCGTCCACCAGCTCCTCCGGCCCGAAGAACTTCTGCGCCTCACGGAACTTCGGAGAGAACCAAAGGACCGGCTCGTTGCCCTGCGTCTTCAACGCGAGGCAAATGACCTCGGTCGTGTCGTGCGCGGCGTAGGCTGCCGCCCCGCACTTTTTGAGCGGGGCGGCAGACCTGGTTTCGAAGTCTATTGTGAGCTTCACGGCTTACCTCAGAAGTCGAAGGGGTCGGAGCTTCCGGCGGTGGCGGTTCCGGCCGCGGCGGGCACGGAAGCCTGCGGGGCGGGGCTGTCGAACATGTCGGTGGCCTGCGGCTGCGCGGGAGCGAGCTGATCGAACTGGGCGATGGTCGCTTCCTTGTCGAAGCCGCCGATGCGCTCGCCGTCCGCGACGACCTGAACGGCGTCGAGCCCGAAGCTAATGCCCTGGTTGCCCGCCTGGTCGTAGGCGTACACGTGGCAGATGGCGACACAGGTCTGGCCGCCGTACACAGCGTTCGGGTCGCGGATTTCCGCCTTGGCCGCGTTCACGACCGGGGGCTGGAACTTGGAGCTCATGCGGACGTAGATGGAGCCCTTGAAGGCATCGCCCCATTCGGGGTTCGCGTCCACATCGCCGTCGAGGAAAGGCTTGCGGAAGCCGCGGGGAAGGCCCTTCGGCCAGCGGGCGAGAGCGGCCTCACGGGCGGCCTGCTGGAGGACGGACAAGTCCGTGCCCTTCTTGAAGATGGCGACGAGGCTGTACTTCGGATCGCCGCCGTTCTGAGACGGACGGGGCTCGAAGAGAGCGGGGAAGCTGAGAAGGAACTGCGGGGTTTTGATTTGGGTGTTTGCCATACTAGTATCTCCTTAATCGAAGAGGTTGATAATTTCGCCTTTGGCGGGGCGCGGGTCGTCCTCGTTGACGACCTTGGTGACGGTGGTTTCGGGCCGCATGGTCAGAGCGTTCACGCGGTCCTGGGCCTCCTTCTTGGAGAGCCCCATTTTGGTGAGGAAAGTGGTGAGCTGGGCCGGAGTGAGAAGTTTGTGCGAGAATATGTCCTCGCCGTACTCGGCGAACGCCTGTACGACATCCTCGTCGGACTTCCACTTCCTGTTGCCTTGCGTGGTGACTTCGATGAGCTTGCGGCCGGGAATAGCCACGCCGCGGGCGAGCATACCCTGCTCCTCGGCGGCGAGAGCCTTGACCCATGCTTGGAACTCCTCGCAGTTGAAGAACGCCGAGAGCTTGCCGAGCTGTTCCGGGGTAAGCATCGAGACGGCCGGAAGTGTAGCGACCTGACCGGCCTCGACCGGAGCGTCGAGGAGCGAGAGCGCGGCCTCCCGCTTCGCGGGACAGATGGCGGCGGCTTCGCAGAAGACGCATTGGTCGCCCATGCGGCAGGGAGCGTCCGGGGCCTCGGTGGCGATGGCGGCGGGACGGAGCACATCATAAGCCCACTCGTACAGGGTCTTGGTGCGGCAAGTCCACGTGTCGAAAACGGACTTTCCAATCCCATTGGGCTGGACGATCTCCATCTCGACCATCTCGACCGACCACAGGTTGTGCTGGCCGAGGGCTCCGAGGCCGTAGTACATGACCTGGGGGTTCTCCTGAGCGGCGACCGGCTTGCGGCCGTTCTTGTAGTCCTTGACGCGGAGCGTTCCGAGAGCCGTGTCCGGCACGATGCAGGAGTCGTTCCGGCCGAACATGCCGGGGTACACCCACGACAGGTCGAACGACTGCTCAACGAGGAGAGTCCCGCCGTACCGGGCAAGATCATCGCGGACGCGGCCGACGTACAGGGACACACCCTGAATCATCTGCTCCGTGACCTCGACCTTGAAGCCATCCTGCTCGCGGACTTGGCCGAGGAACCGCTCCGGGTCGTAGTCCTTGGTCAGGCACTCCTCGCAGAGGGCGTGAGCAACCGTTCCGGTCGCGGCATACAGGGTGGCGTGCCGCGCAGGGAGCTGGTTGTACAACCGGACGGAGCCAGGGCATCTGATCCAGCGGGCTGCCGAGCTCGCGCCGATGCGAGAATGAAGTTCTTTCTCAGGCATTGGCGATACCCTTGATGTGCTCGTAGGTCTCAACGAGGACATCGAACTTGCCGTCCTCAACGTCCTGGAAGGACCCGCCGGCGGGAACGCCCGCCGCGGCGAGAGCCTCAATGAACGCCTTGCGGTCCTCCTCGGTCGCCTGGTAGTTGGCCTGGATGCGCTTGGTCGCTTCCTCCTTGGTCATAGGCTCCTTCGCCGGAGCCTGTGCGGGGGCCTGTGCGGGAGCCGCGGCAGGAATAGAGAACGGGTCTTCGGGCGCGGCCGCCGACGCAGAAGCAGGCTCCGAAATTTTGGCCTGGGTATAGAACGGCGCGTCGGAAGCGGGAACCTTATCTGCCGGCGGAATCCTACCATCCGGTAGAACGATCGCTCCCTCCGCAAGGGGGTCAATCGGGGCCGTGTTTTTGTGCTTCTCGTAGAGCTTCTTCAGAGTCGTCATCTTCGTGCCCTTCGGAATCCCGACACCGCGGGCGATGAGGAACGCTTTGAGCTCTTCGTAGCTCATCTCGGGTGCGGCCGGGGCGGCCACCGGGGCGGGAGCGGGCTCCGACGGGGCCCCGACGTGCGCTTCGGCGAGAGCGGTTTCGACCTTGGCGGCCTCCTTGCTGGCGAGGTGGTTCTTGTACCAGTCGTTGATGGTGGTGTTCGCCTCAAGCGTTGAGGCGATACGTTCGAGCGCGTTTGCGACACGCTCCAGTGAGGTTTCAATTCCCATTGTTCTGTCCTTTCTTGGGTTGGATTGATGGGGAATTATGGTTCAAGCCATTACGGCTTCGATTACCTGCTGCTTTTCGACGAGGGCGTTCACAATCCGCGCGTCGATGGAGCCATCGGCGACCAAATGAAAAACACGAACGGTGTCGCGCTGACCGATGCGGTGGAGCCGGTCCTCGGCCTGCGTAACATTGCCCGGAACCCAGTCGAGCTCGGCGAACACAACGGTCCGAGCCGCCGTCAGCGTGAGCCCGACACCGGCGGCCTGAATCTGCCCGACGAACACGCGGGCGGAGCCGTGCTGGAACTCCTGCACAGCGGCATCCTTCTGCTTCTCCGTCATGCCGCCATAGAGCAGGACGCGACCGGGCTTCGAGGCGAGCTGGTCCGCCACGTCCCGGTGGTGGCAAAATACCACGAGCTTCTCCTCCTCTTCGAGAAGGTCCTCGATGAAGTCCTCGACGTATGGGAGCTTCGCGAGGGCGGTGTTGCGGCGTTCGAGCGCGAGCTCCTCGAACGGGATGCGCTTCGTCTCCCGGAGAATCTGCGAGGCTTCGGTGAGGCCATCGAACCGGGCACGGAAAGCCGCAGATTCCCCCGAGCTGAACTTCATGGTGATGACCTGGCGAACCTTGGCCGGGAGCTCCTTCAGGACTTCCTCCTTCGTGCGCCGGACCATTACATTGTCCCGGAGGGCCTTGTTGAGCTCGGCCATATTCGATGCGCCGGTGAAGTCATACGCCTTGCGGAACCCATGCCCACCTTTCATCGGAACGCGAGTAAGATGACCGGCGCAGTACCTCATCCCGAACTGCACGCGGGTCATCTTCAGCCCGAGGCTGGAGAGCACATTGAACAATTCGATGGGCCTGTTCACGACCGGCGTTCCGGTGAGGAAGAGCCGGTAGGACGCTTCGAGCGCGAGACAGGCTTTTGTACGCTTGGCGTTCTCGTTTTTCAGGTAGTGCGCCTCATCGAAGATGATGACGGTGTAGCGTTCGAGCTTCTGATGGCCCTTGGCGACCTCGCCATAAGTCATGATCTCGACATAGAGACCGTCGAACTCCGGGAGCCACATACCGAGCTCCCTCTTCCAGTTCAGACGGAGGGAAGTCGGACAGACGATGAGGAGAGTGTGGGCCCCGTGGTAGGAGCGCAGGAGTTTATAGGCCGTGACGATGGCCTGGGCGGTTTTTCCAAGGCCGGGAGCATCGGCGAGAAGTGCGCCGTGCTTCGAGTTCCGCTGAACCTTGGCGAGGAGCTCCTTGACCCCCTGAATCTGGTAGGGGCGGAGCTGGGGGACGGTTGTTTGCATTTCGGTTTCCTTTCGCGGTTGTTAAGAAAACTTTACACCACGAAACGCGAAAATGCAAACGCAAAATGAAAAATTGTTTTAACAGTTTGTTATGAAATAAAAAGTCCTTATCGCCTGACGGCGATAAGGAATTATAGATAAAATTTTTTCAGACGGGAGGGTTCAGGCGTTATTTAGGGCCGCCCAAAACGGTATGTAACCCAGCCCGCCTCCCTTTTCGGCACGCTCAATCGCGCCCCACAGAACCGACACTATTTCGTTTTCATTCATGGCGTTCGATACAAAAACCTTCCAAAAGTCAGGTGCTCCGAACTGCACCTCACGGGGCGTACACCTGAATTTGAGCTCGTAGTCGCCCTCCTTGTCCGGCTCGTATTCGGGCTTGTTATACAGGAGGGCGTAGAGCGAGAGTGCCCGGGCGATGAGCACACGCAGCCGCTCGGGGCTCCCTGGCTCGGTAGCGATCCGTTCCAACACTGTGTCGAGGCTGATTCCGGGCTCGCCGGATGCGAGGCGGACGATCTCGGAAACCGAGGTGCGGAGCACGCGGGCGACCGCACAAAGCATGCTCAAATGCCATAGATTCTTTCCGGCATGGCCGTTCAAGACCTGGCTGATACGCACACGGGAGTACCCGGTCGCCTCGGACAGAGTGGTGATATTGTGCCCGGCCGCAATCATGAGGGACTTCACGGTCGCGGTGATACTGGCGGACAAAGTACGTGCCGCCTCTTCGTCGATACTCGGTTGTCTCATGTGGACTCCTTTCGTTGTGTTTACTTATAATATACACGCCGGTTCGAGTTTTTTCAAATTTTTTAAGGTTCTCGCCTTGACTTTTGTGAAAACGATGGTACTGTATCCGTAAACAACTCTTAACACATCCGAAAGACATTCAAACCACCAACAACGAAAGGACACCACCATGAAAATCCACCACGGAACCCTCCGCGAAACCAAAATCCGCGAATATGGTCTTCAGTCGAAGATCGCCCGCAGGGCTCACATCTCCCAGGCGAGTCTGAACTACATCTGGACCGGCAAGCGAATGGCCACGGCCGAGCAGGCGAAGAAGCTCGAAGAAGCGTTCACCGCCTACGGCTTCAGCCTCAATCGCTGGGACTTCCTGTACGGCATGAAGCCCGACCAGGGCATCGTCGCCTACTACGAGTCCAAGCTCGTGAAGGGGGTGTGACCTATGCAGAGCACAACCATACTTCCGACCAAAGACGAGTTCCGTACTTTCCATACGGCAGTGGATTGGCTCCGCTCCCTGTGCAAAAACAAGTGTGAGTCCTGCTTCATTGGCGTACACCTGGACGGCGGTGAAGCGTGCCCCGTAAGCACCCTTGATTCGGTGGACCACCATGTGCTTGACCACATCATCGACGCGGCTCTCGCGCAACCGCTTCGCACCAAGCAGATGGGAGAAAAATCATGATCCGTCCATTATTTCCCCTCAAACCCGGAGAGAAGACACCGCTCAAGGCGAACTACAAGGCGCAGGCATCGTCGGACTCCGAGGTCATCCGGGGCTGGCTCAAGGCCGGGTACAACCTCGGGTACTGCCCGAGCATGGGCGGCGAGACGGTCATTGACCTCGACAAGCACGGCGATAAGGACGGCGAGGAAGCGTTCGCCGAATGGGAGGACTCCATTGGCAAGCACCTCCCCGCCACCCTCACGGTAATCACCCCGTCGGGCGGCAAACACCTCTACTACAAGGGCGTCGCCCCCTACGACAAGCTCGGGTTCCTCCCCGGCGTAGACATCATCTGTTCCAAACGATACGTCGTCGCGCCCGGTTCCAAGACGGAGAAAGGGGTCTACACCCTGAACTACCCGGGGGAGCCCGCCGAGCTCCCGCAGTGGTTCATCGACGAGATGAACCGCATACGCCGCCGTCCGGCCTCCAAAGACCCCGACAAGGAAACCATCAGCACCGTCTCCCTCGTCGTCGAACCGAACTCGGACGCGAATGTCGCGAAAGCCATCGGAATCATCGCGAACTGGCCGGAAGCCTTCGAGGGAGAGCGGAACCACTCGCTCTTCATGCTGGCATGCGAGCTCTGCAAGACGGGCGTGACGGAACTCAGGGCACGCGAACTCTACCGCGAGCACGGCATCGACCGGCTCCACTACGGTGCGGACGAAGCCGAGTGGCACGAAGTCGCGCAGACCATCCGCTCCGCCTACACGGACAAGGCCGCCGAGTTCGGAGCGAACTCCCACGAGGCGGCTATACGCATGCTGGACGTGACGGAGGAAGCGGACGTTCCCGACACTTGGGACGGACTTGTCTCCCTGAACGTACCCCAAAGGAAATGGCTCATACAGGACTGGCTCTCCGCCGACCCCGGCAGCGTCCAGCTCTTCGCCGGAAGAGGCGGTACGGGCAAAAGCCTCATCGCCCTCATGCTCTGCCACTGCCTCTCCACCGGGGAGCCGTGGCTCGGGCAGGAGATCAAGCACCGCGCGAAGACGCTCTTCGTCACATGCGAGGATTCAAGGGATGAAGTGGCGCGTCGCGTCAAGAAGATCGCCGCCACATACGGCGACCGGGCAAAGGACGGTTCGCTCGTCCGAATCTGGAGCCGTCAGGGCAAGTCCAATATGCTCGCGGTACAGGGGGCGGGAAACGTCGTCGCGGTCGGACCGTTCTTCGCGAAACTGAAAGCGGAGTGCTTCAGACACTTCGGCAACGACGGAGGGCTCCTCGTCCTCGACACCGTGGCGGACTTCTCCGCAGTCAACGAAAACGACCGCACCCAGGTCTCCCAATTCATCAAGGCCATTTTGTCAGACCTCGCGACGACCGCGGGCATCTCCATTATGCTCCTGGCTCATCCGAACAAGGCCGGAGCGTCCTATTCCGGTTCGACGGCATGGGAAGGGTCGGTCCGGTCCTCATGGTTCCTGCGGTGGAAAGACCAGGACAAGAACAAGAACGACAAGATCGGCGGCCAGCTTGTTCTCCAGCTTTCCAAATCCAACACGTCGATGGCCGGGAAAGAGATCGTACTGGAGTATGACCAGAACTTCCTGCCGAAAGTCGTGGAGCAGGCCGCGGAAGACACGGCGGTCAAGGATTTGATCGTCAGAATGATCGAAGAGGCGGTGAAAGAAGGAAACCCGTTCGGACGGGACAAAAAATCCCGGAGACCGATTCTCTTCGCTGAGATCGAGGACCCCGTGACGGGCGTGAAGCTCGATGAAAAAGAGATTGGAAACCTGGTCGCCTCTTTGCTCGCTGAGGGGCGAATCTACGTACACAAAACAAACAAAAACAACTTTCTTGACCTGACTGACGGCAAGACAAAGGAGAACTGAAATGGCAGATAAATTCGTCGAAGAGATCGTTCAACTCGGAACCCGGATGCTCGAAATCAACCGGGCCAAGGCAAAGCTGACCCGAGAAGGAAAGAAAATCAACCGGGAGATTGCAAGGCTGATGAAAGAGCAAGGAGTCGAAAAAATGAAGCAATCCGGTATCTCGTTCACCTGCAAGGACTACTACATGGGGTGGGATGAGTCCTACCTCAAGACGTTGAACGGATACAAAAGAAGCAAGGCATACCATGAAATGCCATGCAATCCGTATGCCCTCGTTCTCGGGAAGGCAGTCTCCACCAGAACCAATAAAGCAGGCTAAAGGGGCGAAGCTGGTGGAGATAGGGTTTCTCCCAATACCGAAGGTATTTATTGGGAGAGAGTGGAACTCTAAGCCCACTCCCTATCCCCATCTCCACTGCGTTCACCCGTACCTTTAATCCATCAAATTCCACCACCAACCACGAAAGGACAAACACAATGGGACCAATCAGAATCCTGGCTCTTGACCAGGCTACTACGACCGGCTGGGCGGTTACGACCGGAGATGGCGTAATTCTCGAAAGCGGGGTCTGGCATCTCGAAGACCGGAAGCGAACCGGCGAATCGCGCGGCATGCGCTACATCAGGTTCGAAGCATTCCTGCGTCAGGCCATCAAACAATGGCACCCGAACATCATCATTCACGAACAGACGTTGCTCCGGGGCGGCGCGGCCACGGAGATCGCGAATGGCCTGAAGGCTCTGATCCTGAAGACGACTGCGGCCTACGGCCTCGGCGTGTCGTGCGTCCACATCAGCGAATTGAAACACTGGGCTACGGGAGACGGCCGGGCGGATAAGGAGGCGATGGTTCTCGCGGCCGAGAGATTCTGTCTGACCCAGCGCAGATCACACGGAAACCGGCCTCTCATCGACGATAACGAAGCGGACGCTATTTGCATCGGGTTATGGGCGTCGTCGAAATTTGGGGCGTTCCAGGGGCCTCAATGGCCGGACAAGAAAAAAGCCCCGAAACGAAAACGTTCTGGGGCCAAGGCAGAAAGGGCGGACGAAAGAGAGGCTGACGGCGTTATCTGACGTTCGGTCGCATTTCGTCTGTCAGGGTCTTGACGGCGCGGTCATGGAGCTGTTCCAAGAGACCGATTACGATGTGGAGCTTCGCGGCTTTGCGGGGCTCCACTCTTTTTGCCTTGACGGCGTGGGAATAGTAGGACTGGCTGCGACCGGTCCAAAGGGTGAGGGTGGCCTCGGGGATTGCGAGAGCGCGTGCCCGCGCGAGGTCCTCGGCCACGATGGACGCGAGGTGTGCGGGCGTGAAATGATGGAAGTGCGCGGCTACCACTTCCCAGGAGCGGGAGGTCCGGGCATCTACTTTGTTGTCGTAGACGTGCAGGACTTCCACCATGTCTGGGGTCTCGCGGAGATAGGGTTCTGTATTGTCCGGCAGGAGTGCGAGGTTCGTTACGACGACCTTTCGTTTCGAGATCGTCCGGGTTACTTTGAAGGCGAATTTCATGGGTAGTCATTTCCTTTCGCAAGGTCTTCTAGTTCAAACTCTTCGGCGAAGTGTTCGAGGGTTCGGTCGCGGAGCTCGCAGGGGTGGGAGCACGGTCCGCACATATCTGGCTTCGGGTCCCACGGCCACGGGCATGCGGCCGGTGGCTTCTCGCCCATCAGGAAGTTGACGACATCCTCTTCGGTGGGGAGATCGAGGAGCTTCATCAGGCGCGTGTACGGGAGGTGCGGCATGGTTATAGCTTCTCCTCGCTCACATGGAAGTTTCCAGAAGAGTCGGCGTGGATGCGGATGACGGTTTTTGGCTTGTTCGGGTCGGACGGCGCGGGCTGGGTCGGCTTCGGCGTGGACTCGAAAGCGGCATCCAGAGCGGCGAGGAAGCGGATTTTCTGCCATTCGTCTTTGGAGAACGGTGCGCCCTGGGCGGCCTCCATGTCGGCGCGGATTACACCCCAGCAGTCGCCCACGAGAAGGCGGGCGGCTGCGATGGAAGCGAGGGTCTTGTATTGGTTGGTCGTCATTGACTTGTCTCCGTTGTTATGCGTTACTATACTGCGGGTTACTCCCCTTGTCAAGAGGCATACCCCGCGATTCTCTCTGCCATCTCTTCGGCGAGCTCGGAGATGACGCGAGCTTTTCCGCGGCGGATTTCGAGCGTGTACTTCTCGGGCGGGTTGCCCTGCTTTTCCATAGCTTCGAGGTAGAGATAGGGCTGGCGCATCAGGCGGGCATACTCGCGGTTGAGTTCGTCCAGTCCGTTTTCTACGTTGTCGTAGAGAAATTCGTCCATGCCCTTCGGGAGCGTGATGTATTCGTCCAGGTCCACTTGCTCCATAGTGAGCTCGGAGAGGTCCCATTCTGCATCCGGGAGGTCAATTCGGACGATGAAGTCCAGGATAAGCCCGAGTACGGGGAGTTCATTCCAGTTGTCGGCATCCAGCCACCATTCCGGGTTGGTTCCGTAGAATGGGATGAAACCGCTGCGGGGAGAAAGCCTTTCATCGAGATACTTGGAGAAGTCTTCATAGTGCTCGTGGCACTTGGCGATGACTTTCTCCGGGTCCAGCTTGATGTTCATGACTACCTTGTCGGTCTCGAAGTTGTAGTAGGCCGGGGACGAAATGCGGACGAAAGCGGCTTTCACGTCTCGGTCGTTGAGGCGGGCGAATAACTCCATTTCAACGAACTCTACGAACTCCGTTGCAACGGCGGCCTCGTATTCGGCGTTGTTGAAGTCAAGTTCATGGTGCTTGAAGTATTCATCGAGAATATCGTGCGGAATATCCCAATTTTCGGCGAGCCTGTCGATATAGTCCTGCTCCCGGTCTCCGTCGAAGGAGAGATAGCTTTCGTAGAAACCGGGAAAGCACGGGCAAATGGTGGTGAAAGTCTTGGTAGGCATGGTTCAGTTCTCCTTGGCGGGTTCGATCACATTCACTCTCGCGAGCCAGTTCATCAGGACCGAGAAGTCGTCTTGAATGATATTGCAGACGACGCACCGGATTTCATCGAGGTCGGCTTCGGTGAGCTCGAAATGCTGGCCTTTTGGGATGACTTCGTGTACCTCGTTTTCGGCTTTGCGGATGTAGTGTTGCACATTGTACAGTACGTTGAGCACGGCTTTTTTGTTCATGGTTTGTTTCTCCTTGTTTGGGGTTGAGTTTAGGGGTTTCAATACTGCCCCGGACGTGAGCCCGAGGCAGGCTGGAAGCTCTTAAATTGCGGGCTCGGGTTCGACGGGGAGCTTGCCCCATTCCGCTTTGTGCTTGCCGCAGAAAGCGTAGATGTGGCGGCCAGTGGTGGCGGACCAGCCGCCCCAGGTGCGGTGCACTTCGCCTTTTTCGTCACGGTAGGCGACAATCGTGTTGTAGCTCTGGAGCACCTCTTTTCCGTTCGCGGTGATGACCAGGGCTTTTCCGTAGAAGGATTTGTGGCTGTCTGCGGGGTAGAGTTCACGGACGTTCATTTTTTGTGTTCCTTTCGTTAGAGTTTGGATTGTTCGGCGATTGCCTGACATATTTCGATAAATTCTGGGCTGGGTTCATCCCCGCCATATAAACGGCGTGGTTTTAGAATTTTCCCGAGAAAGCGGAGCAGTTTTTTCAATTTTCTTCGTCCTCCTCTTCGTCTTCGTCCGGGCTAATCCCGAGCATTTCGAAAAGCCAGTCGGATTCAAACCAGAGAATATCATTTACTCCAGTTTCATCCCAGCCGTCGGCGGGCCCGGTTTCTATCAGCAGATTTTCAAGTTCCGCTGCTTTCCCCGCCCTGATAATGGTTTCGAGGGTGTCTTTCCCGCCGCTCCACGCTTCAAAGTCTTCTATGTTGATTTCTTTGTAGATTTTCATGCCTGGGCCTCCTTGATTTCAGGGTATTCGGCCTTAATATCTTCAATGGAGTAGTAGCCCCAGCAGGAATCGAGCTCGTTTCCGTCTGGGCCCGTGATAACGAAGCCGTAGACCTCGCCATTGGCCCATTTGGTAAGGGTTTCGAGTTCATCCTCGATAATCTCGGCGGCCTGATTTTTCGAGGTTATGTTATCCTTTTGGGCATCTTCGGCGGTGACTACTACCCAGCCGATTTGTCCGCAATCCCAGTGGCCCCAGGGTGAGTTGATATAACCGATAGAAAAAGCAACGGCGGAATGATCGAGGACGTAGAGCGGGAAAACATAGGCATAGTTTTCACGGAGATATTGTAAGTCCGCTTCTTTGTCGTCCCATGTAAGGCTGGGGAGTTCGTCCTCGGAGCTCAGGTAGCGGCAGTTTTCGGGCACGATAATCCGTCCCAGATTGCACCATTCGCGTGGATTGTGGCTCCCGCAGTCCTGGTCGTAGTAGACGGAGCACGTGTTTCCGTCCGTGGTTTTCCATGTTTCGATTGCATTCATTTTTGTTTCCTTTCTTTTTGTGGTTAAGGGTTTTAATACTGCGGGCGAATTGCTTCACCCGCAGGCTAAAAACTCTTATCCCAGCGAGTTCAGAATATTCCCCATTTTCAGCGCGGCCAGGGCGAAATTTGCCTCGCTTTCCGTTTCAAATGGAGCACCAGCGGCCACGGCATCCCGCAGGCTCGGGCGCGCTTCATTCCATTCTTTTTTGAAGTCGGAAACGAATTTTTCGGCTTTTTCGGCCTCGCCTTTCGCGTGCTTTTTGCTCCATTCCAGAATATCTGCGGCGAGCTCCTTTTCACCTTTCCTTTTGATATTGTCGGCAAGCGCGAGTATCGCGTTTTCGTATGGATAGCTTTCCCACGGTCTGTTATACCATTGGGCATAGCCCTTTGCTATAAACAGTTTTCCGGTTTTTCGCGGGAACGTGGTGATTTGCGCTCTCTGGGACACATGGTCTTTTGTTTGAATTGAGGAGCACCGAATTGTTACTACACCTCCGATAGTTGTCTCCGATTTTATCGCAATTCTGAAGTTCTGAAAATCAAATCTTTTTGCCATTTTTGGCCGGTCCTTTCTGGGCTTTCGCCCTGGTTATGGTTTAGTATTCAAGATAGAGTTTTTCGCCACGGCTCCAGATTGCGGCTATGCAATGTTCGCAAAGATAGCCTAAATCCTTTTCTTCGCGGAGTTCGTCTTCAGGGAATATCTCCCCACACCATTGGCATTTATGCCACGTTTCATTAATAAATTCGCATGTTCCGTTTTTACTTGTAATGTTTTCTAGGTAGTCTCCGATTGTCTCGGCCTCAGTTTCGCCGCTGAGTTTGAGACGTTCATATTCATCATATATTTCATCATAGGTGAACGTCTTTTTTGACTCAGTATCAATTATAATTTTATCGTTATCCATAGGGTTTTCCTTTCTTTATTATGCGGCAATGAATTTGCCATTCACGATAATTTCGGCCTGATTAAGAATTATACAAAGTTTTTTCGCGACCTCGATATAATACGCCTCGTTTTCATCATATATTTCGAGCTTCAGGCTTTTTTCAAGCTCGCCATGATAAAGCCCCTTTGCTTCAAAAATGGTACAGCTTTCGATGTATTCGCCGATTGCCTTATAAAAGGCTTCGTCCGCGAGGACCTGTCTATGCAAGTCCTTATCATTCATACCGATGTACATAGTAACCATTTTTTCGTTCCTTTCTGCCGTTTGCGGCGTTGTTTGCGTTATGGCATATAAACGGCACGCCCGCTTCTTTTTCCCGAGTTTTTCGAAAATGTTTTTAGTTTTTTTGCTTATCAGCTCGATTTGGTTATAACGTCTTGTTAATCAATAGCTTTTATCGTTTGAAACGCAACGTATCGCACGTATAGTAGAATAGGACGTAGGCGCAAAACCAGGTTGTAAACCTAATGCAAACGAGCTTGACGGGCGAGTTTGCGTAACATCTGCGAAAACCAGGGCGGCCGATTAGACGGTGGATGCGAGCGGGCGTGCGCCCGGAAAGGACCAAGGGTCGATGGGAAACGAATTGATGGGGGTGGCCCCCCAAAAACTCGCGAGCGCGGCGGCGGGGGTGTCGTTGGCGCAAACGGAGCGCAACTTTTTGGACGCTCTCGTTTCGCTCGCAGCGTCCTCTCTTTCCGACCCGTCCGACCCGGACGACCCTGCTGACGACGACCCGTCCACCGAGCTCCCCGCCGACGACATCTTTGCCGTGGTCGTACCCACTGACTATATCCCGAACGCGCGTGCGAAGAAGCCCTACGAGAAGAAACCAAGGGCGAACCCCACCAGGGATGAGCTCGTTCGCCTCGGCCGCAAGGCCGGTCTCGAAGAGGGCGACGTGGACTACATCCGGTATTGGGTAGTGGAGCGTGATATGGACGAGATCAAGGTCACGGTGGACCGGGAGGCCAAGCGGATGTTCCGCAACCCGGTCATCCGCAGGATCATCAACGC
>Ga0310786_10004609_pt1 | contig 19126 bp, 14 predicted proteins | sample AusTroGonzalo_MG_FD_203881 | JGI IMG/M metagenome (GOLD analysis project Ga0310786, IMG submission 203881) | Bovine rumen microbial communities from tropical cattle in Woodstock, Queensland, Australia - Gonzalo_03 (v2) (version 2) | ecosystem: Host-associated > Mammals > Digestive system >... | reverse complement strand
GAGTGATTGAAGTGGACGGAACGGATATTCTGGACCGCAGGACCGATATAAGCCTCATCCGGCGCAGGATGGGTATGGTGTTCCAGAACTTCAACCTGTTTGAGCACCTTACAATTCTGGATAACCTTACCTTGTGTCCCATGACCCTGCTCGGGAAAAACCGTGAGGAGGCCGAAAAAAGGGGCATGGAGCTGCTTGAAATGGTGGGTCTTCATGACAAGGCGGGTTGCCTGCCGGGAGAACTGTCCGGCGGTCAGAAGCAGCGTGCGGCCATAGCCCGCTGTCTGGCAATGGAACCTGAGATAATACTGTTTGATGAGCCTACATCGGCCTTGGACCCTACTATGGTAAGTGAAGTCCTTGCCGTTATCAGACATCTGGCAAACCAGGGGATGACCATGTGCATTGTGAGTCATGAGATGCAGTTCGTACGTGATGTGAGTACGCGGATCCTGTTCCTGAATGACGGCATCGTCTATGAGGAGGGTACTCCTGAACAGATCTTTGAGAATCCCCGTAAACCTGCTACAAGGGCTTTCATAAACAGGATACGCTCTCTTGAGTCAGTATTTGAAAACAGATATTTTGACCTGTATGGGTTGTTTGGAAAAATCCATACATTCTGCAGCAAATACGGGCTCGGCACAAAGGTTACCGATAAGGTTGAGCATATAACAGAAGAGATGCTTTGCGGGATAATGCCGTTCGGCAGTCCTGTAAAGATGACATTGGAGTACAGTGAGAAAACATCCGGAATTACCATGACTTTCCGTGAGGAGAATACTGAAGGCTGCATACTTGACGCTACAGGTGAGGATTCACTTTCACTCATGATGGTAAGGGGCATGAGCAGTTCCGTCACGGAACCGGAAAAGGGTACTGTCTTTATAGAAATTCAAGGATGAACAGGTCTATATTGCAATGTCCTGTTAGCAGATTCCTGCACATGTGTTTAAACTTTGTGAAAGTTGACTGTTTTTTACTCTATACTTTTTTGATAGCTTATCAAAGAATGTAATTTTGTGTCCGATTTCTGGAAACAGAGTTTATTAATTAATCACATAATAATTTCAATTTATGGTAAGCTACAAAGAACTGGGTCTTGTAAACACCCGCGCAATGTTTGCCGCAGCCGTCAAGGGCGGATATGCTATCCCGGCATTCAATTTCAACACTATGGAGCAGATGCAGGCTATCGTACAGGCTGCAGTCGAGACCAAGTCACCGGTTATCATGCAGGTATCTAAGGGTGCCCGCAACTACGCTAACGCCACTATCCTGCGTTACATGGCACAGGGTGCTGTTGAGTATGCCAAGGAGCTTGGCTGCGCTCATCCTGAGATCGTTCTTCACCTTGACCATGGTGACAGCTTCGAGCTTTGCAAGGACTGCATTGACATGGGCTTCTCATCAGTTATGATTGACGGTTCAGCTCTTCCTTATGAGGAGAATATCGCCCTCACCAAGAAGGTTGTAGAGTACGCTCACAAGTATGATGTTACAGTTGAGGCTGAGCTGGGCGTTCTGGCAGGTGTTGAGGACGAGGTTGCAAGTGAGGTTTCACACTATACCAAGCCAGAGGAGGTTATCGATTTCGCTACCCGTACCGGTTGCGATTCACTCGCTATCTCAATAGGTACTTCACACGGTGCTTACAAGTTCAAGCCCGAGCAGTGCACACGTGACCCCAAGACCGGTAAGCTGGTTCCTCCTCCATTGGCATTCGATGTTCTGCATGAGATTGAGAAGAAGCTCCCCGGCTTCCCAATCGTTCTGCACGGATCATCATCAGTTCCTCAGGAAGAGGTTGATACCATCAACGCATTCGGCGGCAAGCTGCCCGATGCAGTAGGTATTCCTGAAGAGCAGCTCCGCGAGGCTTCAAAGAGCGCTGTATGCAAGATCAACATTGACTCTGACTCACGTCTGGCCATGACAGCTGCCGTACGTAAGTACCTGGCTGAGAACCCCAGTCACTTTGATCCCCGTCAGTATCTCAAGCCCGCACGCGAGAACATGAAGAAGATGTACATCCACAAGATTGTTGACGTTCTGGGTTCAGACAACAAGCTTCTGCAGAAGTAAGACACACCATAGACACACATAAAACGGTAATGGAGAGGATGAAACAGTCTTCTCCATTATTTTTTTATAATAAATAGGTGGAGCAAAACGTTCTAATTCTGATAAATCATTAAATTTGTGGGATTATTAGCTTGTGTATGAATATCCGGTCGTTACTTTTTGCTCCTGTATTCCTGATGCTTGCATTGGCGTCATGCACGGAGAAGGAGTATAAGATTCTTGATGACGGTGTCGTGGTCAATATCCGCGAGGCTGCATCAGGAGGGCCGCAGAAGGTACGTCTGACAGTGATGTCTGACCATGTGATAAGAGTGACCTCAACACCGGATAAAGCTTTCCGTAACAGAAACAGCCTGATTGTACTTCCTGGTGCTGCCCAGGCAGCCGGCTTTGCCGTGCGTGACGGTAAGGAGGAGGTGGAACTGCAGACAGCCGGACTGAGCGCGTTCGTGAACAAGGCTGATGGCCGGGTGCGTTTTACCGATGCAGGTGGAAACCGCATTACCAATGAGTCTGATCCGGCATCATTTACTCCGATTACCGTGGACGGAACTCACGGATATTCAACGGTAAACCGCTTTGACACTTCCGATGATGAGGCCCTTTACGGCTTAGGGCAGCATCAGTCTGACCAATGGAACTACAAGGGTCAGAATGAAGAGCTGTATCAGTACAACACCAAGATCAGCATTCCGTTTGTGATTTCATCGGCCGGATACGGTATTCTGTGGGATTCATACTCACAGGGCCGGTTCGGTAACACGGAACCGTATATGCAGCTTAACCGTCTGTTCAAACTCTATGACAAGGACGGCAAGCAGGGCAGTCTGACCGGAACATATTACAACGGTATGCGCGGCCGTGCCCAGGTAAGGCAGGAGGATTCAATATTTTTTGTTGATTCAGAAACGGTAAAGAACCTTCCGCGCCTGGGGCAGAGGGTGCTCTATGAGGGTGCTCTTGAGGCTCCGGAGTCAGGAACATACAGTTTTATTCTCTATTATGCCGGATATGTCAAGGTGTTCCTGGGAGGTGAAGAGGTTGTAAAGGAGCGCTGGCGCACGGCCTGGAATCCCAATTCATACAAGTTCAGCTTTGACATGAAGCAGGGTCAGAAATATGACCTGCGTATAGAGTGGCGTCCTGATGGCGGCACATCATACTGTGGCTTAAGAGCTTACGCTCCGGTAAGCAAAGAACAGCAGGATAAACTTACCATGTGGAACGAGATGGTACCTGAGTCAGATTACTACTTTATTGCCGGCGATGATATGGATGGCGTAATACAGGGCCTGCACGGTCTTGTGGGCGGAGCCAATATGCTGCCCAAGTGGGCAATGGGTTTCTGGCAGAGCCGTGAACATTATCAGAACCAGAATGAAGTGGTACAGACCGTAAGGGAGTTCCGCAGGCGCGGCATAGGCTTGGACAATATAGTACAGGACTGGAACTACTGGAAGGAGGATGCATGGGGCTCTCATGAGTTTGATGAGACGCGCTATCCCAATCCTCAATCCATGATGGACAGGGTACACAACATGAATGCCCATCTGATGATATCCGTATGGCCTAAGTTCTATACATCTACTGAGCACTATAAGGAATTTGATTCACATGGCTGGATGTACACCCGTGCCGTTGAGGACAGCATACGTGATTGGGTAGGGCCGGGTTATATAGGTTCTTTCTATGATGCCTATTCTGCCGGTGCCCGTGAACTGTTCTGGAACCAGCTTAAGGATCATCTGTACGGCTACGGCATTGATGCATGGTGGATGGATGCCAGTGAACCTAACATACGTGACTGCGTGCCGATGGACTATTGGAAAGCGCTTTGCGGACCTACGGAGCTGGGCTCATCGACAGAGTACCTCACAGCCTATTCACTTATGAATGCCCAGGCTATTTATGAAGGTTTGCTCAAGGAGGATTCAAGCAAGCGTGTATTCCAGCTTACGCGTTCAGGTACAGCCGGCTTGCAGCGTTACTCTACGGCATCATGGAGCGGTGACATAGGCACCCGTTGGGAGGATATGCGTTCACAGATAACCGCAGGCATGAACTACTCTCTGTGCGGTAATCCTTACTGGACAATGGATATAGGAGGTTTTTGTGTGGAAAACCGTTATGCAAATGCGCAAAGGTTCTATGACCGTACACATGTGGAGAATGCCGATCTCAAGGAGTGGCGTGAGCTCCAGACACGCTGGTACCAGTTCGGAACGTTTGCACCATTGTACAGGGCTCATGGACAGTATCCTCTGCGTGAGGTCTGGAATATTGCTCCGGCAGACCATCCGGCATATAAGTCAATTGTATATTATAACCGCATGAGGTATAGACTCATGCCTTACATCTATTCTCTGGCTGGCCAGGCATGGCTTGAAGACAGGATCATCATGCGCGGTCTTGTGATGGATTTTACTGATGATGAGGTGGCACGTGAAGTGTCGGACCAGTATATGTTCGGCCCGTCGCTTATGGTCTGCCCGGTATATGAATATGGTGCAACTTCAAGGAGTGTATATCTGCCCAAGGGTAAGTTCTGGTATGACTATTATACTGACTCCGTATTTGTGGGCGGTCAAATGATAGAGGCCGATGCACCATATGAGCGTATTCCTCTGTTTGTTCCGTCTGGCGCGATATTGGTATCGGGCAATGACGTGAATTATGTTGATGAGCATGCAACCGATGTACTTACAGTAGATATGTACGCCGGATCAGACGGACGTTTCTTCCTTTATGAGGACGACGGCACCACAAATGCATATCAGGATGGTGCGTTCTCGCTGATTCCTATAATGTTTACGGAGGATGAACACGGTGTGGTGTTCACTATTGGCCAGTGTAGGGGGAACTACATGGGATTCCGCGGCACCCGTAAATTCAAGATACGCTATCATACTCCCGGTAGGGTATTGGAAGCAGAAATAGATTATACCGGTGACAGGATAATGAGTTATAATATGGTTTTGAGATAATAACTTTAAAAAAATAATCTTATGAAGAAGTATCTGTTAGGTTATGACATAGGCAGCTCTTCAGTGAAGGCCAGCCTGGTATCAATTGAGACAGGAAAGAGTGTGGCATCAGCTTTCTACCCTGATTCAGAGGCTCCCATCAAGGCTCTTAATCCGGGTTGGGCAGAGCAGGAACCCGATGACTGGTGGACGTACCTCAAGAACGTGACCGCCAAGGTAATGCAGATGTCGGGAGCAAAAGGTTCTGACATTGAGGCAATAGGTATCTCATATCAGATGCACGGCCTGGTGTGCGTTGACAAGAACGGCAAGGCATTACGCCCAGCAATTATCTGGTGTGATTCACGTGCTGTACCATATGGTGACAAGGCTTTCCGTGAGATAGGTAAGGGCCAGTGCCTGACCAATCTGCTTAATTCACCGGGTAACTTTACTGCAGCCAAACTTGCCTGGGTTAAGGAGAACGAGCCCAAGATATATGAGAAGATAGACAAGATAATGTTGCCGGGTGATTACATCGCAATGCGTCTTACCGGAACTACCAGCACTACAGTATCCGGTCTGTCTGAAGGTATGATGTGGGACTTCAAGGAGAAGGATGTTGCTGAGTTCCTGCTCGATTATTATGGCTTCAGCAAGTCACTCATTCCTGAGATCAGACCTACGTTCTCAGAGCAGGGCCGTGTATCTCTGGCTGCTGCCAAGGAGCTTGGAATAGAGGCCGGTATCCCTGTTACATACCGTGCAGGTGACCAGCCTAACAACGCTCTCTCACTGAATGTCTTCGAGCCGGGTGAGATTGCCGCTACTGCCGGTACATCGGGTGTGGTTTACGGCGTTAACGGTGCCGTGAACTTTGACCCGCAGTCAAGGGTAAACACTTTCGCTCACGTGAACCATACAAACAAGCAGACCCGTTTAGGAGTGCTGCTCTGTATCAACGGTACAGGTATCCTGAATGCATGGACACGCCGCAACATCATGCTTGAGGGTCTGTCATACGGTGATATGAACAAGATTGCCCAGAGCATTCCGGTAGGTTGCGACGGCGTAACGGTACTGCCGTTCGGTAACGGTGCTGAGCGTGTGCTGGGCAACCGCAACGTAGGCTGCAGCATACACGGATTCAACTTCAACATACATAACCGCAACCATCTGGCACGTGCCGTGCAGGAGGGTATAGTATTCTCATTCAAGTACGGTATGGACGTAATGGTGGAGATGGGTATGGAGATTTCCAAGATTCATGCCGGAAATGCCAATATGTTCCTGAACCCTGTTTTCCGCGACACTCTGGCCGGTATAACAGGTGCTACTATCGAGCTGTATGATACTGACGGCTCTGTTGGTGCTGCCAAGGGTGCCGGTATCGGTGCCGGTGTTTACAAGGATCATAACGAGGCATTCGCAACACTTGAGAAACTCAATGTCATTGAGCCTGATAAGAAACTTGTGCCGCAGTATGAGGAGGCATACGCCCGCTGGAAACGCATTCTTAACATGTACTTAAATGAGTTCTAAAAAATAATCATCCAAGAGTTGATTATTTGAATTATAAATGTAACTTTGCCTTTCGCGCCGTGAAAGGCGTAAAACAAGATAAATTATTCACATTTTATTAATAACAAATCAATTATGGCAAAAGAGTATTTTCCCGGTTTGAAGAAAGTAAAATTCGAGGGTAAGGACAGCAAGAATCCGTTTGCTTTCCATTACTATGATGAGAACAAGGTTATCATGGGCAAGACCATGAAGGATTGGCTGCGCTTTGCAATGGCATGGTGGCACACACTGTGCGCAGAGGGTGCAGATCAGTTCGGTGGTGGCACAAAGTCATTCCCCTGGATGGCCGATGACGCTCTTCAGACCGCTAAGAACAAGGTAGATGCCGGTTTCGAGCTGATGCAGAAGCTTGGTATCCCTTATTTCTGCTTCCACGATGTTGACCTCATTTCAGAGGGCAAGAACGTAGCAGAGTATGAGGCTAACATGAAGGCTATCGTAGCTTACATCAAGGAGAAGCAGAAAGAGACCGGTGCCAAGCTGCTTTGGTCAACCGCCAACGTGTTCGGTAACAAGCGTTACATGAACGGTGCTTCTACCAATCCTGATTTCGATGTAGTTGCCCGCGCTATCGTTCAGATCAAGAACGCTATCGACGCAGGTATCGAGCTGGGCGCTGAAAACTATGTATTCTGGGGTGGCCGTGAGGGTTACATGAGCCTTCTCAACACAGACCAGAAGCGTGAGAAAGAGCACATGGCTACCATGCTGACCATGGCTCGTGACTATGCACGCGGCAAGGGATTCAAGGGTACATTCCTGATCGAGCCCAAACCATGCGAGCCTTCAAAGCACCAGTATGATGTTGACACCGAGACTGTTATCGGTTTCCTCAAGGCTCACAAGCTGGATAAGGACTTCAAGGTAAACATTGAGGTTAACCACGCCACTCTGGCTGGCCACACATTTGAGCACGAACTGGCTTGCGCCGTTGACGCTGGCATGCTCGGTTCAATCGACGCTAACCGCGGTGACGCTCAGAACGGTTGGGATACTGACCAGTTCCCAATTGACAACTACGAGCTCACTCAGGCTTGGATGGAGATCATCCGTAACGGTGGTCTGGGCACAGGTGGCACCAACTTCGACGCTAAGACCCGTCGTAACTCAACAGATCTTGAGGACATCGCTATCGCTCACATCAGCGGTATGGATGCTATGGCTCGCGCTCTTGAGTCAGCTGCAAAGCTGCTTGAGGAGTCACCCTACAAGAAGATGAAGGCTGAGCGTTACGCTTCATTCGACAGCGGTATGGGTAAGAAGTTCGAGGAGGGCAAGATGACCTTCGAGGAGGCTTACGAGTACGGCAAGAAGGTTGACGAGCCTAAGCAGACCAGCGGCAAGCAGGAGCTGTACGAGGCTATCGTTGCCATGTACGCCTGATTCCAATTGAAAATTTTTGGAGCAGTGAGAGCTATCAAGCTTGCTTGTTTGGCCGAGTCGCGACAAAAATCAACAACGAAGTTGTTAATTGAGAATTGAAAATTGAAAAAAGCGTGCGATTATTTCGCACGCTTTTTTTATGTCGCGGGAAAACGACGCAAAGTGAAACGACCCCTTTGCGTCGTTTTTTGGTTGACACAAAAGGATCAGTTCCCTGTGTTACTTAATTGAGAATTGAGAATTAAAACCAATTAACCTCCGTATTTATAGTTTATAGTAGGAGGATAGGATGCGGTCGTACCATTTGGCGGGGAGAATGGCTTTTAGCGTAACTGACAATCGCTGGACGAATGTGGCTATGATGTAGCGGTTGGCAGGGCGGCGCTTGCGTACAATGCGGCTGATGCGGCGGGCCAGGTAGTCGGGCTGCAGGCCGCTTCGCTCATCGCTTTCAATTGATGCCATGGATGCAGAATAGCCGGGGTAGGCGGCTGCGGCGTCAGGCGGGAGATTCTTGGTGCGTGCTGCCGTGAAACCGGTAAAGAAATCACCCGGGTTTATTACGGTGACATGGATGCCGAACCGGCGGAGTTCAAGGCGCAGGGCTTCACAGTATCCCTCAATGGCGAACTTGCTGGCTGAGTACATCCCCTGGTAGGGCAGGCCCATCAGTCCGCCTATGGAACTGATGCAGATTATATGTCCGTGATGCTGCTTGCGCATGATAGGGACTACAAGGTTGAGTAACCTTACCATACCCATAAAGTTTACATCCATCTGGCGCTGTGCGTCTTCTATTGATGTGAACTCCAATGGTCCTCCTATGCCCATGCCGGCGTTGCTGATAACAGTGTCGATGTGTCCCTCTTTTTCCATTACGCTGTTTACGGCACTGCGGAGCGATGTTTCATCCTGGACATCGGCCTTAAGATAGGTTACGCCGGGTATCTGTTCTGAATCGCGGCGATAGGTTCCGTAAACCTTGTGCCCATCGGTACAGAGCTGGCTGGCCATAGCCCGACCGAATCCTGATGTTATGCCGGTAATGAGTATGACCATATCAATTCTTTATTGTTACATCCATGTGAGGATAAGCAAAGAGTATTCCGTTTTTGGGGAGTGTATCGTATATTTTTTTGTTGAGGTCAAACTTTACGGGCCAGTAATCTTCTGCCAAGACCCATGATCGGGTAATGAAAGATATGTTGCTGTCATCCATGGACATGAGTGCAATGAACGGATCCTTTGCTCCCGGTTCTTTTGAACTCAGAATGCGCGGATCTTCTGAAATGATCTGGTTAAGCAGTTCTATGCATTTGTCAGAATCAGTACCGTATTCAACATGCACCTCTATATCGAGACGGCGTAATTTCATGACATTGAAATTGTCAATGTTTCCGTTTGAAAGAGCTCCGTTGGGAATTATTATGAGACGGTTGTCTGTAGTGAGGATTTTGGTATTGACTATCGTTACGGATTGTACCGTACCGCTGTAACCTTGGGCATTTATGAAATCACCTACCTTGAATGGCTTGAAAACCAGAATCATGATGCCGCCTGCAAAGTTTGAGACCGTTCCGCTGAGAGCCATACCTATGGCCATTCCGCCTGCAGCCAGAAGTGCAGCCAGTGAAGTGGTGTTTATTCCCAATGTGCTTATGGCTATTACTATAAGCAAAACAGTGAGCGTAATGGAAACCAGTGAGGATATGAAGGTGGCCAGGGTCTTTTCTGTCTTGCGTTTCAGGAATACACGGTTAAGTCCTTTCTTGATGCGCCTTATTATCCAGGCTCCAACAAGGTATATTACGAATGCGGCAAGCAGCTTGAGCCCAAAATCCAGCATGGCCTGTCCAAGATCATGCATGAATGTTCCCGGATCAGTTTTGGCTTTCTGCAACAGAGTGTCTGCGGCGTTTTTTATGGAATCATTCACGCTGTTTATAACTTCGGGATCAATTGTTGTCTGAAGAAATGTCATAATATGATGTTTAATGATGTAAAAGTAGGAATAATTCCCCAAAATACGTTACTTTTGACGTGATATGAAAAAGCAAACCTTATTTCTTTGTTTAGTCCTTGTTTTGTGCTCCTGCGCCGGGAGCAGCATGAAGGAGTTGAAGAGTGCTGAGAAGGCTCTTGAGAGCAGTGCCGTAGAAGCCGGCAGAATACTTGATGAGATAAACCCTGCGGGGTTACGTGGTAGGCAGGCGGCATTGTATGGCCTCTTGCGTACCCGTGCTGATTATATTACCGGAAAGAAGATAGAATCTGATTCATTGGCAAAAATAGCCACAGATTATTGGGGTAGCCGCCGCAAAGGTTATTATATGGCCATGAGCTGGATGACATTGGGGTGTGCCTATTCAGCAATGGATAGGGATGCTGAGGCCATTTACTCGCTTCTCAAGGCCAAGGACCTGTTTGATGATACGCTTGCATATAATTATGCTGATGTGAACAGCCTGCTGGGGCGTCATTTCCTAAGAAGAGGGTTGTATGATGAGGCCGTGCAGGCTTTCAATAACAGCAAGAGGCTTTATCATAACCTGGATGACTGCCGTCAGGAGTCATTCTCAGAATACAACGTGGGCAGGGTTTATCTTGAGCAGAAAAACTACAGGGCAGCCAAGGATATCATGGAGAGGATGCTGAATGACAAATGCCTGGATAAGGTTAGCCTCAATTCATGCAATCTTTTCATGGCACATGCCATCAATGGTCTGAGCGGAACAGCTGCAGGACGTGAGGAGTTGGATTATGTGAACAAGTATCTGGCAGGATGCACCAGCGTTGAGGAACAGGCTGCCGGATTTGCCATGAAGGGTGTGGCTCTCTATTATCTGCAGGAACTGGATTCAGCATTTGTCTATCTGGAACGTGCCCATCAGCTTTCAACTGACCTTCCTACCAAGATATTTGCTTTGAACGGTTTGGAGGGAGTTGCCACCCAGATGAGACGTTATCAGGCAGCCTGGAATGCTGAGATGTGGAAACGCCAGTATCAGGAGGAACTTGACGCGCTTTCAAATGAATCGGAAATTACCCGGATAAGACTACAGCACAATGATGAGATTCAGGAGCACAAGTATAAGTCCAGGATATCAAGGATAATACTGTATTCAATCCTGTTGCTGATTGTAGTTATTGCATTGTCAGTGATTTTAAGCATCCAGCGCGACCGCAAGAGAGAGATGTTTTACATCATGAAGTCTGATGAACAGGTTAGGAGAAAGATTGAAGAGATAACCAAGTCAGACGGCAACCGCCTGGTTGAGGCGTGCAATGCGTTCCGTAGCGGCATTGCATTCAATATGGTCAATGATGTAGTACTACAGAAACGTTCATTCAAACAGGAGGAGCGTGATGTGGTGGTACATGATATAAATCTGTATTTTGCTAATCCTATAGCTGCGCTGCGTAATGAGTCAGGTAAACTGGGACAGCAGGATATCAGTTTGATATTCTGCACATTGCTGGGATTTGATCAGGAGGTTATTGCAGATATAATGTGTACCTCACGCTCCAATATGCGTAGCATAAAATCCCGCCTCAAGGCAAAGATATCAGCCGAAACTTTTGCACTCTACTTCAAAGAGTGACTCACTTTATGAGTGAGATAGCTCCGAACAGGCCAAGACTGGCGGCAAGCATGATGGCTGCGGCCAATAGGAGTCCCAAAAGGATGTAGAGTATGCTTTTCTTGAAATCCAGGTCAAGCAGGCTGGCTGCAAGTGTACCTGTCCATGCACCGGTGCCGGGTAGGGGGATGCCTACAAAAAGCAGCAGGGCAACATAGAGTCCGGCTCCGGCTTTCTCTTCCAGCTTACGGCCTCCATTTTCTCCTTTTTCAAGACACCAGTTGAAGAAGCCTCCTATCACTTTCTTGTCACGTCCCCATTCAAGGATTCTGCGGGCAAAAAGGAAAATGAAAGGCACGGGTAGCATGTTACCCACCAATGCCACTATGATGGACTGTACTATAGGCAGGTCATAGCCGACAGCATACGGTATGGCACCGCGTAGTTCAATGAGCGGAACCATGGAGATAAGAAATACAATCAGGTATTTTTTCATAATGTCGTTATTTCAGAATCAGTTTTTGTCAGTCGTTTTTTCTATGAACAGGCTGGCTTCCTCATCAGGAAGTATCTGTCTGGCAAGTTCCTGCAGATCCTGGTCATCAGGGTCAATGGCAAGACCTTCATAAAGATAGGTTCTGGCCTGGGCGGGATTGCCGTTCCTGTAGTAGCAGCTGGCCATTACGTAGTAGAGTTCCGTGTAGAGTTCCTGCGGAACATCCGTATCGCTCATGAGCATCTCAAGCGAATCTGTAAGGTAGAACAGGGCATCATCGTTATTGCCCAGTTCATAGAGGCATCGGCCGCAGTAGTAGAGCAGGGTGTATGAACCGCGGTCATCATCCAGGAGTGAGCGATATATCTTGAAAGCCTCTTCCCACTGGTCCATACTGAACAGGCACCCGGCTTTCATCATGTGGGCGGATGTGTTGTCGGGTTCAATGGCCTCAATGAACTCAAAGCACTCCTTGGCCTTGGGGAAATCATTCTTCTCATAGTAGATGCGTCCCAATTGCTCCCAGTAGTATGTGTCATACGCAAACTCATCAAGCAGGTGGTTGTACCATTCAATGGCACTGTCGGCCTGGCCGGTGTCAAAGAAGAGGTCAGCCTGCAGCTCAATGAAATTACGGGAATCAGGTGACATCACAAGCGCCATATCCAGCCATTTCTGGCAGAGTTCAAAGTAGCGGTTGTCCATGAACTTGACGATGATGTCATTGAACATCCCCGGATCATGGTCACTCAGTTCAACAGCCTGTGTAAAATAGGCATCGGCAGTGTTGGGGGCATTGGATGCGATGGCTATAACGCCCTTGAGATATACCAGTTCCTGATTGTCAGGGTCATCAATGGATTCGGCAATGACAGAGGCTTCATCCTTGCGCCCGCGCAGAAGCAGGTTGTTGGCCTTGGCTATGAGTATGTCTGGGTCAGACGGATGCAGACTGAGGCCGTATTCTATGGCTGCATCAGATTTGTCAGCTTCACCGGACAGGGTATAGTACTCGGCTATATTGGCTATGTCCATGCTGTCAAAATAGACAGAGCCGCCTTCAGTCAGCATATTCTCATATGAGGCCAGGAGTTCCGTAAACTCCCGGCTGTCATAGTATGATGCTGAATCGTCCTTCATTTATGCTTTATCCTTGACCTTGCTCCAGGTATCCTTGAGAGATACCGTACGGTTGAATATTAGGTGCTCAGGTGTGGAATCCTTGTCTGTGCAGAAGTAACCTATGCGCTGGAACTGGAAATGGTCCATGGGTTTGGTATCGGCCAGGAACTTCTCAACGTAGCAGTTCTCACGTATTTCAAGTGATTCTGGGTTCTTCATCTCCTTCAGAGCATCTATTACGTCCATTCCTTCCTCACGCAGGCGGGCCAGCTCGTCACGCGGGTTCTCAACCTTCCACAGACGGTCATACAGGCGGACCTCAGCCTTGATGGCGTGGGCTGCGCTTACCCAGTGTATTGTACCCTTGCACTTGCGGTTGCAGTCTAATTCACCAGTCTTGGTGTTGGGAATATACTCGCAGTAAACCTCTTCAACAGTGCCGTCAGCAGCCTTCTTGCAGCCTGTGCAGAGTACTATGTATGAACTTTTGAGGCGTACCTCACGGCCTTGGCTCAGACGGAAATACTTGGCGGGAGCATCCTCCATAAAGTCCTCACGCTCAATCCAAAGTTCGCGGCTGAATGTAATCTTGTGTGTGCCTGCCTCCGGATCCTCCGGGTTGTTGATGGCTTCAAACTCCTCAGTCTTACCCTCAGGGTAGTTGGTAATAATCAGTTTTACGGGATTGATTACGGCCGATACACGTGTGGCGCGGCGGTTCAGATCCTCGCGTATGGCTGATTCCATCAGGGCCATATCGTTCAGGGCATCGAACTTGGTGTAACCTATGCGGTCCACGAACATGCGGATAGATTCCGGAGTGTAGCCGCGGCGGCGATAACCGCAGATGGTGGGCATACGTGGATCATCCCAACCTGATACCATGCCGTTTTGCACCAATGCCAGCAGGTTACGCTTGCTCAGCAGAGTGTAGTTAAGGTTGAGCTTGTTGAACTCTGTCTGACGTGGACGGTTGTCATCCAGGTCCTCTCCCTTCTTGAGCCAGTCTATGAACAGGTCATAGAGCGGACGGTGAGGCACGAATTCCAGAGTGCAGAGAGAGTGGGTCACGCCCTCAAAGAAATCACTCTGGCCGTGTGCAAAGTCATACATGGGGTATGCCTTCCACTTGGTACCGGTACGGTGATGCGGGGTCTTGACTATGCGGTATATGATAGGGTCACGGAACAACATGTTGTTGTGTGCCATATCAATCTTGGCACGCAGTACCATTGATCCCTCCTCAAGTTCACCGCTGTTCATCTTGTAGAACAGGTCAAGGCTCTCCTGGATGGGGCGGTCACGGTAGGGACTGTTAATGCCGGGCTGGGTGGGGGTGCCCTTCTGTGAAAGGATAGTCTCCTGGTCCTGCTCGTCTATATATGCCTTGCCCTCCTTAATCAGTTCAACTGCAAAATCCCACAACTGCTGGAAATAGTCTGAAGCATAGAACTCATTTGCCCAGTGGAATCCCAGCCACTCGATGTCCTCCTTGATGGCATCTACGTATTCAGTATCCTCCTTGGTGGGGTTGGTGTCATCAAAGCGAAGGTTGCAGATTCCTCCGTGCTTCTCGGCCATGCCAAAGTCAAGGCAGATTGCCTTGGCGTGACCTATGTGAAGATAACCGTTGGGTTCGGGCGGGAAACGTGTCTGTACACGGCCTCCGTTCTTGCCTTGGGCCAGATCCTTCTCTACCATCTCTTCAATGAAATTCAGACTCTTCTTCTCGCTGTTTTCTGTTGCAGTATTCTCTACCATGCCTGTTGTTTTATTTGAGTCTGCAAAGTTACCGATTTTTGCCGTTAATACGCTATTTTTGCATGGTTATTATATGAACAAGGAAATAGAGGAAAAGCTGATTGAGGCGGCAGACCGTTGTGAATGCTCCGCTTTTATAGACGGTGATCCGGTACAGTTTCCGCACCGTTACACCGACCGCAGGGATATTGAGGTCTCGGCCTTCATTGCAGCGTGGATGGCATACGGAAGCCGTAAGGTGTTTTTGCAAGTGCTTGGCAGGTTGCATTCCATGATGGATGCGGCCGGAGGTCCTTATCGTTTTATTGTTTCAGGAGCGTGGAAAAAAACTGTGCAGAATGCGGACTGCTGTTTGTACAGGTTTTATAAATGGGTGGATTTCAGTATGTTGTGTGAACGGCTGTCTGATGTGTATTCAGGAATGGAAAGCCTTGAAAACCTGTTTGTTCCAGGTGAACCGCTTGAGAAAGGCGTGCTTAACCTGTGCCGTGAGTTTGAGGGTGTGAACGGAATTCCGGTTGCAGGTAGTACATCGGCAAACAAGCGCCTGTATATGTTTCTGAGGTGGATGGTCCGTAAAGGGAGCCCTGTGGATTTGGGTATATGGACACGTATCAGCCCGGCACAACTCCTTGTTCCCGTTGATACTCATGTCTATGCAACGGCAAAAGCCTTTGGACTTACTTCAAGAAACAGTGCTGATTTAAAGACAAGCATTGAGATTACCGCTCAGATGGCACAAATATGGCCCGATGACCCCGCACGCGGTGATTTTGCCCTGTACGGCAGCCAGGTCATGTAGGATTCTCAGTCTCCTTAGGCTCCATGTGTATGGCCACATGGGTGTTTTCTCCAAATCTCTTTTTGAGTTGATTCTCAATTGAATCAGCGTGGTCATGAGCCTTGGTCAGAGTTATGTCTCCATTCATGAGAATGTGCAGCTCAATGGCATAGCGGTTGCCTATGCGGCGTGTCTTAAGATCGTGAGGCTCTATCACGTCGGGCTCGGATGCCGCAATCATCAGTATCTCGTCTTCCACCTCATCAGGTAAGGATTTTTCCATCAGCTCACCTATGCCTCTGCTGATGAGGTCATACGAGACCTTGACTATGAAGGCGCCAACCACCATTGATGCCAGTGGGTCAAGTACGGTCCAGCGTTTGCCCAACAGGACAGCGCCTCCGATACCTACCGCAGTACCTATGGATGACAGGGCATCGCTGCGGTGGTGCCATGCATTAGCCTCCAATGAGGATGAATTGAGCCGACGGGCATTGCGTATGGTGTAAATATATGTAAACTCTTTGAGCAGGATTGAGACGAGTGCCGCCCAGAGGGCCAGCATTCCGGGAGCAGCAAGCTCCTCACCATGGTACCAGGCGGCTATTTTCTGCGCTCCGTTAGTGAATATCCCTATAGCCACAGCCATTAGTGCCATACCTATGAATATGAGCGCAAGGGTCTCATATTTGCCGTGTCCGTAGTCATGAGTCTTGTCCTGTGGCCTGCCGCTAATATAGACAAACAGGAGCACAATCAGGTCAGTTATGAAATCGGACAGGGAGTGGATGGCATCGGCCACCATGGCGTTACTGTGTCCCAGTATTCCGGCTATGAACTTGAATGCCAGAAGCAAGACATTGACGGCTCCTCCAATCAAGGTCACTTTGTAAATGGTTTTCTGCCTTTCAACGGTCTTTTGCCCAATATCCATTGCTCTGTTTGTTTTATGCTCCACAAAAATAATTACTTTTGCAAAACACTGTGCATTCTGATGGAAGCTTTGTCAATACTTATACCGGTTTACAATTGGGATTGTTCCCGATTGATTGAGGATTTGTCCGATCAGGCGCGGGTATCTGGCATTTCGTATGAGATTGTCATTGCTGATGACTGCTCAACAGACATACATATCCTGGAGAGGAACCGTGAATGCGCAGGGAGTACAGAAAACTGCCGTTTTTTTGCTCTCGGGCGTAATATGGGCCGCTCGGCAATACGTAATTTCCTGGCAGACAAATCCAAATATGACAAGCTGCTGTTTCTGGACTGTGATGCAGCCGTAAGGGATGATCAGTTTATAAGGAGATATGTTGATGCGGCCGATAAGGCATCGGTAGTATGTGGAGGTGCGGTCCATTCTGACGAGATTCCGGAAAAAGGAGTGGAACTGCGCTGGGTATATGAGAAAAATGCTGATAAGGAGCGTTCGGCCCGTTTCCGCAGCCGTAATCCGTACGCCCGGTTCACCCCATTTTCATTCCTGATAGACAGGGCTCTGTTCATGCGGATAAGGTTTGATGAATCATATGCGCATTACGGGTATGAGGATGTTCAGTTTGGATGTGAACTTGAAAGAATGGGTGTGAGTATCCTGCACATAGACAACCAGCTGATTCATCTTGGACTGGAAAAGAGTGAAGTCTATCTTGAAAAGACCCGTCAGGCAGTTCAGAATGCATTTGCCCATAAGGATGAGGTAGAAGGTGGTTCAAGGTTGCTCACCCATTACAACAGGGTTGTCAAGCTGAGGATGAGATGGCTGTTAAAGCTGATATGGACTCTTTTTCATGGAAGTATGGAAAGAAATCTGCTTGGCCTCAAGCCTAAGCTAAAGATATTCTCATTGTACAAACTCTGTTACATCTGTATTTTATAAACACAGTGTTTACTTTTCAATTTTCAATTAAAAACTACGTTTTTGACTTTTGTCGCGACTCGGCCAAACAAGCAAGCTTGATGGCTCTCACTGCTCCAAAAGTTTTCAATTTTCAATTTGAAAAATGCAGCCGTTAGCCGAAAGAATGAGACCCAGGTCTCTTGATGATTATGTGGGACAGACCCATCTGGTGGGCCCAGGAGCCGTTTTGCGCCGTATGATTGATTCCGGCAGGTTGTCATCATTCATACTTTGGGGGCCTCCCGGAACAGGCAAGACCACCCTGGCGCAGATTGTGGCCACTAAACTTGAGCTCCCGTTCAGTACGTTAAGCGCGGTTACAGCCGGTGTAAAGGAGGTGCGAGAGGTTATTGATCGTGCCCGCAGCAATCCGCTTTTCAATTCCAAGGGCAGCCCGATACTTTTCATTGATGAGATTCATCGTTTCAACAAGGCGCAGCAGGATTCGCTTTTAGGTGCTGTGGAACGGGGTGACATAACCCTGATAGGTGCCACTACTGAGAACCCATCCTTTGAGGTGATACGCCCGCTATTGTCACGCATGCAGGTTTATGTGCTCAATTCACTTGATAAAGATGACCTGCTCAAACTTCTGGACCGTGCCATAAAAACCGATGTCATCCTTAAACAGCGTGATATAGAACTGCGTGAGACAACCGCCATACTCAGGTTCTCCGGTGGTGATGCCCGCAAACTGCTCAACATCCTGGAACTTGTAGTTGAGGCCGACAGTTCAGACAAGGTTATTATCACCGATGAGGTTGTGAATGAGCGCCTGCAGCAGAATCCTTTGGCGTATGACAAGGATGGTGAGATGCACTATGATATCATATCTGCATTCATCAAGTCCATTCGCGGCAGTGATCCCGATGCTGCACTTTACTGGCTGGCACGTATGGTTCAGGCCGGTGAGGACCCTGCTTTCATTGCCCGCCGTCTGGTGATATCGGCGGCAGAGGATGTGGGGCTGGCTAATCCCAATGCACTGCTTCTGGCCAATGCTGCATTTGATGCTGTCATGAAGATAGGCTGGCCTGAGGGACGTATTCCGTTGGCAGAGGCAACTGTATATCTGGCCACCAGCCCTAAGAGCAACTCTGCCTATATGGGTATAGGTGCAGCTCTTGCCAAGGTGGGAGAGACCGGTAACCTTCCGGTTCCGCTGCATCTGCGCAATGCTCCAACGTCACTAATGAAGGACCTTGGGTATGGTGAGAACTATCAGTATGCGCATGATTTTGCTGGTAATTTTGTTAACCAGCAGTATCTGCCTGATGAGATTAGGGGGGTACGGTTCTGGGAGGCTCAGAGTAATCCTCAGGAAGATAAGATTAGGGAGCGGATGGAGGCGCTCTGGGGGAAAAAGTAAATTGAAAATTGAGAATTGAAAATTGAAAATTACTTGCACCTGCGTTACAAATACCTACGTAATAGCCCGCGACATTAAAAGGCGCTCGAAAAATTTTTTTC
>Ga0310786_10004608_pt1 | contig 19128 bp, 17 predicted proteins | sample AusTroGonzalo_MG_FD_203881 | JGI IMG/M metagenome (GOLD analysis project Ga0310786, IMG submission 203881) | Bovine rumen microbial communities from tropical cattle in Woodstock, Queensland, Australia - Gonzalo_03 (v2) (version 2) | ecosystem: Host-associated > Mammals > Digestive system >... | reverse complement strand
TACGGATACTTAGGTTTGAACTACAATCAAGCCACAACCAAATGCACTATATATCCGTTCGCAAGTAATGACCCGTACGATTATCGAATACTGTGGTATACAGGGGTACATGGTTATCTCATTCAACTTGATGAACGTAACATGTATCTTGGCGCAAGCGGAGGTACTTCCGGAAGCAAATGCTATTGGTATCCTGAATACTCATCATATATAAATGACTGGAATGTATATGCTGTAGCCTAAAACGCAGAAAGTCATCATGGTAAGAAGATACGATAATGCAATCCTACATTAAGAATATTATTAGTTGTCTATCCATTTTTTTGGTTCTTTGTTTACTGCTTTGTATAACCTCTTGCGCTGGGAGTAAATCGAACCAAGATGATACGTCACCTGAACCACAAGATATCAATAATTATTCTGAACTGAAGATTGGATATGATAACTTTGGCAAAAGTCTATTAACTGTTGGTGCTTTCACTGCAGATGGCTTCTATAATTTTGTAACAAGAGATGGCGTTCCATACGATACGAGTAATGGGCAGTATGGAACAGCCAATCTGACATATATTGACTATACTTCCGCGACGCAACTACTTCTGTGTAATATCCCTGGCTGTGCGCATAACAATTCTGACTGCCCAAGTTACATGTCGGGGGGTGCAGGGCCATGTATACTGTTCTCTGACGCTCAAGAAAACAGGATCATTTCTTTAGTAACAGGGATCCCTGGTTATGAAGTTGAGACCAAAGAACAGCTCGGGAAAATAACGCTGATGGATCTTACAGGCTCGAACAGAACACAGCTGTATACGCTACAATCTAGAGAATCGTTTTCTTTGGAAGATTCGATTTTTGTGGATGAAGACACAATATATCTAGCTGTCATAACACTTGATGAGGATACAAATCAGTTCATTAAAGAAGTCCGAATGATCGATCTTGACACAGGAACTGACGCGGTTCTTCTACGTACCACCTATGACCTTTCTCTAGTCAGTTGCTATGAAGATAATATTGTGTTTTATATGAGAAGTGAAATACCCTTTGTTTATTCAGCATTAAATGTTCACACCGGAGAAATTAAAGAGTTGTATAGCGGTCAAGGAGCTCTCCTAACCTCCAAACATTACAATTACTATGCCAATAATATGTTTGATGGAACGGGTGAGTTGACTATTATAGATCTAATTGATCACTCCAGGAAAACCATCAGTGGAATACCATGCCATCCTGAAAAGGGTATAACTGTGTCGGATTTGTATGACGGAGTTTTAGAGTGGTCTTATGTCACACCGGAACCCGAAGGGAAAATACACACATATTTTGTAAATACCGAAACTGGGGATTTCTGGGAGAAAACGCTTGAGAGAAAGCCGTATGATGGATATGACATAACTTCTCCGGTCTTGGTGTGCGGCAAAACCGGAGACGGAAGATTTTTAGTTTTGCTTGATTCACATGATTGTGAAGTATCATTTACTGATTATCAAGGAATACCGCATATCGTTTCTTTTGAAAACCAGCCAAGTTACGGACTAATTTCAATGAATGATTACTATAATAGTATTCCCAATTATCAGTTAATTATAGATCAAGTGTATACACATAATTAAGAACAGAGTTTTTTCAATACATAATGAAGCAAACTATTTCTATTCATTTCAGCATATCTCAGCAAGAGTCTGATTAGACTTGTTTTGTGTTATGCAGCACGTATTTCAAGAAGCCAGTTGAGTCCTTCCTATATCAAACAGTGAAATATAGCAGTATTGACACAACCGTGCACATGCCATTATGTCTGTTAAATAGCCTTTGCTGTTTAAACCTGATAAAGATAAATTTTATATGGCATGTGTACAACAATGAACCGATTGGTTACAGTTCATATACAGTTAATTCACTCAATGAGAAGTAATGCTAAATACAGGGAACATAAAGGAGACAGGTGCTTCTTCCTACGACTGAAGTCTGCGCCTAATATGATATGAAAAGAGTCATTCCAGTACTTCTTCTATGCTTTATTATCGGTTTTTCTTCATGTGAAGAAGCACATACAGGAGAACAGAAAACCGTTGATAATGAAGAATACGATTCAGCTCAGACAGAAGTTGAATCATTTATTATTTCGACAGAGGGATTGGATATCCCCGAGGAGCATTCGATGACAGTTCCTGCTCCCGACTATAGCATGATCTCGCGAGGTTTCAGTGACACTCATCATGCAGTCGACTTTGTTGCCGGTAAAGGTACCAAAGTTGTCGCTGCATATGAGGGTATTGTTTCGGAAACATCCGCAAACAAAAATGATGGCTATTATGTAACGATTTCCCATGGGGGAAATTATAAGACACAATACTTACATTTGGATTCATACCGGGTAGAAGTGGGCGATCATGTTATGGCTGGTGATGTAATAGGATCTGTTGGAGCTACAGGCAACGCTACAGGCCCGCATCTTTCTTTCAAGATTATATATGATGGAAAAGAAGTTGACCCTGAATACTATCTTAACCTGACTTGAGGAACTGGAGTCTGTAGCAGAGTTGAAGTATGTGCATCAGTTGTGGTCAGGACAACAGTTCGATATAACCTCAGCTGGGCATGAGATGGTTGTAGCAGTGGCAGTGAGGTGTCGATGGTTTTTATCTCAAACATGTGGTATTCAAGCCTATGCATCTACAAATAGAATGCCCTTTGACTCAAACCTTCTATCGATACTTAAGACGCAAACGGCAGAAACGCATAACGGAGGACACGATTACCGCGGCAACGGTATGGCCTAATTACTACGTGGAGATTAATATCTGATATCACAGTGACATAATTGGAGGGAATAAAAGTGAAACATATTAAAAAGATGGTTGTTCTATTAGTGGCTATTTTATTATTGATTCAGACGTCCATAGTTCATGCATATGTTGCACCTCCAGACTTAGTTAATCAGTATGTGTTTTATAGTTATGGGTATCTCCCTAAAGTTCTAAATGTATATACTTCTTCGCCTCCTGTGTCAGGGAATATGGTGACACTATACACATATACCGACTCGAATTATCAAAAATGGTTTTTCAGCAGCAATAGCGATATTGAAAATGCACCCTCAAATTCGTATAGAATTGTACCGCTTCTTGGGCCTTCACTTGCACTTAACTATAATCAGGCTACAACAAAGTGTACACTGTATCCGTTTGCTACTAATCTAATAACTGATTATCCCGTATTCTTTGACTGGTTGACTAATGGGTATGCTATTTATTTGGCCTCAAATACGCATAGATACTTAGGAAATTCAGCGAACAGTAATGGTGCACAGTGCTATTGGTATTATTTAGGAACCAATAGTTATATTCATGATGAAGATCTCTGGCTGTTTAGTCCGGTAACTTTTGCTTAGGAGAGATATAGAATGGGAAAACATAAATGGCTACTAGTGATATTCTCTTTTATTCTCCTCCTTTCATCGTGTTATATGAGAAAAGATATTGATTCTGATCAGGTTTCTCAGGAAGATGAGCAAGAAGAAGTTCAAATAGATGAGGAGCCATTTATAGAGAACATTCGTGTTACTGGTGAAATGCATGACAGTCAGTATCTTGAATGGGGGGCCAAGACATCTTCCGGGTACTATGAAGTCTTGGTTTGGCCACGCGACATGTACTCTTTGGATAGTGTTTATGAACAACACGGTAATATAGTTTTTACGGACTACAAGACAGCGAAGAGAGTGTTTCTATGCAGTATTCCAGGCTGTGCGCATAACAACAGTAACTGCACTAGTTATGTGGAGTTTTATTATGATATGGCGCTTTTTACAAACTACTCGGAGACTAAACTGTATCTCTTATCTAAAGGAAGTCCGGCACATGATTATAGTACAGAAGAAGAATTACCGAGCATCATTGAAATGAACATGGATGGATCAAACAGGCGTTTGTTATGCAAGTTGGATTCAAATGAAAGCTTCTCGCCAAGTAATAAAGAGATAGCTAGTGATGACCATGTGTTTCTTTCAGTATCACGCACATGGAAAGAAGGAAAAGATGCAAGAACAAGAAATGTTTTGGTTAGTATCTGTCTTCATGATGGAAAAAGGCAAGACGTTATAGATGATGAAGATTGGGGAATCAACAGGTCAGTATGGGACGATAGATATCTGATTACTTACAGATACAATGACGATGGAGTATGGTTTGATAAAAGAGACACTGATGGAACGCTATTACAAAAATATGGTCCATATTCGGCAAAAGGAGTTTACTATTCTAATAAAAAAGTGTTTCTTGCAAATACTAATGGCAAAGAGGGAACTCTTTCAATAATTGATTTGGAAACAGATACAAGAAAAGAAGTCGGAGGGATACCTGCAGAGACAGAGGGCTATATTACTTGTTATGGTGAAATGAATGGCTATATTCACTGGCTTTTTATACGTGCAGGAGAAAATGGGAAAACAGAAGAGTATATCATTGATGTGGAAAACGGGACATATAAAGAGTTTTCATTAGATTATTATGATGTAAATGGGGTTTATCGCAAAGCAGGAATAATCGGAAAAACTAAAGATAATGTGTGTTTGGTTCAGGTAGGAGATAAAAAATCATCGTTGACGCTTATGGATCTAGAGGGAGTACCACATACCTATGAGTATCAAAGGCCGATAAGAGCAGTAATGAATCTGTCAGATTATATAAATGGAGAGCCGATCTACACAATTGTAGAAGATACTGTATAAACTTAACCTTAGATACTGATAATAAGCCTATCTATGCTCTTATATCTATGGTGGACTACTGGAATTGTGTACCGAATTATCAGCCTGTAACATCTGACAGACTGAAATGCCATTAAGAATAAATCTGAAAGAAACGTCGTTTGATTAGAGGAGGAAAGATTATGAGATCAAAGAAGGTTGTGGCAATGATGTTGGCCCTGACATTATTCATTATTTGTTGCAGTACATGCTTTGCAGCACCGCCAGCCACAGGAACCAGGATGACGATCTGTTCGTGGCTTGATACCAGTAAGGTCGTGAATCTTGCAATAAATCAAAATGCCAATCCTTCAGTAGGCAACAATGTAACGCTTTACAGCTATTCTCCTCCTAACTGGACAAAATGGTGGACTACGAATCTGTATTCAAATTCGGGAGGAATACCGTCTTATACGATCAACCTGTATCAATATGGTCAGTATCTTCTGTATAAAGGCAATTCAGGTGATTCTTCTACATGTGCGATCGAATCGACATCCAACCAGTACAGCAGTAAATATACTGTTCACTGGTCAGAAACAAATACTGGCACTCCAACAAAATATGAGATATATCTGTTCAATTACAATTTGTTCCTGAAAACTGTCAGTTCAACAAACAGTTCCGACTGCAGATGGAGTTCAATCTCGAATCCGGTGTTGGATAATTACTTATGGAGCATTAATTACGTATAAACAGCAACTCTTTTTATGTTATCCAATATACAACTGAAGATTGAATCCTGTTATATATGTTTAGCAAACAGATCATTCAGCATATAAAGAACTGCTAGAAAGATCAAAAGAGTTTGTCCGATGAATCGAAGAATCATTTCTGTGATAGGCATCTTGGTAATTGTGGCATTAATGTGCTGCAGTTGCCAGGATGTACCTAAAGAAGAGCCCGAAAAAGAACAGAAAGAGTATAAGGTGGTCATCATATATCCCGATCCGATGGATATGTGGGAAGATGTCACATCCGGTGCAAAAAAGGCTCATGCAGAGATCCTGAATGCATATCCTGACGTATCATTTGATTTAAAGGTGTTCCGCTCAGAAGACGCCACCATGAGATCATTCTATGAGATATTCTGCCGTGAAGAAGCAAACGGCACGGATGGCTTCTGCCTGGTCATGCCAAGGGATCTAACATGGGATGAGGAAATAGGTGATAGCGGGTGGTCATACTGGATCGAGATGAACAATGAGATAGAGACATTTGTCGGACAGGGCGGTCATGTGGTCACATTGGGGATCGATCAGGTCGATCCGTCGAGATTCGAAGTGGATGCCAAGTTGCATTATTTTGCCGCACCGTCCAGAGAATGCTTTGTCGGGTCTGATAATACATTGTTCGGAAGGAAGCAGGCAGAAAAGGCAATCGAGATCCAGGGAGGGAACGCAAAAATCATCTTCCGCGGAGGGGCATACAGAAATCCAGAAAACATACTTCGCCGCAGCGGGATCCATGAAGTGATGGAGGAGAACAGAGGATCCGGGGCAGAATTGGTAGATGGGTATTGCTCTTCCCCTCCTTACGGTCATCAATATCCGTGGAACGAGCATCCGTACATCGGGTCAGAAAACGGGACTGGGTATGATCCGAAGATACAACCTACTCAGCATGGTTCTGAATTGGATATTGATATAGAGATGTTTGAGGATGAATGGTCGTATCTTAACGACAGAGATCTCGCCAATACAGTAATAGGTGTGTCCTTTGCTACAAACTACATCTGTGATGTTTGGAAAGGCCGTGGATGGTATGATTCAGACACCAACAAAGACCATATCGCCATTCTCGCCGAGGATTCTCCGGATGTCATAGAAGCAGTTAAAGAGCGATTGATCACCTGTACACTGATAGAAGACAGATTCGAATGGGGATACCAGGGAGTAAAACTGATGTATGAAATGATCAGTGAGGGATTCTCTCCGGAACAGGATCACATCTACACGCCAACGTATATGATTGATCTTTCCAACGTTTATGATCTTGAATCGTAATATTCGCGACGTTGTCTGCGGAAATGCTTGAGGCTGATCGTCCGAAGCTGACATAAAGCTAAACAGTTACCCCGTCAGAACATAATAAATGATATCCAGAAGACCTGGTCAGGAACACTCATGACAGGATCTGACAGGAGCATGTGTGATATGAAAAAGAAGAGACACTGGGTGAAGATCATTTCCGTTTTTCTTAGCCTTCTGCTGATGGTGGGCTGTGGTACGAAAAAAGAAAACAGTCCGGATGACAGCGAGACAAAGCAAGCTGACCTTAAAGTGCTGTACAGTCAGACCGGGAAAACTATTATGTCCTACGGAGGCGGGAACGAAAACGGGTATTACGACGTTATCCCCCGAATGTGGAATCTGGAAGAACAGTACAACGGTCATGAGATTGACAGCAATATTGTTTATCTGGATTATGCAACGAATACAAGAGTCTATCTGTGCCAGGACCCATCCTGCAGGCACAATACGGAAAACTGTACTAGTTATATAAAAGCATCTTCAAACGTTATAGTGTTTCCTGCAAATGATAAGCTGATCTGTTTCCGGTTCGGTATCGATGCGGCAGCGAGTCAGGATGACCTATACGCTGTGATCCTGATGGATCTTAACGGCAGGACCAGGGAGACCGTGACACTGTCCGCATCACAGTCTTTTGCTTTGCCGCTGGTCGTAGCGTCAGACGGTGAAAAGATATACTTTCAGGTCACAGAATCGCAGAAGGAAGCAGACGGGATCAAAACAGTAAAGGCGATTTATTCCGTAGATCTGAATTCAAAGGGGTTGAATAAGGTCGTTGATACACCTAATGAGTACTGCTTTTTCTCAGCATATGATGAGTTTCTGGTCCTTTTTGATTATGTGAACATGGAGAACATCACATATTCCGTGCCGGATAACACATTTGAAAGCAGGATAAAAGGAGTTTCCGGCCTATATATCGGAAACTTGAGCATTGATCTGAAATACGATATCGATGTAGGCGGAGATCCGGTCAAGGTCCTGGAAGCCAAGAGCATAACGATAATAGTGACGGATATCCGGGATAACAGCGTAAAGACATATGGCCCGTTTGATCTGGAGGACGATCATGGAGCGGGTGTCAGTCTGAATGACTGTTATGATGATCATATCTGTATTGGCTATGTCATTAATGTCAACAGTGAAGAACCGTTACAGGTCTTTTATACGCTTGATCTTGCTACAGGAGAATACACCAAGAATACTCTTTACATCACTGATAACGGAGAGACTGTCCCATCATCAATAATTGCAGATGCGGGAGATCGTTATCTGGTGTCATACAACTCGAAAGACATGACACGCACGATTTTTGATAGGAAAGGTGTATCTCATACGGTAGAATACAAAGGCTGTGCATGTTATGCACTTATAGCGAAAACGGATTACTATTCAAATGTTGATGCTTTTTTGCCTACAAAAGATACCGTTTATGATTAATAGTTAGGATGCATAACTGCTGAATCCAAATGTGAGTATTTAAGATGTTGACCAGTAGGCGATCATAATCAATAGAAATGAATCTACAGGTGCCATATGAACAGCCTTGAGATAGTGAGTTTATCCAAAACATATCATACGGGGTCTCTGTTCTCCCGGAAGAAGGCCGACGTCAGAGCCCTTCGTGAAGTGAGCTTCACCCTGGAGCCGGGTTTCTACGGTCTTCTTGGCCCCAACGGCGCAGGCAAGTCCACCCTGATGAACATCATCGTGGGCACGCTGGATCAGGACAAAGGATATGTGCTGTGGAACGGGAAAGACACATCGAAGCTGGGCCGATCGTTCCGCAGGGAACTGGGCTATATGCCTCAGCAGCAGAATCTGTATGACAACTATACGGGGATAAGGTTCCTGTACTATATCGCAGCTCTCAAGGGCATAAGCAAAGCGGACGCGGCAGCAGAAGCGGAGAGAGCGGCGGCAGTAGTAAACATGACATCGAATCTGGGCAAGAGCCTCGGAGCGTATTCAGGCGGCATGAAGCAGCGTCTTCTTGCCGCTGCTTCCATAATGGGACATCCGAGTCTTCTGATCATGGATGAGCCCATGGCGGGACTGGACCCCAAGGAGAGGGTGCACCTGCGCAATGTCCTGGCTGATATCTCAAAGGAAGCCGTGGTGCTGGTCGCGACGCACGTCGTTCCTGACATAGAGACAGTGGCAGACAAGGTCCTGATCCTCAAGCAGGGCCAGCTGCATGACATGGACTCGCCGGAAGAACTTATAAGAAGATACGGCAGCAGCACCGGCATGGAGGGAGTGTATCTGAGCATCTTCGGAACGGAGGACATCGATGAGTCTTCCTAAGTACGAAGGACTGAAACTGTTCAGCAGGGAGTTCGTGGTGCTGGGCTTGATCTTCTGTTTCATCGCAGACCTGTTTCTGCTCTTCGCGTTCACCGACAGGAGACTTGCGGAGACCAACCGCGAGCTCATGAAGGATCTGGGAGACAGCAGCCCTCAGGATCAGCTGGAAGTCCTGGAGGACAGATACGAGACCGTGACGAACCTGTATCAGATCGACTGGTATGTGGCGCACGGTACGCATGTGTCCCAGGAAGAGGGGATCCTGCGGGATCTTCTGGACAGGTACGGCGATATTTATGAGAACAACTCGTATAAGATGTATACCGCCACATACGAGACAGAGCTGAACTATCTCTCAGTGATACGCTCGGAACTGTCGACGGTCGCGGGATACAGGCAGTTCCTCGCCAATACCCAGACGCAGGTGGAGGAGTATTCGGCGATCTCCATATTCAACAACACCGACACGTTCTCCTACCGCAACATGGTCAAGGCGGCAGACGACTACCGCAGGCTGGCTGAGACGGATCTGGACATCGAGTACTATCCTCAGCAGGGTGTCTACACGGCGCTGAGCTTCAGCTATACGGACCTGTTCATCCTTCTGAGCGTGGTGCTGGTATCGGGACTGCTCATAACGGGAGAATACGACACCGGCATATACGGATATATCCTGACGTTCCCCAACGGCAGGGCGAGGACGGCCATAGCCAAGTATCTGGCGACGGCGGCGAGCCTTTTCTTCATAGTGGTGATCCTCTACGGGATCAACCTCGGCTACTGCGCTGCGGTATACGGTCTGGGATCCCTCAGCAGACACGTACAGTCCATGCCGTTCCTGATGCGCTTCACATATCCGGTGAGGATATGGCAGTACATACTCCTGTTCATCTTCGCGAAATGGCTGGTATCCTGCATCCTGGGCGGCGCAGTCATGCTGATAGTCCAAAGGACCGGTAAGATCCTTTCGGGGACGGTCCTGTCTCTGGCATTCTACGGAGCGAACTATCTTCTGTACAAAGCGGCATCTCCCAACACAAAGCTTGCATGGCTGCGGTTCATCAACCCGTACGGTATGATGCGCATCAACGAGTGGCTGGGCACATACCTGAACTACGACGTCAAAGGGCAGCCGTTCTCGTCCAAGATCCTGATCGCGATCGCGTTCCTGATCCTCACTGCGCTGATGCCTTTGCTGTTCATGCTTTCATTCCCGTACAGGCCTAAGAACAGGACATCGGTCCTCACGGGCGTTCTGGAGAGGATCTCTGCGTCGGAACCTACCACTGTCCGGCGTGAGGAGGATCACAAGAACTTCCTGCTGGGCGGAGTAGCTCTGGTGCTGGCAGGAGCTCTCGCGGTATCGGTGTATACCGCGGTAAAGAAGGACAACCTGATCACCGCGGCGGAGATCTACTACAGCCTCTACGTAAAGCCCATGTCGGGACCGTACGACGAGAAGAAAAGGGAGGAGATGCAGGAGATCAGCGACTCGGCAGAGTTCCGCGAGATCGAGCGCATGGAGGAGCTCAACAGCAGAGGGCTGGTGACTCCCGACGAATACAAGGCTTTCTATTACTCCCATTACGACGACTACAAGAGAAAGGAATCGTTCCAGGATCTGCTGAACAAGGTGCGCTATGTCAAGGAGCATCCCGGAGCGCAGATAATGTACGAGACGGGATACAAAAAGCTGTTCGATCTCAGGGAACTGACGGACAAGACCGACATGGTGAAGTCGTTCGTGCTGATCCTGATCTGCTGCTGCAACATCTTCTGTCAGGAGAAGACAGCGGGAATGGACAGGCTTTTCGGTGCGCTGGCGAACGGCAGGAAAAGACTGCATAAGGCCAAGCACAGGGATATAGTCATGATCTCTGCGGCAGTGGCGGTCATGTCGTTTATCGAGCGGATGATCACCGTAGTCAAGGACTACGGTCTGCCGGCATTCTTCGCTCCTGCTATGAGCATGCAGGAGTATTCGCAGCTTCCCGTGTGGGTGAGCGTGTTCCTGCTGAGCGTGATGATGCTGATATGCAGATACCTCGGATGTTATATCTGCGCGCTGGTCACAGCATTCATATCGGGCAGGCAGAAAAGCGCCGTATCTGTGCTGTTCTTCTCGTCGCTGATCATGCTGGGCCCGATCCTGCTGAACATCCTCGGCATCAAAGGCCTCAGGAATGTCGGACTGTACCCGGTGATGCATTTCGCGGCGATGCTGGCGGACAGCGGCGACAGGGTGTTCGCGCTGTGCAGCCTCGCAGCCGCGGTGCTGTTCGCTGCGGTGATGCGAAAGGAACTTCTGGAGAGGTACGCTGACTGATGGAGACAGTGCTTGAGATAAAGGATATAGCTCTGTATGTCTCGGAAGGAGACGGCATAAGGAAAGTGATGTCCTCATACAGTCTCTCTCTCGGGAAGGGTGAGGTCAGGACCGTAGCTGCGGACAGTGGCGAGGAGGCGCATTATCTGTACCGAATCGCCGCCGGAGATCTGGAGCCGACGTCCGGGACCGTCACAAGGGCAGAAGGGATCAAAGGGCTGATCCGCCGCGGCTCAGAGGTGTTCCCCGAGCTGACGGTGGATGAAAACATCGCGCTGGCATGCGGCGCAGACCCGGGAGAAAAGACAGCCGCTGAATACGGGTTTGATCCCGGCAGAAAGGCGTCGGAACTCAGCGGCGCGGACAGGGTGAAACTGCTGTTTCTGCAGAGATACCTGCAGAAGCCTGCTTATATAACGGCGGAGGAACCGTTCAGCAGAATGGATGATCCCAGAAGGGAACAGGCGCTTAGGTTCATAGAAGAAGAGACCGAAAAGACCGGGATACCGGTATTGATAATAGAATCAGAGAGAACAGGAGACTTAAGATAGGAGATGTCCGGTACGATGATAAAGAAGATACTGTCGGTACTGCTGTGTATTATGCTCATGACGTGCATGTGCCTGCCGGTCATGGCGGAGGAGGAGACGTCGCCGCCTGCGGAAGTGAGCAGCGAAGCCGGAGAGACGGCAGCGCCGGAACAGGAGGCACAGCCAGAACCGACCGCGCAGGAACCGGAGAAGCAGACGGAGCCGGAACCGGAACCTGAACCGGAACCTGAACCTCCGGTGATGGATCCGGTGAGGATGACAGCCAGCGACACGCCAAAGGTCAAGGCCGGTGAGGGCGTGACGTTTGACGTGAAGTTCACTGCTGAGGAAGGGTATACGATAGACTCCGTAGAGATGGTCACGTCAACGGACATCAACATGTTCCCGTTCGACATAACGCTGTCGACGTACAAGGTGTTCTACGGCACGCCGGAAGCAACATATCCGTTCGACCTGAAGGCCAGGGCGGAGGCTGCCGGGGGCTACTACAAGATCCCCGTTACCGTGAATTACATAGGCCCGTCCGGCGGGAACAGCGTGCAGTTCTCCATCCCGATATACGTGGAGGCAGAGAAGAAGGAAGAGGAGCCCCAGAAGCAGCCGGAGACCACCAGACCGCTGCCGAGAGTCATCGTATCTGCTGTCAGCACCGACCCTATCGAGATCGTTCCGGGACAGGAGTTCGAACTCACTCTTACGCTCAAGAACACATCCAACAGCGATCTTGTGAAGAACATGGAGATCACGGTCATGCCGCAGGGCGGATCATTTACGTCCGCGGCGGGAACGACGTCAACGTATCTGTCGTATATAAGCGCGGGCAGCTCCAAGAGCATCAGCATGAGCATGATCCCCAAGGCGGATCTGGGACCCGGAGTATACAGCATCGACGTGAGGATGGCATACGATACGTCGGTCAACAACGCGTCCTCGTCATCCAACGAGACCGTGATGCTGACTGTGTCCCAGGCTCCCCAGGTCAAGGTCGCCGCGATAGAGACCAACCCCTACGGCGGTGCGTACGCCGGCGAGAGCATCAGCCTGAGGTCGGCAGTCTACAATGTGGGCAAGACGCCGATCTACAACGTGTTCGCGACGTTCAGCAGCAAGGACGGGATCATATCCTCAAAGGAAGTGTTCCTGGGAAACATCGAGGCCGGAGGGACCGGAGATATCTCGACGTACGTCTCCGCGCTGAATGTCGGCACCACCGCGATACAGCTGACTATCCGGTATGAGGACGGCAGCGGAGCGTCATATACGCAGCAGAGCGAGGTATCGTACGGGATCACCGAGAAACAGAAGAACAGCAGCGACATCCTGCCCGAGCCGGAGGACGACAAGGGCAACGTACTCAAGTGGGTCAGTCTCGGAGTAGTGGCGGCAGCAGCTGCCGCAGGCGGATTCGTACTGTACAGACGCAGAAAAGGCAGTGAAACAGAAGATATAGAGGAATGAGCATCTCCGAGTACTACAGGATCAACAGGAAACTGTTTGAAAAAGAAGAACGGTCCCTTATCCCGTACATATTCTGCGGGATAGGGATCGTTCTGGTGTTGTTCTCGTACTGCTGCGGCATCGGACTGAGGAGCGATCTGCTGGAAGAATACAGCAGAGGACCTCTGGCAGGAGTGATCCTGGCAGAAACAGACGGATATACATCGATAAACGACGCCGCGGTCTCCAGGGCAAAAGGCGTGAGCGGAGTCAAAAAAGCGGCGGGAGTATATGAGCTTGATGCGGAGATCCTATACGGCGAAAAGAGAGCAAACGTCACAGTCTGGGCGATAGACCTGGACGTTCTGGCGGATCTCGGGCTGAGATACGCTTCTCTGTCGAGGGACAGCCTGACGGCACAGCTGCCTCTGATCCTTATGAAGGATGCGTCTCAGCAGCTGGGCGATGTATCATCCGCGGGCACCGCAGTCACCGTGAAGTTCCCGGGATCAGACGGGATACCTGCCGAGATAGCTGCGTCTGCCGATACCGGTGAGCAGGAGACGGAGACAGGGAAGACCTTTGACGGAAAGGTCATAACCGGCCTTGGGGAACTGGAGTCTGTCATGGCTCTGTTGTATGAGCATCAGGTGTGGCCCGGACAGCAGGTCGAGATAACCTCCGCCGGGCATGAGAGGATGGTCTACAGATACCTGATAGTGATCGCGGAAGATCCGAAGGATACGGAAAAGATCAGAGAGGAACTGGAAGAGTCTGGATATCTTTGCGTCACCGTATTCGATGAGGCAAAAGAGAAGATAGCCGCAGGCAGACCGTGGATGTGGGGCACGCTGATGTCCGGAATAGCGTTTCTGCTCTGCGCGGCATATATGATCAGACAGACAAAGAAACAGAGGCTCATTAAGCACAGGAACAAGGTGCTGATGCTGAAAGACTTGCACTGGAAAGATCTCAAGATAAACACACTGTTCCTGATGGATCACAGTATTCTGGCAGCAGTCACCGGTATCACGGCAGCAGGGATACTGATGATAGTCAGGAGAATGGTCGATCTGGAACTATCGACCCAAATACTGATTCCTATAGCGGCAGGAGTCGTGATCGCATTTCTGATTGATTCAGTGAGCTGTACAGGAAAACAATAGAAGCTCCTCAAAACTAGCATTAGATAAGTATAGTGCTATTTGCTATATACCGAAAACCTGCATTTTCCTTTTTTCATTCCTTCTACAGGAACAATGATTTTCAGTTCTTTACCATGAAAAAAGGAGATGTACACAACTTTCTCGCTTTACTGAGGTGGTTTTATCACAGCTCCTTTTACTCTACTGTATTCTATCGCGCCGAATCGAACAAGATGTGAGATCGTTATTGAAGTTATTTTTGAATAATTACATCTTCAGTGCGCATATTTGCCATCTCAATCATGATAGGTGAGCATCCTGCATCTTTTGACAAGCCTGCGATTTTTTCCTGAAGATATGGGAATAGCAAAGAATAAGATTGAACATGAGCCTGCTTTTTGTTGTCTTCAACATCAATTCCTTCACAAGAAAATAAGCCATGTGCTTCTACGGCGATTCTGAATTGATTGGGGTCTTCCTTACATACAAGTTCATGTCGCAGTTTGGCAATACACGCCGTATTATCATCACTATAATTAACATTAAATGAAAAAGAGCACTCGAGTTCTATTTGAGTATTCTCTTGAAAATCGACCTTCATGAAAATCTCTTTGTAGACAACCTGTTTTAATTTCAAATAAACCATAGGATCTCCTCCTTTTATGATAACGGACGGCAGGGTATTAAATATGATTCATTTTTAGATGATGTCATATCACCACCCTGCTTAAATAGTTGAGGAAGAATAAACCTAGTTTGAATTAAAGAAGAGAATCCGCTGTAATTTGTTTGAGCGCTTTCTGCCAAACTTTTCACTACTGATATCGCATTCTTAACTTCTGGAGCAACATATGAAAGAGTTTCAAAGCGCGCATTTTGGGATACGATTGCATCATTAACATATTGATTGAGGCTAATGCTTTCTTTTTTTGCATATTCGGAAGCAGCTCTATGAACAGAAGGTGCTACACGAATAGTAAATTTACCGCTAAACTCAGAAATGATGTAAACGGGAATGTTTGGAATATCTAGTCCAATTTCTTTAGCAGTTTCAAGCCAAACTGATTCGTTTTCATCCAACTCGTTGACAGCATCTTCTAGATTATCGCCTTGACCGACACAACCTTTTAAACAAGTAGACTCAGCAATCCAAAATACATGGTCTTCTACTTGGGTTTTATATACGTTAAATGGATATTTCATAGTTTCTCCTCCTTTATCCTTTCAAATAAATCTTTCAATTGCTTAATATAAGCCTCACCCACATTTTTTCCATGCCTAGGGATTGGTATTACACTTCCCGAAGGTTTGTGTACAACTCTCATATGTTTTCCACCTGCCATCACTTTGCATCCAAAAGCAGATGCTAATGTTTCAACCTCGTCAAAGGTGATGTCATTAGGTATGGGCTTGCTATACAATCTATCAATTAGTTTTTGTAATTGAGACAAACATCATACCTCCATCTTTCATGTAGTATGCAATATGGTATCATATATGCCACCACTAATCAAGAGAGCTTTGAAAATCAGATTTGTAATGCTAGACAACTTCCAGAATAACAAGTTGGATTGACCTAAACATCAATAATGATGCTGTTGAGTATTTCAAGAGAGAAGCAGTTGTTACCGGTATCCCTTACCAGACTCTGATCAACCTGTACCTGACGGATTGCGCACTAAAAGAAAGGAAATTGAATCTTTCCTGGGAATAAACACAAACTATATGATATTGTGTATTAATTGGATTCGAACGCAAAATCAGTCGTATTTGTTTACGATTGTTTTTCGATTGAGATAATGCGTGAAATCCGATGGCTGGAATGAGACAAGCCTTCGACTGCATTGTAATTAGCTTTAATCCTGTTTTGTGATTCGCACCATAAAAAGCCAATCGATTTCAGGTCTATCGGACTGAAGTTGATTGGCTTTATTGTTATCTTTGTGTTTTGCTGGGAAATAGAAAGCGAACTATGCAAAGATGACTATATGTGAACATAGTCTTCAACAACTAAGAGAGTTTCGGTATGTTCATAAGGATATTGCATAGTATCGAATAAAGGATAAGGCTGCTAAATCTCAGACCATATATTGCGGAAACAACACCTGCTATTGACAGGATGACAATAAGATAATACCCAAGTTTTTTCCTTTTTTCGGATATGTCTTTTTTACTTACCAGGAATAACAAGGTCGCTGCACATGCTATTGATAATACTGAAAGAAGAACACACGGTAAATGAAGGTGATGATAAAGGATCATCACAACAGCCCACATCACTATTCCGCAGATAGAGCATAGAAACGGAGTCCTTGCGTGCCAGCCGCTTATGATATTCCTGGGAATGCCGTATGCCAAAAGAAATATTACGGTCTCAGCAATTGTACCTGTCAAAGCTGCGAGCAAAAGGAGTATTCCATAATTACAAATGAAAACGAGAAAAGCAGTCAGGCCGTACTCCTGAACTTCCCGTTCGCTTTCTGTAATGAGTCCCTTTTTTACCAGATAATCAGAATAGGATGTAACAACACTATGAAACATTCTGTTCACTGCTCCAATAAAAGAAAGAACACCCGACAGAATCATCTGTTGGTAAAGGAAAAGCAGCCTTGAGCACAAACTGATTCGGAAGCATATCTACTGTATAGAATCCGTTATTCTTTTCCAGCAGTCTGTTGATAATCTTAAGACCCAGACCATGACCGGGCTCTGCCTTTGAACTGACAGTAATATCCTGATCATCGGTAATAGCAGAATTGCGTATTTCCATCACAAACAAGTTGCGGGAATAATACGTGGTAAACAGGATCTCCGGATCCGGAAGCTTGGATCTGATGCATCCTTCTATGGCATTCTCCCATATATTTCCTATGATGCTGCATAGATCCAATGAGTTTATTTGATCCAACGAGGGAACCTTGAGATCCAGAGTCACACGAATACCTTTTGATACCGCCTCTTTGCTGAGATTTCCTATCAGGCTGTCGAAGAGAGGGTTTCTTGTATCTATAAAAACTAAATCTTTGAATAAACTATCATCGATTTCAGAAACATAATCGATTACTTTTATGTCATTGCTTGTTTGAGCTAAGTTCATGATTGCACGGAGATGCTTTCTGGTATCATGACGCCACTCGGTTAGTTGTTCGTCGTACATCTGCAATGAAGTTAATTTCTGCTGCTCTGCTCTCATGCGTTGAATAATTAGGTTATCTTCACTGATGACCTGATCTCTGGTCCGCAAAGCTAAGAAGAGATATAGATAAACAGCGTTTATAACGCATATCAAGAGCGTTCCTGCTATTACGTTAGAGTCGAATTGGTGATCTGTCGCAAAAAGCCTGGTCATAAGGAACAGAAAAACCCAACTGAGGGCAGGGCAGAGAATAAGCGCAATACCCTGGCTGAAAGAATATGAGAAAAACAGTTTCTTCTTTCTCAACCAGAACACGATGACCGTAAGTATTGCTCTTGTGACTATGATATTGAACAGACGTATGCTTCCGGGCTGATAAATGATATCGCTGGGAACATCGTTCAGGATTCGGATGACTATGCTGCAATGAAACATGTCCACACCGAAAAAGATCAGCTGCGTAAAGATCGTCCAGAACACTTTCGTATAGAAGGGGCCGGATGTAAAAACTGTCGTAAAGAGAAACAGAACAACAGTCAGAAAGATCAGCATCTGAAGCAGGGAAGAGCAGTAGAGATTTGCTATGGAGCACAGAGCGGCTAATCCGCCGGTCCACAATACCCACATCCACCAGCTTTTATGCTTTAGATTGAGGGAGGACGTTACCAACATCAGGATCAAGTAACTGTCCAGTATATTGACTATTACCTCGAAGGCATTCCAAAAGAAACTAGTGTTCAAAGCTGTTCGGCTCCTTTGCTGAGCAGTTTTTTCTTAACTGCCTCTATATATTTCCTGCCGATAGGTATTCTCTCGGGAACTCCTTCCAGTTCGAGCTTTCCTGCAGATAATCCCCTAACATAATCGATGTTGATTATGTAACTCTTATGGCATCGAATCAAAGAAGTACCGGGCAACTGAGCTTCTATGGTATTGATACCTGTTACATAATCCTCAGTTCTCCCTGGCAGTTTTACTCCAACATGCCGACCGAAACTGCAGATATAAATGATCGACCTGGTCGATATAAACTTGATGTTTGTGCCAATGCTGAAGGAGATCGTTTTGGAATTATAATCTCCGATCCTTTTTGTAGTTTCATCCAGTAAGTTGAATATCTTCTGCTTATCGAGAGGCTTCATGATATAGGAAATAGCATGCGCTGAGTATCCTTCCAGGGCAAACCTGCTGTGATCGCTGATGAATGCGATCGTAGCGACGCTCCCTGCGTCCCTAAGAGCTTTAGCGAATTCTATGCCATTATCCTCTCCTATCAGCACATCAAGGATGACAAGATCATACGGGACAACAGACGTAACATCTATATTGCGAATGTCGTTTTCTGTCCTGATGCTGATCGTGTGATTATGGTATTCAGGCCATTCAGCAATTATCTGCTTCAGTTTTTCTGTGATGGCGCGGTCGTCATCAACGACAATG
>Ga0310786_10004607_pt1 | contig 19132 bp, 11 predicted proteins | sample AusTroGonzalo_MG_FD_203881 | JGI IMG/M metagenome (GOLD analysis project Ga0310786, IMG submission 203881) | Bovine rumen microbial communities from tropical cattle in Woodstock, Queensland, Australia - Gonzalo_03 (v2) (version 2) | ecosystem: Host-associated > Mammals > Digestive system >... | reverse complement strand
AAGAACAGGATGAACTGAATGCGAGCGTGCCGTGGTACAAGGAAAACGAGATCCCGGCACCGACAAGACCGAGGCCATAATAAAGTACATATTAAAGATTGCCGGCTGATAAATGCAGCCGGCAATTTTCTTTTAAGAGAAGCGCCAAAATGTGGTACAATCTATAAAGCTTCTCAAGGAGGAAGGATCATGGACTCTAATCATCAGGCACTGAAGAAGGATCGTTTTACGATGCTCATCAAGGAAATAACAACATACGGGTCACAGGTAGGCCTTAAGGGAATACCTTACGGCGAATATAGTGATTCCGATGATCTTTATATCAGGAAATCCAACATGCCGGTCATCAAGCTCAAGCCTTTGTTCTCAAATCAGATCGGTGATCTGCTCGAGATAATGGTCGAAGGCGAACTGATCCCGGACAACGCCGGTTTCTCGGTCATCACCAACGTCGAGCCGCAGGTAGCGGTACAGCCGGGCAAGCCTGTCGAGAACCCGTTTCTTCTGGGCCTTGCACGCGAATACAGAGCAAACTACAGGTCGGTGGAATTCACCAACGAATTCTGCTACACACTCGTTCATTCCAACTTTGTTGTTCCTGCCATCTCCGACTCGATCGGAAATACCGAAGGCAAGATCCCGAAGCAGTCCAAGGTCGGCTTCCCGATGCTCAGTGTTCCCAAGGACAACAAGAAAGTCCTTCCTGCCTTTACCGACTGGGGCGCATTCAACAAGTGGACAGATTACTTTAAGAAGAATAATCCTGCCAAGGTGCTCGTACTGAAGTTCGACGATATCGCGAAGATCTCCACGGAGAGCGCAGACGGCTTTGTCATAAATCCTTTCTCCGAGCCGGTTCCGGTACCGCCTCTCTTTATCGAGAACATCCAGAAGTCCGAAGGATATAAGAGCGAGAAGAACGTTACCAAGCGTACGCTCGACAAGGATGCCAAGATCAGGATCGGCGTTCCGGAAGACTCCGACAAGATCCGTCTTACCAAGGAAGCCCTTACGGCCGTCGGCAGTGCCAATGACCTTGTAAAAGAGATCTATCTGCTCGCCAAGCAGGAAGAGAACAACGTAAATCTCCTCGCGATCTTTGACCTGGATTTCAGCGTTACCGAAGAGGAGAGGAAGAATGTTTTCGATGAGGCTTATAAGGCAGCACTTCCGGCACTCGGAAGAGAGATGAAGCTGGAGTTCGCGATGAAGGCGCCGGCATTTATCAAGACTTGTGCAAATTTCGAACCTTTCTATAAAAAATAAGGAACCTCTCTAATGGTCAGACTGTTCAACGAGTTCGTACAGGATGCAGTGAATGCAAATGACAAAGACGAATACAGGTTCAGCTGGATATTCCTGATCCTGATAGTGATCTCTGCCATTACTTCCGTCGTGGACTATCTGACAGGCTACGTCGTGCTCTTCTGGGTCACGCTGTGCTTCGCGCTCCTCTGTTCCCTGGACTATATCCTCTGCAAGATCAGCCCCCGCGGAGTCAAGCTCGCGTCGTGGCTCTTCGGGATCGAGCTTATCTCCGTCCTGACGTTCTTCATCTATTCGGGCATCCCGTCCGGCGTCAGCGCCATCTGGGCCTGTATCGTGCCTGCGTGCAGCCTGTTCCTCTATAAAAGAAGGTTCGCGGTTACGATCACGACGATCATGTTCCTGATCTCCATATTCTTCCTTTGCACGCCATGGGGCTACGGCCTTCTGAAATACCATTACAGCATGGCCTTCAGGATCAGGTTCCCGCTCATCTATATCTGCTTTTTCCTGATATCGTTCCTTCTCGAGACGATCAGGCAGGGCATGTACAAGGAACTCAAGAGAACGAAGCTCGAGTACGAGAGACTCTACTATTATGACGACCTTACGGGCACGCTGAACCGCCGCGGCTTTAACGAACTCGTCGAGAAGACCCTGACCGAATCGGGAGATAAGCGCGTGACGCTCGTCATCCTCGACATCGATCACTTCAAGAGGATCAACGATACTTACGGACACCTCAAAGGTGACGTGGTCCTCAAGGAACTTGCCGACATCCTGAAGAAGAACTGCAAGGCGCCGATATCCCGCTGGGGCGGAGAAGAGTTCGCGATACTTTGTACCGACGACAGCCTTAACGAGAAAAACATCAATAAGCTCCTCCGTCTTGTTGAGACCAGGATCTTCGACAGGGGGAACAAGAAGATCCGCCTGACGATCAGCATCGGGGTTGCTTATGCCGACGGAAACGTCGATCCCATGGTGCTCTTCAGGCACGCCGACCGCTGTCTTTACGAGGCCAAGAACAAGGGCCGGAACATGGCGAAGTTCTGCTACATCAACAAAGAAATAAAAAAGTGAACGGGTTTTTGCTTGTATTTCTTTTTCGAAAAATATAAAATAAATAGGCGAATGGAAATATAGCCGTTCGCATTTTTTATGCCTGAAAAACGCAGGCAAAACAGGTCAAGGAAGGTCCGTTATGTACAAGATTGGTTTCGATAATGACAAGTATTTGGAGATGCAGTCATCTCACATCCTGGAGAGGATCAACAAGTTCGGAGGCAAGCTCTACCTCGAGTTCGGAGGCAAGTTATTCGACGATTTCCATGCTTCCCGCGTGCTCCCGGGATTTGCGCCCGACTCCAAGATCAGGATGCTCTCCCGTCTCAAGGACGAGGCCGAGATCGTTATCGCGATCAATGCCGCTGACATCGAGAAGAACAAGATCCGCGGAGACATCGGAATCACTTATGACCTTGACGTGCTCCGTCTGATCGACGCGTTCAGGAGCTTTGGCCTTTATGTTGGAAGCGTCGTACTGACACGCTTTGCCGAGCAGCCGGCAGCCCTCGCTTTTGAAAAGAAGCTCAATTCACTTAATGTTCCGGTCTACCGTCATTACCCGATCCCGGGTTATCCTTCCAACATGAAACTTGTCGTATCCGATGAAGGTTACGGCAAGAACCAGTACATAGAGACAACACGTAAACTCGTAGTCGTTACGGCGCCCGGTCCGGGCTCAGGAAAGATGGCAACATGCCTTTCCCAGCTCTACCACGAGCACAAGCGCGGCGTTAAGGCAGGCTACGCCAAGTTCGAGACATTCCCGATCTGGAACCTCGCTTTGAAGGATCCGGTCAACCTGGCCTATGAGGCAGCTACCGCCGACCTCAAAGACGTCAACATGATCGACCCGTTCCACCTCGAGGCTTACGGCGAGACAACGGTCAACTACAACCGCGACGTCGAGATCTTCCCTGTAGTCCGCGCATGTCTCGAGCAGATGCTCGGAACATGCCCTTACAAGTCCCCTACGGATATGGGCGTCAATATGGCAGGCAACTGCATCTTCGACCGCGAAGCAGTATGGGAAGCATCCCGCAACGAGATCGTCCGCCGCTACTACGAAGCAGCTTGTAAGCGCGTCCGCGGAGAAGGCGACGAGTCCGAGACCATGAAGATCGAGCTCCTCATGGAGCAGGCAGGCATAAGCCATTCCTGCCGCCCTGTTATCGACGCCGCCCTGAAGCGTTCCGAAGAGACCAACAACGAACCAGCTGCAGCGATCGAACTCCCTGACGGTACCATCGTTACCGGCAAGACAACATCTCTTCTCGGTGCATCCTCCGCGATGCTCCTCAACGCCCTTAAGATCCTCGCAGGCATCCCGAAGGACGTAAAGCTCATCCCCGAGGACGTCATCGTTCCTGTAATGAAGCTCAAGACAGAATCCCTGGGCGGACACAACCCGCACCTTCATATCGATGAAATCCTCATAGCCCTCTGCATCTCCGCCGTTACCGACGAGAATGCCAAGAAGGCGATGGAGCAGCTCGGCAAGCTCCGCCACTGTGAGGTCCACTCCTCAGTGCTACTGAGCTCCGTTGACATCAATGTCTTCAAGAAGCTCGGCGTAAACCTTACCTGCGAGCCAAGATACCAGACATCCAAGCTCTATCACAGCTGATATTGTTTTCGGTTTTATTGCAACGTTCAAACGCTTCAACTTTGGTTGAAGCGTTTTTTGTGCTTTTACGTTTAAAAAAGCACGAGATCGGGTGAGGGGTGACCCCATATCTAGGAGGCATAAAACTACATATTGTGTTTTGTAATCTTTTTGTAATATTGAATATCAGATCCGGCAATTCCAAAAAATAAATGAAAATTGTGAAAATATGCCCGAAAATCGTGCCTCAAGACCACAGAAAAACGTTTCGTGCGAGAGGAAGGGTTAAAAAGGCGCAAACACTAAATATAGTGGCGGTCGGTTGACTTCACCACTATATATAGTTAAAATGATTAGGCTTAATGAAGAAACTTAAGGGGGCAAAAGATCATCATGAAGCTGGGTGGACTGCAAAAACTTACGCTTCTGGATTACCCCGAACATGTTGCTTGCACCGTGTTTACGCTCGGATGCAACTTCAGGTGTCCGTATTGCCACAACTCTTCTCTGGTGTTGCCGGGTAAGGTTCATGAAGAGGGGATTGTTGAGGAGGAAGAGTTCTTCAGGTTTCTTAAAAAGCGCCAGGGTCTTCTGGACGGAGTTGCGATCACGGGGGGCGAGCCGCTCCTTCATCCTGATCTCAAGGAGTTTATAAAGAAGATAAGGGCGATGGGGTTTCTGGTGAAGCTTGACACCAACGGGTCTTTCCCGGACAGGCTTAAGGAGATCCTCGACGAGGGACTTGCGGATTATGTGGCAATGGACATCAAGAGCGATATCGGGGGCTATGACAAAGTCTGCGGACTTATGAACCCGCCCCGCGAGAAGCTCTTGGAGAGCATCAGGATCCTGAGGGAGTCGGGAACGCCCCATGAATTCAGGACGACAGTGATCGACGAACTGCATGACGAAGCTGTTTTCGAGAGGATCGGAGAGCTTCTGGAAGGAGAGAAGAAGTACTTCCTTCAGAGGTTTGAGGATTCGGGGGAGCTGATCGAAGAAGGCAGATACCACGCACCGAGCGAGGAGAAGCTTAAGAGGCTTCTGGAGATCGTAAGGAAAAAGGTTCCCGAGGCGCAGATAAGAGGCGGCGAAATATTATAAACGGTTGGAGGGTTTTATGTATCAGGTTGTAAAAAGAGACGAGAAGATAGTTGATTTTAATATCTCTAAGATCTCGGAAGCCATCAAGAAAGCATTTGAAGCTTGCAAGGTTGAGTATAACGATGACGTTATCGATCTTCTGGCTTTGAAGGTTACTGCGGATTATTCTTCCAAGATCAAGGATAACAAGATCACGGTCGAGGAGATCCAGGACAGCGTTGAGTCCGTTCTTCAGAGAACAGGTTATGAGGAAGTCGCAAAGGCTTATATCCTTTATAGAAAGAACCGTGAGAAGATCCGTGCGATGAAGTCTGCTGCTCTTAACTATAAGGAGCTCGTTGACAGCTATGTCAAGATCGATGACTGGCGTGTTAAGGAGAATTCCACCGTTACATATTCCGTCGGCGGACTTATCCTCAGCAATTCAGGTGCTATCACGGCTAACTACTGGCTCTCCGAGATCTATGACCAGGAAGTGGCTGATGCCCACAGAAATGCGGATATGCATATCCATGACCTCTCCATGCTCACAGGCTACTGCGCAGGATGGTCGCTGAAGCAGCTCATTACACAGGGCCTTGGCGGTATCACGGGTAAGATCACGTCTTCACCGCCGTCACACCTTGCTACACTTTGCAACCAGATGGTCAACTTCCTCGGTATCATGCAGAACGAGTGGGCAGGCGCACAGGCTTTCTCATCTTTTGATACATACCTTGCAGCTTTCGTAAAGGCTGACAACCTCAATTATGATCAGGTCAAGAAGGCTGTAGAGTCATTTATCTACGGCGTAAATACCCCGAGCCGCTGGGGTACTCAGGCTCCTTTCTCCAACATCACGCTTGACTGGACTGTTCCGAATGACCTTGCGGAACTCAACTGTATCGTCGGCGGCAAGGAGATGGACTTCAAGTACAAGGACTGCCAGAAGGAAATGGATATGGTCAACAAGGCTTTCATCGAGATCATGATCGAGGGTGATGCCAACGGCCGCGGATTCCAGTATCCTATCCCTACATATTCCATCACGAGAGATTTTGACTGGTCAGAGACGGAGAACAACAAGCTCCTTTTCGAGATGACGGCAAAGTACGGAACACCTTATTTCTCTAACTACATCAACTCCGATATGGAGCCTTCTGATGTACGTTCCATGTGCTGCCGCTTAAGACTTGACCTCCGTGAGCTCCGCAAGAAGTCAGGCGGATATTTCGGTTCAGGTGAGTCAACGGGATCGATCGGTGTTGTTACGATCAACCTTCCGAGGATCGCTTATCTTGCCAAGGACGAGGCTGATTTCTTCAAGCGTCTCGATAAGATGATGGATATCGCAGCACGTTCCCTTAAGGTCAAGAGACAGACGATCACGAAGCTCCTTGAAGAGGGTCTCTATCCTTATACGAAGCACTACCTCGGAACATTCAACAACCACTTCTCCACGATCGGTCTTGTCGGTATGAATGAGGTCGGACTTAATGCGAACTGGCTCCATAAGGACCTTACGCATGAGTGCACACAGGAATTCGCAAAGAAAGTCTTAAACCACATGAGAGAGCGTCTTTCCGATTACCAGGAAGAGTACGGCGATCTTTATAACCTCGAGGCAACACCTGCAGAGTCCACATCCTACAGACTTGCTAAGCACGACAAGAAGCGTTATCCGCAGATCATTACGGCTAACGATGCAAGCGGCGTATTCTACTATACGAACAGCTCACATCTGCCTGTAGGTTTCTCTTCTGATATCTACGATGCACTTGATATCCAGGATCAGCTCCAGACTCTCTACACATCAGGTACCGTATTCCACGCATTCCTCGGTGAGAAGCTCCCTGACTGGAAGAGCGCAGCTAACCTCGTACGTAAGATCGCAGAGAACTATTCTCTCCCTTACTACACGATGTCTCCTACATATTCCATCTGCCAGGCTCACGGATACCTTGCAGGACAGGTCGAAGAGTGTCCTGTCTGCGGCAAGAAGACTGAGACATACAGCAGGATCACGGGATATTACCGTCCGGTACAGAACTGGAACGACGGTAAGGCTCAGGAGTTCAAGGACCGTAAGCTCTATGACATCAAGACTTCCGTATTGAAGCACAGAGGACCGCTCGTACATGCAGAGGCTTCTGCTAATAACCTCGTATCGGAAGCAGCTGAGGTCGGAGGCAAGGCAATGCTCTTTACAACGAAGACATGTCCTAACTGCAAGGCAGCCAAGGGCTATCTCGATGAAGCAGGTATCGACTACGTCGTTATCGATGCAGAAGAGCAGCAGGATCTGTCGGAGAAGTATGATATCATGCAGGCTCCTACACTGGTTGTCTTCGAGAACGGACAGTACAGGAATGTTCCTAATCTGAGCAACATCAGAAGATACATCCTTGATACTCAGGAAGCAAAGGCCAACTGATCTTAATAGAAAACAAGATATAAAAGAAGGCCCCCGTTCACGAATGAATGATATGTACCCTCTTTACTGGACAACAGTAAGGAGGGTATTTATATGCGATATTCGTACGAATTTAAAGTAGAATGTGTAAAGCTTTATAGGCAAGGAAAATATCCTGATACTCCAACAGGCATTTCTTCACGAGAATTTCACAAGACAATAAGAAAATGGGTAAGAATGAGTGATGCTAGCGGATTATCTTCTCTTAGGAACAAAACACGATATAAAGCATGGGATGCCATAGAAAAGTACAAACTAGTGGCTCAGGTTATTGCGGGACATTCGACAAAAGATACCGCTTTAAGAAACGGGATTAATCCAGGAATGTTGAGTGCATGGGTAAAGCGATATAATCTTTATGGATACGATGGTCTTAAATCAAAACGAGGAAGACGTCCTAAGGAGCCTACTGTGAGCAAGAATATTGAACCAACACCATTGACGGAAACTGAAAGAGAAGAACTGATACGGCTAAGAGCTGAATCAGCCAGGATGAAAACTGAGATTGCAGCAATAAAAAAAGAAATAGCCTTGAGAGAAGAACAGGAAAAAGCGCGACTCAAGGCGAAAAAGCAGCGCTTGCCAAAGAACTCAAAGACTCCGGACACAAACTGAATTTACTCTTAGAAGTATTGGATCTGCCCAAATCAACATACTATTTTGAACCAAACAAGATAGATGTAGATAAGACCAAGAATCAGTGCATTATGGATGAGATAAGAGAAATATTCGAGACCAACCATGGACGATATGGAGTTCGGCGAATACACCAGGTTCTGATTTCAAGAGGCTATAAGATCAACCACAAAAAAGTTCAGCGTCTTATGCATAAGATGTCCTTAAAGGGACATCGACCTAAAGAAAAATACCATTCTTATAAGGGTGAGGTTGGAAAGATCGCTGATAACATAATCAACAGAGACTTTTCAGCAACAGCTCCTTTGCAAAAGTGGACTACTGATGTCTCACAATTCAATTTGCCGTGGGGTAAATGTTATTTGTCACCTATCTTGGATATGTATACGAACGAGATTGTTGCTTACGACCTGTCCTTGCATCCGACCTTGGATCAAGTCAAACGCATGCTAAAAAAGGCTTTAAGACGATTTCCCAATACTCAAGGTCTGATCTTACATTCAGATCAGGGATGGCAATATCAGCACGCATCTTACAGACAGATTCTAAAAGAAAAAGGTATTGTGCAATCCATGTCTCGCAAAGGCAATTGCTACGACAACTGCATAATGGAAACATTCTTCGGAAGGCTTAAGAACGAGATGTTCTATGGCAATGAGAAAACATTTGCATCGTTCCAAGATTTTAAGAAAGCAATAAACAGGTACATTGACTACTACAACAATAGTAGAATTCAATTCAAAACTAAATGGATGCCTCCTGCTGTTTACAGGAAAGCATCCATCTGTTAAAACTAATTCAATTATCTATGTGTCCAGGATTCTGGGTACATATCAGAACGGGGGTCTTGGTGTCTTAAAGTGAAGTGAAAAGGTTCACTAAGTCAGATCAATATTCGGAACTGACAAAGACGAGGCCTGATGTATAGACTGTGCCCTTAACGGTAGTGCCGTTATATGTGATCTCGAATGACTTGGAGCCGTCAGCATTATCGGTATATTCGACAGGACCGGCTTCTTCGGTCTCGAGTTCAATATAGGCGTAAGCGTCATCAGCACTTGCAAACTTCGTGCAGGAAATTCCGCAGAAGGAGCCGTCATCGTTCGTACCGAGGGCGTTGAAGCCTTCGAGGGCACCTAAGGTAGAATCCATAGGTGTGATAAACCAGCCCTTGGATGAATATTCTTCGTAGAAAGCGGCTACCTCAGGATCTTCAAATTCGTATACTTCTTCGTCCCAGACGATCTCAGGATCTATATCAACATCATCATCTTCCTTCTCCGGACCGTATTCCATGAGACCGTTCTCGAGAGTTCCCTCGATCCAGCCCGTCATGTTAAACCATGTCTTTCCGTTGAAGGTGGAAACGCCGTAGCCTGAGGACTTCTCGCAGAGGACGTCGTTGATGAAGGCGTTGCCTGCCTCGTCGTCGGTGAACTTGACGCAAACATATTCATCACCATTGGCATCAGTTGCCTTGAATCCCTCCACGAAGACGGAAGCATCACACTCGATGTAGGATGCGTCGATCGCTTCGATCGTCATGCCGTTTTCCTCGTATTCGGCTGCTTTAGAAGAGATGTCTGCGTCACTGAATGTGACGGCCTCTTCCGTAGTCGTTGTCTCTTCCTCGGTTACCTTTGCTGTTGTTTCAGCAGCCGTTGTGCCTGATGTCTCATCCTTGCCGCAGGAAGCGAGTGCGAGGGTGGCGCCTGACATTGCCATGACCAGGGTCAATGCAACGATGATCTTTTTCATCTTAAGGTTTTTCATTAGTCTTATTCTCCTTATCCAATTAATTTGCCAAAAGAATAATAACATTTTGATCTTTTTCGAAAAAGAGGCGATACGCAAAATAAGGGGGCCTATTTTGCTGCTTCTCGAAAAAGAAACGGGGATCGTAAAAACGACTCCCCGCATTGTTTTTTACTGATCAGAGATTACATCTCCTCGATCTCTGTAAGAGTTACAAGACCGTCAGCACTGATTGTACCGTCGATAGATACACCGTCTTCTTCAAGTGTAAGAGTGTAGGAACCGTCACCGTTCTCTTTTACGCTGGAAGCAACATCAGTATCTGCGCTTGCAAAACCTTCCTTGAAGTATGTCAAAGCAGCATCTGCGTCCACAAACTTGAGGAAGAGGTTTACTTCACCGGATGTGAGGTTCATAGCGATGAGGCCTTCTTCATAGCCCTCAGCGTCAATTTCCATATCCTCAGCGTTCATAGCGAACATCATGGACTCACCGTTGTCAGAAGAGATGAAGTCCTTGATAGCCTGTGTCTGGAAGTCATCAGGATTAACTGAAAAGTCGATCTCTGTGGAGATCTCAGTAGGATCGATCTCACCGGAGATCTCTGTATCCTCTGTGTTAGCAGTGTCCTCTGTGTTAGCAGTGTCCTCTGTAGTAGCCTCAGTAGTTGTTGTCTCCTCTGTAGACTCCTCGACTGCCTCTGTTGTTGCTTTTGTTTCTGCCTCAGTCTTCTCTGTCTTATCTGTCTTTGTATCAGAACATGCTGCCATAGCGAGCATCATGGAAAGAGCGAGAACTGATGCGATGATCTTTGTCTTTTTCATTGTTATTCTCCTTGTCCGTTATAACGTAGTTGTTTGCACAACAAAGATATTTTATCATTTCCGCTTATCGTTGTTGAAACAAAAATTCAGCGCAAAACAAATAAAAATTGTTAAATATATCCTAAAAACGACATAATGGCGGCGGTTTGCCGCAAATAGTCGGAGCAAATCAGATTGACACGGGAGCTATTTTTTTGCAAAATTAGTCACGACAAAATAGTGTTATGGGATAAAGTGAGATAAAAAACATGCTCCAGATCAAGAATATCAGCAAGAAATACAAGACAGGCGACCTCGTCCAGATGGCTCTCGACGATGTCTCCATAAACCTCAGGGACAATGAGTTCGTCGCCATCCTCGGACCTTCGGGCTCGGGCAAGACGACACTCCTCAACATAATCGGAGGCCTCGACCGATACGATTCGGGCGACCTCATCATCAACAATATCTCTACCCGAAAATACAAGGACCGCGACTGGGATTCCTACAGGAATCACACAATCGGATTCGTTTTCCAAAGTTATTTTCTGATCCCGCACCAGACGATCTTAAGTAACGTCGAGCTCGCACTCACGATCTCGGGCATAAGCAAGGCCGAGAGAAGGAAGCGCGCTATCGAGGCTCTCGAAAAAGTGGGTCTTTCAGACCAGCTCCACAAAAAGCCTAACCAGATGAGCGGCGGCCAGATGCAGCGAGTTGCTATCGCGAGGGCTCTCATCAATAACCCGGACATCCTTCTTGCCGACGAGCCTACGGGTGCTCTTGATACGAAGACGAGTATCCAGGTAATGGATCTTCTTAAGGAAGTCGCAAAAGACAGGCTCGTCGTTATGGTCACACATAACCCGGAACTGGCCGAGGAATATGCGACTCGTATCGTCAAGCTCCGTGACGGAAAGATCACGGATGACTCCGCTCCGTTTGAGGTCACGGGCGAAGAACAGGAAGCAGAACACAAGAACATGGGCAAATCCTCGATGACTGTCGGAACTGCCGTCGCACTCAGCTTCAACAACCTGAAGAGCAAGCTCGGAAGGACGCTCCTTACGTCCTTTGCAGGTTCCATCGGTATCATCGGAATTGCGCTCATCCTGTCGCTTGCCACAGGTGTAAATAATTACATCACAGACCTTCAGAAGAGGACGATGACTTCGTATCCTCTCACCATCGAAGAACAGACGATGGATCTTAATGCCCTCCTTCAGGTCCCTCAGAATACCAAGGACGGCATGGAAGATGCCCTGAGTAACAGGACATATGACAAAGTCTATTCGAATACGACAAACATAGATATGGCCAATGCTTTTACGACGAGTATGACCAAGAACAACATGAAGGCATTTAAAGAATATCTCGATTCACCTGACTGCGAACTTCGTAAGTATGTCGGTGAGAACGGCATAATCTATGACTACAGCATCGATTTTGATGTCTATGCCTATGATCCTGAAGGCGAATTCTTCAATACCAACCCGTACGCTGAGGGCCAGACGATCACGAGCATGAACGGTGCGAGCTATTCCATGAGCTACGGCAAGAACCTCTCGTTTACGGAGCTTCTGCCGGGAACGGGCGACGAACTCATCGCTTCCGCGGTCAAGGACAATTACGAGGTCGTTTACGGTCATTGGCCTCAGAGCTACGACGAAGTCGTCGTTGTCATCAACGGCGTTAATGAGATGCCTCTCGATTCCATGTATGAGCTCGGTTATCTTCCTTATCAGGAGTATCTCGACATGCAGGAACAGTTCAAGCAGATGAACGAGGTCGAGGTCAGAGATGTCGTTATGGAATATGAGGAAGTCGTAGGCAAGGAATTCTATATCTATGTGCCTTCCGACGAATATGAGAAGGCTGATAACGGCCTGTTCCGCTACATCGGCGACAGCAAGATGAAGATGGAAGCAAAGTCGGGCGATGTTACCGTAGTTAAGGTTGCAGGTATAATCAGGGCTCTTCCGGATGCCGAGAATGCCAATATCATGACGCCTGTGGCATATACCCATTCGCTCACGGATCATCTCATTGAGAGAGCCAATGCGAGTGAGATAGTAAAGGCACAGCTTGATTCCCCGGATGTCAATGTCCTGACCGGTATGATGTTCAGCCCTGCATCCGACGAGGAGAAGTGCGAGGATGCGAGAAATTACCTGAATTCCTTCGGTATCACGGACAAGGCCGAATTCATAATGGAAATGTCCAAGCAGATGTATGCAAATAACGAAGACATGCTCGCCCAGTTCGAAAAGATGGATGAGACGGAACTTGCTGCGATGTTTGATATGTATATGGGGAACCCTGATGACGAGACGCTCCTTCAGATCTACAATTATGCAGTCTCTCCGGGATCCTTTGATGACAATATGAGCGCTTTCGGACATACTGACCTCGAATCGCCGTCGTCGATCAGGATCTATACCGACACGTTTGAGAACAAGGACAAGATCTCGGAATGTATCGAGAACTACAACAAGACGGTAAGTGATGATGACAAGATCGTCTATACCGACTACATCGGACTTCTTCTGTCGTCGGTAACAACGATCATCAACGTTATCTCATATGTTCTCATTGCATTCGTTGCGGTATCACTCGTCGTATCATCGATCATGATCGGTATCATAACGTATATCTCGGTACTCGAGCGCACCAAGGAGATCGGTATCCTCCGTGCGATCGGAGCGTCAAAGCACAATATATCTCTCGTATTTAACGCGGAGACATTTATAATCGGACTTTGCTCGGGCATCATCGGTGTCATTGTCACGCTGATCCTCCTGATCCCGGGAAATATGCTCATCCACCACATTGCGGACCGTACCGACATCAATGCGGTACTGCCTTTGATCCCTGCGGTCATACTTGTACTGCTGAGCGTATTCCTGACATTCATAGGAGGCCTCATCCCGTCGAAAAAGGCCGCAAACATGGACCCTGTTGCCGCACTGCGCACAGAGTAAGATTATCAGTTTTCCTTTATAAAGGAATTACAGACAGCGAAGTAGCCTATACGTCTTCCGCCGATCCTGGAAGGCTTATAGATGATGAACTCTGCCTTCTTGTAGGTGCCGTCGTTACAGATCTGTCTGAAGTCGCGGCGGATGGAGTTCTTGCCCTCGGTATCGCCGGTCCTTAAGATCCTTCTTAATTCGTCACGGTCATCCGGATGGATGCACTCGATCAGGTTGCCGTTGAACTTCTCGTAGAATTCCTGCTCGGTGAAGCCGTACGCCGCGGTATGCTTGATGCCGAGAGGCGTTACGACGGCGACGTCGCCGGTCTCGTATGTGAATACGCCGGTATTTCCTGAATTGATGACGGCCGATAAGAGCTTTGCGAGATTCGTGTTCTTCTGTTCGAGGAGTTTTCGCTTAGTAATATTCTCGACAGAGATGTAGAAGACGCATCTCTTGTCCGTATGAGCGATCCTTCGGATCTTGATCCTGAGCCAGATGAACTTGTCCTTGCTCGGATATGCCGCAGGGAACCGAAGCTCGATATTCTGCTCCTCGGATGTGTCCGAAGCCGCATTGAGGACCTCCTGGACGCGCTCTATGTCGTCATCCTCGACTATCTGAAGGATGTTAAGTGTCGTGAAGTCGATAGCTTCGGGCCTTATCTTAAGTTCCTTGAAGAACTTGCCGTTGAGCCTTAGAGCCGCGAGCCTTCCGTTATAGAGTTCGAATATTCCGGCAGGGCCGATGAATGTGTTGAACAGGAGTGACGTCTGCGCCGTCGGGTCCCAGAAATCGTAGTTGTCGAAGTTGTTGTCGAGGTTAAATACCGACAGCGAGGTGTCGACGGAGGATTCGTCGAGCATCTTCTCGAATTCGTCCAGAGGCAGCGGTTTGGAAAAATAGAAGCCCTGTACGATCGAGCAGTCGATCGTCTTAAGGAAGTCGGCCTGCTTGGCGGTCTCGACGCCTTCTGCGATGACAGGAAGGCCGAGCCAGTGGGCCATACGGAGCATCGAGTCGAGGATAACGCCGCCTCTGAAGATCGAGGTCTCGTCAGTATCGTCGTTATAGAGGAAGTTCATGTCGAGCTTGATCATGTCGACAGGAACGTGTTTCAGCGTATTGAGCGACGAGTATCCGGTTCCGAAGTCGTCCATCTTGATGTTGAAGCCGTGTGAACGGAGCTCGTCGATGGTCGCGACGATGAGATCGGTATTCTCGATATATGCAGACTCGGTTACCTCAAGATCGAGAAGCGACGGCTCGATGTCGTACTTCTCGATGAGATCGTAGATCATGTTGCAGAAGCCGGAATTATAGAAATCACGCCTCGAGATGTTGACGGCCAGAGGGACGTTTGGCTTACCCTCTTTTTTGCGGCGCGACAGGAATTCGCAGGTCTTTTCCCATACGACCTGGTCAACGCGCGTGATAAGCCCCGTTTTTTCGAGAACGGGGACAAAGATGTTCGGAGGAACGACCTCGCCGTCAGGCTTGACCCATCTTACGAGAGACTCGCCGCTTACGAGCTTCATCGTCATCTGGTTGAACTGCGGCTGGATGTAGATCGTGAACTGCTCTGTCTGAAGCGCGGTCCGAAGGTCCGTGATGAGCTCCTGTTCGCGGACGGTATCGAGACGCATCGACTCCTCGTACCAGACGAACTTCGTCGAAGCTCTCTCTTTTATCGATTTGATCGCGATCGCCGCACGGTCGCACATGAGCGCGATGTCGAGCGTCGTGTCGATGACCTTGTAGCCCGCCATATGGAACGAGATCGTATAATTCTCGAACAGGTCCTCGAAGAGGTTCGTGAGGAAGGCCAGGTGCTCGTCGGGGTCAAAGTTGTTGGCCGGCATGCAGATCGCGAAGTTGTCGCCTCCGAGGTTGCCGACGACAGTCTCGTCGTTCTGGAACTCCTTGTCCCTGTAGGCGTTTCCGATCATGGCGAGGAGCTCGTCGCCCGCCTTTGCGCCGAAGATGTCATTAAAGATCTTGAACTTGTCTATGTCCCACCTGACGATGACGAAGGCTGTTCTCGGATTGGAGTCGATGAGGCTCTTTGCCTTCGCATAGAAGGACGCCCTGTTGTAAAGACCCGACACGTAGTCGAACTCGGATTTGTACTGGTCCGTGACGTCGCTCTTCGTGACGGCGATATATCTCTTGGCATCGTCGATGTAAGTATAGAGGTACCTCTTGCGCTTGATCAGGACCTCACTCTGCTCGAGGGAATTCTCATAGACCGAGAAGGAGATGAGGTAAACGCTCTTGGCGTTCAGTTCCTTCCTGAGGTTACGAAGATCCATCGCGTTCGCGCAGTCCATGACCTCGTTCTCGACAACGTAGCCGTCGAGGGAGGCGTAGAGGAAGTCCTCGTAATCCATGTATTCCGGGTTCTTCTTGGACCTGGACGAGTTGTCCTGCAGGATCCTTATGGAAGACGTCTTCGTATCGATTACCGCGAGCATCTCATACTCAAAATCAAAGATCCTGTCGATGATCATCTGCGACGTGTGCTCGGCATTGATATTCTTCAGGTGCGCGAAAAGCTCCTTCTCCCTGGTCTCCGGATTCGTAACAAGGAACATCCTGATCAGGAACCACTCCGAGTCGTTGGTCGTGAGCTTCACGAACAGCTCCTCTTCAAGGCTGTCCACGTTGGAGTTCATCAGGTGCAGGAAATTGTCGACCGAATAGTAGTTGTCATAATACTCCTTGCGGTCGCCCGTGCTGTCGATCAGCTCCCTGAAGAACGCCAGATAAGCCGACGCATCCGTAAGCTTTTCCTCCGGCTCGAAAAAGTCCTTGCAGAACGAAGTGCTCAGGACCTTATCCGTCGTAAGGTTCAGATGGAAAGCAGTCTTCTCGTCGCGGAGCGCCTTGGTATAGCGCCTTCTCGCGGTGTCGTACTTGTCCATGTTCTTCATGAAGTTCGTAACGTCATGCGCCGCAAACAGCGCGCCTATGACATGCCTGCTCTCGTTATAGGTCGTCTTGAACGACACCTGCATCCACATATTCTTTCCGAAAATGGAATTGAAGTGTATGAATTCCGTTCCCTGGTCGACGCCCGAATCGATATCGGCGTACATCTTGACATACGCCTCTCTGGACTCCGGGAAGACCATGTTGTCATCGACATAAGGGATCGGCAGGCTGTCCGAATCGTGGAGCGATATGAGCTTCGTCGTCGCATCATAATCCCACGTGATCGTATTCGATATGGAGAGAGCCAGACTGTTCTTGGTATTCTCTCTCTTTAAGAGCTGCTCGGTGTTCTTGAACTCCTTGATGTCGGTTACGAGAGCAACGAGCTTTAATGTGTTGGCTCTGTCAGGCTCTACGAACGAACCCTTGACGCGGAGCCAGATCGTCTGTCCCCTGTAATCGAAAGAAGACGATGCGGTGTAATCCACATCTCCTTTTTCGAGAATGCTGGACTTCTTGATCGTATAAAGCAGCGCGTTATATTCCTCTGCGGGCATGCTCTCTATGACATCCTGGCTGTAGAGCGGGTTACTCGAATAAAGAACGATCAGTTCGTCCTCTCTGACCTCGGCGATGATGAAGACGCCGTCGATGCCGTCAAGAACGGTCTGAAGGTTTACCGAGATATCCGCGACAGGCGCTTCGAGCGCGAAGGACTTGATGTCGGAATCTTCGCTGAAGACGAACCTGTTCTTACCCAGGTTCTTCGCCTTGTAGAGCGCGGCATCCGCTTCGGAATAGAGATCTTCGAGAGGAGCCTTGCCGCCCGTGAAGACGACCACGCCGACACTGCTCGTCATGAGCACCGACTCGCCGTTCCTCTGGCAGTCGTACTGGAGCGTGTTGATGAGTTCCTGCGCCTTGTTATTCGCCATCCAGGCCTTGTCGAGGTTCTTCATGAGGACGATAAACTCGTCGCCTCCGACCCTGCCCACGATATCGGTATCCCTGAACGTCTTCGTGATCTTCTGCGCGATATCGACCAGAACGTTATCGCCCGTCCTGTGTCCGAAGTGGTCGTTGATCTCCTTGAAGTTATCGACATCGATCATGAAGAGGGCATTGAGCTGGTCCAGGCCTTCGCTGTGGATGTGGAAATCGATCTTGTTCATGGCGGACTCGTGGTTCAGGACGCCCGTCATGAGGTCCTGCTCCGCCGCCTTGATGAGGCTGTCCTTTTCCTCGCGCTGCTTGCTTATGTCGAGGACCGAGAAAAGGATGCAGACGTGATCGTTCTTCGGATTGACAAGGAAGAAGTATTCGTAATTGACCCACCTGGACGGGAACTCTTCCGTATTAACGAAGAACTCCGTCGATGTTCCGGTAAGGCCCTCGTTGTACTTCTTCATGATGTTCTCCCGGTCGAGGTTCGCGAAATATCTGTGCTCGCTGATATCGACCGAGATGAGCCTGTCTGATCTCGTAATGAATTCGCCGACCGACATGTCCATATGAACGACCTTGCCGTCCTTAATGGCTGCAAAGTCAAGCATCTTCCAGTCGGAAACATCTATAAAAGCGCAGCACAGCGCATTATTGGGCAGCGCCATGTAGATATCGCTCTGCTTTTTGAACCTGAGCTCCGCCTCATAAGTCATCGTGCAGTCTTCGGAAGTCCCGATTATGCCGATGACCTTGCCCTTGTTGTCCTTAATGGGCCTTTTCGAGCACTTGCAGTAGATGGTCCTCGCCATCTCCTTGATCTCTATGGGGATGATGATATCCTCGCAGGGCTCGCCTGTCTCGATGACCTTGAGCTCCAGCTCCTTCTGCTTCAGAAGATGATCAGGCGTCCCGAAAAGCTCCTCGTCGGTCTTGCCGATAAGATCGCTTACGGACTTAGCATTCGTGAGCACTGCAAAATTCTCTGACGCGGCCAGATACCTGAGATCCGTGTCCTTCATATAGCAAGGTATGGGGGAGTTGTTAAAAAACTCGGAATAAGCCGAGAGAGCGAGCTTGCTCTTTTTTGAATTAGCCCTGTCAAGCACCATACTTCACCTACCGTCTGTTTCTATCTAATATTATAAATAGCATTTTAAAATTTTACAAACTTAAAATCCCGTTACCTCCACCGCCCGCGCATTCCTGCTGCCATCAACTGAGATCTGACGACCGTAAAAAGTACCGTTACCACGGTAGCAGGAACGGTAGTTTTGCAAGAATTACCGTAAAAAGTACCGTTACTACGGTAACAGGAACGGTAGATTCGCGAGAATTACCGTAAAAAGTACCGTTACCACGGTAGCAAGAACGGTAGTTTTGCAAGAATTACCGTTAAAAGTACCGTTACCACGGTAACAGGAACGGTAGTTTTGCAAGAATTACCGTAAAAAGTACCGTTACTACAGTTATGTCCGTATAATGGTGTAAATTCAAAATAAAAGAAATGAGTCATATGTGACCCTGTATAATGTTTGTTGCTACACAAATACAAACAGGAGGAACACGATATGGCTCAAGTCAATCTTACATT
>Ga0310786_10004606_pt1 | contig 19132 bp, 16 predicted proteins | sample AusTroGonzalo_MG_FD_203881 | JGI IMG/M metagenome (GOLD analysis project Ga0310786, IMG submission 203881) | Bovine rumen microbial communities from tropical cattle in Woodstock, Queensland, Australia - Gonzalo_03 (v2) (version 2) | ecosystem: Host-associated > Mammals > Digestive system >... | reverse complement strand
CATACCTTCGTTAAGGGCGTATTCAAATTCGCGGGGGGAAAGTGAAAGGGATTTTAAATTACCTAAAATATCTACAAACCACAATTTGATAATCTGGATATTATTGCGTTCTGTTTGTTGCAAAATCATCTTAATTTGGGCCTTTTCTGCGTCACTACGTTCAATAGCCATATTCCGTCTCCTTATAAAAACAATCTATTTGATATTATACTTTTTTACGGGGTATCTCCGCAGGATGTATTCCAGGGTGCCCAGAAATGGCAAAGCCTATGCGCCCGCGTGAAAAAAAATGTAAAATATAAGGGAAGTAAAAAATCCATGGAGGATGTACAAAACTATGACTATTAAAGTTGGTATTAACGGTTTTGGCCGCATCGGTCGCTTCGTATTCCGCGCGGCACAAGAACGCAATGATATTGAAATTGTCGGCATTAACGATTTGTGCCCGGTTGACTATTTAGCCTATATGCTCAAATACGATACGATGCACGGCCAATTCAACGGCACCATTGAAGCTGACGTTGAAAACAATCAATTGATTGTAAACGGCAAAAAAATCCGTGTAACGGCTGAAAAAGATCCCGCCAACTTGGCTTGGGACAAAGTCGGCGCCGAATATGTGGTAGAATCTACCGGTTTATTCTTGACGCAAGAAAAAGCGGAAGCCCACATCAAAGCCGGTGCTAAATATGTGGTAATGTCTGCTCCGTCTAAAGATGCCACCCCGATGTTTGTGGTCGGCGTGAACGAAAAAACCTATGTAAAAGGCACCAAATTCGTTTCCAACGCTTCCTGCACAACCAACTGCTTGGCTCCTATCGCCAAAGTGTTGCACGATAAATTCGGCATTAAAGACGGCTTGATGACCACCGTCCACTCCACCACCGCTACCCAAAAAACGGTAGACGGCCCGTCTATGAAAGACTGGCGCGGCGGCCGTGCTGCTTCCGGCAACATTATTCCTTCTTCTACGGGTGCTGCTAAAGCCGTAGGTAAAGTAATTCCGGAACTCAACGGCAAATTGACCGGTATGTCTATGCGCGTACCGACCTTGGACGTTTCCGTGGTAGATTTGACTGTCAACTTGGCTAAACCGGCCACCTATGCGGAAATCTGCAAAGCCATGAAAGACGCTTCCGAAGGCGAATTGAAAGGTATTTTGGGCTACACCGAAGATGCAGTGGTTTCGTCCGATTTCTTGGGCGACAAACGCACCTCCATCTTTGATGCCAAAGCCGGTATCGCTTTGACGGATACGTTTGTAAAAGTAGTCTCTTGGTACGATAACGAAATCGGCTACTCCAACAAAGTGCTCGATTTAATCGCCCACATGGCTACCGTAAACAAATAAGTTTACCAGCATCAAAAAGCCCCTCTTACAAGAGGGGCTTTTTTATTTCTCATAGATAAGCAAGATCAGAATTCGTACCGATCCATCATACCAGAAACCAATTTTCCACCTAATCCAGCACAAATTTTTTTACCTTCATCATTATTCCACTCACAAATAAATTTACCTGCCAATGCACTTTCTCCCGGTCCGCCATCGTAATTATTACTCCAATATACAATATCATAATTCTGTGGTTCAAATTTGGGAAACACAAATGCTCCACAACCCGTTTTTCCATTATTTCCAGTAATACACTCTTCAGCGTGGAATTCCCAATTCTTAGACTCCGTTGGCACTTCAATATCTAAATTTTCAAATTCGCTATCACTCCACTGAATATTAGACCCTTCTGTAAGGATCTTTAAATCTACTGCGTTAATAATAGCGCGTAAAATCACTTTTGCCTCAGCTATCCTGCTTTTTCTCACAGCCTTAGTATATTGTGGTAGAGCAACAGATGACAAAATACCAATAATCAACACTACTACTAGTAACTCTATTAATGTAAAACCTTTACAGGTTAATTTTTTATCTTTCATCATATAAACTCCTTTCTAAACACTTTACAAAAAAAGCTACGCGGTTTCAATATTTTATACATTACCGAACTTTTCCAATCTATGTCCATAAATACATAAGTTTACTCGCTAAATAAAAACCTCCGTGCGTTCTGCACGGGGGTTTTTATTATAACAGGGAAATCAATGGGGAATTGTATAAATGCGCGCTCCTCCGTTTGCAAAAACTTTTGTTCCTTTAAACAAAACTTTGCAATAAGCGCCTTCCGGCAGAGTAAATTTCACACCGGAACCAATCCGTTCAAAACACAATAGTTCATTATTGGGCACACCGGTGAGGTTGTTGACGAGATAGTAACCAAAGCCGCCACCTTTGTATTTGCCACTTAAACGGCCCATGTAGAATCCACTAATCGTGGTCCCCGGTTGTAATTGGAGAGACCAATCTTCATTGGAACGAGTATCCGACGCATAGATATACCATTGAGTATTGCCTGTCCAAGCAGTCATATCGACATCCAATTGGTTAAAATTTGTAGGGAAACTGCCATTAGCCATATAATAAGCCTCATAGGCTGTAATGATGGGTTGAAGTAACGCCAAAGCCTGCGTGGAGCGCGATTTTTCTACTGCGCGTGAATATTGCGGCATAGCAATAGCCGCCAAGATACCGATAATCAGCACCACGACCAGTAATTCAATTAAAGTAAAACCGCTGCAAGATAGGGTTGCATTTTTCATCTCATTCAGCCTTTCGTCACGACACAAAAAAATGCTACAAGATATCAATCAAAGCCGTTTTTACGACAACGTATAATATCTGCCGGCAGCACCGCTGCCCAATTTGGCCTTAAATATCTTAACGCAATACGCACCCGCCGGCAAATGCGAATCGAATAAAATGCTGGCGCCGCTGGTACGCTCAAAACATAAAATTTCATCTTTTTTAGCCCCGGAAGTGGTTTGGAACACCCACTCAAACCCGGCACCTTTATATTTGCCGGAACGCCTGATGGCATGGATATTTGTATACCCGGAATTATTTTGTATCCCTATATTCCAATCCCCTTGGGATCTGCAATCCACATCGCTGCTCCAACAGTCCGTTGCGTGTGCCCACGGAATATTTACCGCCAAATCATCAAAACTGCTTGAATATTCGCCACTGGCCATAAAATTGGCCTCTTGCGCTTGCACCACCGATTTAAGTAGCGTCAAGGCTTGAACCGATTTAGATTTTTCTACCGCTTTTTGATATTGAGGCATGGCAACTGCCGCCAAGATACCGATAATCAGCACCACGACGAGCAACTCTATTAATGTGAAACCTTTTTTCATTTTGAATTCCGCACGTTGAAAAAATCTATAAATTCATTGTACAAAAAAAAGGAAGTCAAGTCTTAACGACTTAACTTGCTCTTAACTAAGAATAAAAAATGCGTCGGCGGCTACCCGCACGACGCATTTATTAAGTTGGACAGTTTGTTTATTCCGCTTTGCTAAACACATGGCTAAACGAGAAGGAAACGCCCACATACACATTTTCTCCGCGTCTCTGCACATACTTCCCTTGCGCCGTGTAATAACTGATAAACGGGGCCACATATAACTCTTTGGACAATGCCACATCCAGGCGCGCATCTGCCTCGGCTTCCCACGATAAATCGTTAATATCATGATGCGTAGCGGAGATATATTTGCGGTACATGCCCGATAATTTAGCCGTCACGCCTTCGCGCACAGGGGCTTCCAATTCCACTCCGGCTTCCCAAGCCAGTTTGTTGGAATAGGGCTTATCGGTAAAATCGCGCTCGCCCACAATAGCGGCATATAATTTTTTAAGATATTTGCCTTCAAATAATTTCCAACCGACCATACCGCGTAAAATACGGGTGCGGTTGGCATGATCCGGCTTGGTAAATTCCGTTTCATAACCGATATCGGCAAACGGCCCCATTTCAAAACCGCCCAGCACTTCTTCCACTTTCCACAAACGTTGCGTGTAGCCGGTGGTAAATAAAATTTGGTCGGCGCTTTCGTTTTCCAAATTAGGCCCGTTTACAGGGCGGATTTTCGTGCGGCCGTAGTCTAGAAGCAACTGGTTCGTCCATAAAAAATGGGTAGCATGGTAATCGGCATTAGAATCCCATTTAGCACGGATGTTGGTTTGGGAGTCCCCATTCAAACGCGCATCCGAAAACGTTTGATAATCTTGCGCATGGCGCACTTCGGTGCTGGTAATGTCCAAGGCGGCTTTTTTCAGTTCCACTTGCCAACCGGTTTTTCCGTCCTGCGCCAACGCAGTGGCTGCCAATAACAACGAAGCAGCACAAATGTATAATTTTTTCATAAGTCTCCTGTTTAGTAATATACGACTGTCTATCAATCTTTATATATTGTAACCCTTTTGACAGACGGGGGGCAAATAAAAAACCAACCCGCTGATAAACAGGGGTTGGTTTTTTAACATAAAAACTTACTTATTTAGCAGGCACGTCTTTAGCTTCTTTTTTCCACGCGGTTAACACGAGTAACACACCGATAATACTGGCAATGATACAAGAGTTAAACACACCCGCCCAACCCCAGTGATTGAGGATGAACGACGCACCGCTACCGGCCATAAACCCACCGATATAAGCAAACAAACCGCAGAAACCACATGCCGCCGCCACAGATTCCTTCGTAGTAAGGAAGGAAATTTGCACGTTGAGCAAGTTTTGCGGGCCGTCTACGAAGAAACCGATGGCACCGATAAAGAAGCAGGTTAAGAAGATCTTGTCCGGACCGGCAAACACATAAAACCCGTAAGCCGATAATGCGAGCAAAACGAAATAAATAATGTTAGCGGGAGAACAACGACCGCGGAACACTTTATCCGTCAAGAATCCGGCTGTAATACCACCCAATGCACCGACTAAGGGGTTGATGGTGAAAATCAGCGGAATGCTGGCCTTGGAAAGTTCGCGTGATTCCAAGAAGATAGCCGCCCAAGAAAGCGTGACATAGCGCACAAAATACACACACAAGAACGCGATGGATAAAATCCAAATGTACTTGTTAGTAAGCACGTATTTGCGCAGCAACGTCATATAACTATCGCCGTCCGATTTTTCTTTAACGACAAGTTGTTCTACTTTCATATATTCTTCAACCGGCGGCAAGCCAACGCTTTCGGGCGTGTCGGTGACATTTGCCAAGATGAAGAAAGAAGTGGCAATACCTAAAATACCGGAAACAACAAACACAAATTGCCATTGAATCCAAGGGAAAATATCCATGTATTTCAAAATGGCACCCGCCAAGATAGCCGCGATAGAAATACCGACGGTGTGAGCAGAGGCCCACAACGTCCATTTGCTGGCTCTTTCTTTGGGGGAGAACCAGTAGGCAAAAATACGGGCAATCGGGGGGAAACCCATGGACTGGAACGCTTGGTTCAACGTCCAGAAAATAACGAGCAAGTAAAACGAAGTCAAATAACCAAAAAATAAGTTAATGACACTGGAAGCCATTAACCCAAAAGCCAAAAACACACGAATGTTGCTTTTATCGGCGAGCATACCGCTGATGAACTTACCAACGCCGTATGCAATCAAAGAAACGGACACCATCAAACCAAATTGGTCGTTAGTGATACCGGTTTCTTGTTTAAATACGTGGGCAATCGGGTTTAAGTTTTGGCGTGTTACATAGTACATCGCATACCCAATATAAGCACTAATAAATAATTTCCAACGCCAGCGTTTATATTGTTTATCAATTTCTGCCGGATCGGTTATTTTTGTCTCTGCAGGGGGCAGAGGTTTAAACCAATCAAAGAATTTTTGTAGCATTACTAGAATCTCCTAATTAGATTTTACGTCAACGCCTTACTTCTTTATTATAACACATTTTTCCAACACGTAAGAAGATATTTTTTCTTCTTATTTTTCCGTCTGAATTGCTACCATTTTTGCACACAAAAAAAGCGGCTTATAGCGTTGAGACTATAAGCCGCTTTTATTTTTATTGTGCTAAAGCCGGTGGCATCAAAATAATACCGCGAGCATCAGCTATTCCCTGATATTTCTCCAAGATATGTCTTATAATTTCCGACTTATTATCTTCGGGAGATGCTTTCTTGAGTTGGCTGGTAATTTCAGCCTCGGCATCCGCCTGCAATTGCAAGGCATACAAGTGGTCCAACACGCTGAGTCTGTTGCGGTTCAAAGCCGTGCGGCGAGAGAGTTTGGCGATAATTAATTCAATCTCCGTATCCGTGACGATGTATTTGGCAATAATCGCGTTCAACGTCGAGTGAATCATATTATTAATGATCGCTTCATCTACGCCGGTAGCACGCGCCATAATGACGCTTGTGTACAACGGTTCCACTTCATTGCGGAAGGCATCATACGTCAACGGTTCACCGACTGTGGACGGCGCCGCCAAGCGTTTAGCTGCCAACTTACGAGCCATATCTAAGCGGTGGATATCCAAGCCAGCTTTATCCTCCAAAGCCATTCTGATTTTTTCCAGTGTGGACAAATCTACCGCGTAGCGGCTGTTAATACCGGCCGCCACTTGGAAGGCCAAGTCTTCGCTTATTTCCGTCGGTAATGAAGTACCCCATGTCGGGTTCTTAATCATAGCTGCTTCCACTTCTTTACGTAACGTGGAATACACAAGACCTTTCGGAGCACGCGTAAACCATTGTTTCATTTGCGTACCAAACAAATCATCTTTAATGTAACTCCAGTTTGCAATCGTAGCGCCGCCTAACGTTAATAACGGTAACGAAAGTGCGTATACCATAGACATTGCGGGGCTAACGCCCAATCCTTTGGCAATACCGTCAGCAAACATACCCATTACAAAAGTCAACATGCCGGACATACGTGCAAGCACGTACATCGTGGATACTGCTGCCTTATGGCCTACGTTAGCGGGACGGTTCAACTCAATAGCTTGTTCCATGTTGGCCAAGTTGGCAAACCCTAACCCGGCAACAGCCCACAAGATGGATCTCGGGATCCACCCAATTCCGGGTAAAATGGACGCGGCACCCGCACCTAAGGCAATTAAACTGGACGCACCGATTAATGCTTTATCGCTGATGATACCTTTCTTCATCATATTAGCACCAATCTTTCGACCTAAGAACACCGTCAAATAGACTGATAAGAACGAGGCACCCATAGCCATAGACGGGCTATCAAAAATGGCTTTAAAGTAAGCACCGGGGCCAGAGTTAAAGGCCATACCAGCAAAGTGGTAACCGGCCACACGGCCCACCATACCAAGTAAGCTTTTTGATTTGAAACCAAATTTCAAGTTATCGCCGATAGTCGCCCAATAACCTTTGGCACCGCTGGCAGCCTCTTTTACGTTTTGTATCTTAGAGGCACGCATCAATACAGAAGCCAGCAAAGGTGTTGCCGCGGAGATACCAAACATCGCCGCCAAAGTACCCAAGCCGACAGCCTGTCCAAAGAGCAACGTCGTCAACCCGCCGACAATCGGCAGGAATAAATAGCAGTACATACCGCCCACGGAAGCCCACGAGTTCAAATCTGCCGCAATAGCAGAAGCACTAATCGGATCGTTGGCACGTTCCTTGGCAAGCGGTACGTTGGATTGTTTCAAGATACCGTTACCGGCAATACCGTTAAGTAAAATACCGCCAACCATACCGCCAAAGGTAGCCATCGGGGCCAAGGCACCGGTTGCACCTAATATCAAACTTCCCATGGCAATAGCGTTACCAACAGAGGATAATACCTGTCCTACATATAAGGTATGTTTTCCGCCCAGTTTACTCTGTAACCCACCAATAAGGGGGGATGTGGCGGGGCCGAATTGTCCGGCTGTAGTCGGCAACTGGCTCAATACACCTTTTTCAACACCCAATAACTTTAAGGCAGCGGTAATAGCCTGACCAACAGAACTCATACCTTCACTCACTGCCGTTAAAATTTGAGCAGCTTCACCTACTTTATCGGTAAAGAGGTTAATTGCTATGGGCGTATTGTGGGTAGCAGCCATCATGCCTTTTAATTCATTTTGCAACGCTTTGCCGATGGCCATCACTTGACCACTCTTAGCAAAGGTCTGTCTAGCCGCATCTGCTTCGCTCGCTTTTGCTCCTAAGAATTTAGTTAAAGCGGGATGAGCGGCTTTAAAATCGTTAGACAATACCGCATTTAAGGCTTCTCTGTATTCAGCCACGGTATCCAACATCGCACGTTCCGTCGTAGCTACAGCCAATCGGGGTGCCATCTGTTGGGTAGCCAAGGCTGTATAAATCTTACTGCCGGCACCTTGCCCACCTTCAAAGAACACACCGATAATACCACGTTCGGCACCGGAAGTAGAGCGCAAGATCAAACCACCGTCCGTGCGCAAGACAAACCGTTCGGAATTTAACTTCGCCACTGTCTTAAAGAATGCTTTCTTCGTGCCTTCGTCCGCAAATTTGAATGTAAGAGAGAAATTTTCCGGCACCGTCACACCTTTAGCTACTTCCAAATCTATCGGGAACGAGGCTTCCAAACCGGGGAACTGTGCTAACAACGCATCAAATTTCACACGTTCGGCATGGCGCGCATCGGCACTCTTAATATTGAACACTTTGGTTTTAATTTTGTACCACAACGAATTGTTCACCGTAGCAGCAGGTGCAATTTCTTTGGTCGGATCCAAACTATCTTTAAATACGCTTAACACATCTTGTTGCACGGCTTGCGTAAGCGATTTAGTAGTCTTTGCGCCTTTTTCCAATTCGTGCCGCATCGTTTCCGTCAGTAATTCTTGGAATTGCGTATTGGCCAAAGAAGGAACTTCGCCATATTCGGTAACGAATTTGCGCACAGCCGATTCATATACTGTTGTAAGAGCATACCCTACGGTTTCCGCATATTTGGCGCCAGTATAGTGAGTATTTACTTTTTCTTTTGCAACGGCATAATCAGCTCTTAAAGCGGCCCGTTGTTCCGGCGTAATATGAACTTCTTTCACCGGTTTTTCTTTGTGACCGACCATCGCCGGCTGCACAATTTCTTTGCTGCCTTCAACAGTGGCACTGTCTTCAACAGTTTCTTGTGTTCCACGCGAAACAGAAGCCCGCACCGGCGCGGCCGCAGGAACGCCGGCAATCATCGTTTCCGTCGGAGCATTCAGGTTAAAGAAGCCTTTTTCATCCGTTACGGGAACGGCCGTTTTTTCCGCTTTGGCAAACAAGGTAGAGAAAAATGCTTTTGCTTGCTGCGCTTTGCGTACCCACCAATTGGGGTTACCAATTAAAGAACTGTATAAAATACCGCTGGCAGGAATTTCTGCCACCATGGTAGCCGCCGTTACCGCCGCCGCGACACGAGGTAAACCGGTAGAAAGTTTCCGAACCATTAACGGCATAATTCTCGTAGTTTGAGAAGTAGTGGCAGGCGTCTGAGCAATACCGGTAACAGGCGCTGCATTAGATAACGCTAAACTGGTTGTGCGGCTTGCTCTGGCACCGCGTGCACCATTCTTGCCGGCTTCACCGACCAATTCACTAGACACCCATTCCATGGTAATAGGTTGAGCAGCCGGTGCTGTCCCTTGCACAAGGGCCGCATCCATCGGAGCAAAGCCCATAATTACAGAAATAGCCCCTGCACCTGTCCATGTTTTCAAAGATCTAAGCACACTGGAACCCGCTCTGCTAAGTCCAGCTAAACCCCATTGCGTTTTATCTTTTACCGCTTGGCCGACTGCACGGATTCTTTGTCCAAAACTGCGAGGAGCCGGAGTCGGTTGCGATATACGAACATAACCGCCAACCGTTTCCGTATCCATGGTATTTCTGAGCGTAGGATCATATCTGTAAATAGAATGTCTCACGTCTCCCGTTGTAGAAGGTTCATAAGAAGAAACTGGTTCTCTTTCAATAGCATTAGCTTCGGGACTTAACCGGATTTGAGATCCCGTACTGCCGATGGCACCGCCACCGGTAGAATAACTCACTTTCGGAGCAGCAGCCGTTTGAAGGGTGCGTTCGCCGTTTCTTACTTCGCGGACTTGTCTTACCGGTACGCCTTCTTTAGCAGCAATTTCTTTTAAAGAACGATCCGCACCGACCAATTTTAATTCAGGGCCGACGCGTACATAACGATATCCAGTAGGTACCATGTGCAACTTACCATCTATTTCCATGGTTTTTCCACCCAAAGTGGGGGCAAACGTGGCAGATGCAACGGGAGCAGGGGATCCTGTCAAAAATGTAACAGAAGATGCATCACTACCGCCGGACGTGGCACGAACCGCCGGAGTGCCGGTTTGTTTAACAGTGGCAGATGCAACGGAAGATGCGCCACTGCCTGCTGATGAACCACCGGAAGACGAAGCACTCGATGCACCACCAGCTGACGAGAAATTGGGGGCAGACGGAGCATGAGCAGATGCCGTAGCAGCCGCTAGAGACTGATCCACATCAACCATAGGAGAAATGGCTGCTTGGGCTTCAGCAATTTCTACAGCAGGTTCAGTAGCTTCTCCACCAGCTATTAATGCAGCCAAATCGTCTAAAGATTCTACGCCAGGCGTAGTAGCAACACCGGGCACTTCCGCAACAGAAATGCCTGCCCGAGGGGCAACAGCTGCTTTAACTGGTGCAGGGGTTGTTTCTCTTCCTAAATTAATCCATGATTCGGTAGCTGCGCGCGAACCATCCACACTCATCGCATTTACTGTACTTCCTTCTTTAAGCCATGTCCCCACTTCTTCAGGCACATGAAAGGCAGTTCCGCCTTTTTGCACATTAATCTGCACCGGCAGTGCTTTCTCTTTCGCATAAGTGGCTAAATCTTCCCAAAATTGTCCTTCTTTTTTAAGAGGAGCAGCCCATGTATTGAAAGCATCATATGCTTCCATACGCAACAAACTGCGGCCAGTAATTAAAGTTGCCTCATATTCAAACGGGCCGTTAGCAGCCGATTCATGAAATTGTATTAAAGATTCTGCATCAGCCGCATTTCCACCCAACAAACCAATACCTGCAGCATCTGATATGGCGGCACGCACTTCTTGTGCTTGAGGAGAATTTTTTGCAATCACCTTTTGTGCTTGCTGACCGCGGATAGCTTGTAAAGCAGGTGTGTTTTTTGATAAATCAGTTCGATAAAATTGCAAAGCATTTTCTTTTTGTGCCGGAGATACGTTTTCTTTCAAAAGGTTCACGATATGATCGCTTCCCTGTAATTGCAAAGTAGCAGTTTGTCCACTTGCCGGTGTAGCGTCTGACAAGTTTACCGTTGGGTTGGCAAGAGGAGAAGATGATGATAAAGATCGAAGGGCTGTGTTTTCACCGACGGCTACGGGAGTCGTTTGGACAGAATGGGATAAGCTTTCTTGTAAACGAAGCATTTGCGCTTGCTGAGCAGCACCGAATCCTTCTATCATCGTAGGAGTAGAAAGACTTCTGTTTATACTGGACATCCCCACATTTTTTAGAGCAGGAGTCAGTGTCCGTTCCATCGTTCTTGTGACTGTAGCAACGGTCCGCTCTGTTTGCTTTGCAGCCGTAGCCGCAGCTTTTTCCGCATTTGTAGCTCCTTTAACGATAGGACGCAATTGCGCAAAAGCCGGCATAGTACTGTTCACTAAAATACACAAACTGACTAGAATGCTTAACAATGCACGCATATTTTTGAAATCTCCTTTTCCTTTTATATAGAAAAAACCCACTACGGCAATTTTACACCTGATACTACTATTCTACACCCGAATTCTATTTTAAGCAAGGGCCAAAAGGCCCATAATATTCTTAGGACCTTTTGACCCTTTCAAAACCATGGAATGCAAACGTGCATTCTCTCTTTACTATAGCATAAAAAGCGGAAAAAGCAAACCTTTTATTACCAATCCGCATCTTTGCCTATATCATTGACGGGCAATTGTTCACCGAAAGTAAATGTTTTAGGTACTTCGTGTACTGTTAATTGCTGGGATAAATACGTTCGAATAAAGCCCAATTCGTCAGCTGTATGGCCTTCAGTTAGCACGATAAATGCTTTTAATCTTTCGCCTTCTTCGGGACGCATGAGCCGCACACGGCACTCTTTTACTGCCGGATGAGCCGACAAGACTTTTTCCACATGTTTTGGATAGACGTTAATTCCTGCGACCTGTACACAAGCATCTTGACGGGAAATCGGATATAAGTAACGGTCTTCTTGCACTTTGACACGGTCAGGCAGTTCTATCCAATTGTCCATACAATTACGTTTGATTTTTACAAACGGCTCCTGTGAAAAATCGGTCTGCCAGAAGGGTAAAATTTCAAACATATCATGGGGGATATGGCGGAAACCAATGGCACCTGTTTCACTGGCACCGTAAATTTCCGTAAATTGATGTACACCGACGTCCAGCAGTCCCTGGATCGTCTCATCTTTACAAGGAGCCGTGGAAGATAGCACGTCCACTTGCTTTGTAAAGCGGTTAGCGCAGCGCAGCCAATAATTCCAAAAGAGAGGAAACCCTACCACCAAATCACCGTCTTCCAATAATGTATCCCACGGCTGCGTAGGGATAGCCGGCAAATTAATAACCGGCACTTGGAGCACATGCGGCAATGCCACCGTAAATGAAAATCCATATAAATGGTTCGCTGGCACTAAGGATACAATTCGCTTAACTCCGCCAAATAACGGAGCAACTCCGCGTGCTTCCTCCCAAATCATATCCACGGTATGTACACAACGCTTAGGCGTACCCGTACTGCCAGAAGTTAAAAACACCACTTGCTGGTTTTTTAAAAAAGAGGCATAGGCATAATCTACCAATAAATCCAGTGAAGAAAATGCCCTTACCTTATAATTGAAAATAGCAGCTGCCTTCTCCCACACGGCAGGCAAGAGTTCTTTTGGCATTTTGGCAAACAAATCATGATCTTCATCATCAAATACAGCAAGGGAATCTTTTTGATGGCGGGCTAATTCCGTACGGAACAAGTCCGACAACATACGTTTGATATCACTTCGGTTTAACATATGGATCTCCTTTCAAACAAAATGTTGCACCGGCAAACAAATCGTGTAATTCAAAAGACGTACCAGCCGCCAACAAGCGGGCTAATTTTTCGGCGGGGGGAAGAGTCTCCTTTCCGTCCTGATTCGTACGTGAAAAAGAAATTTCTTTCAACTCAAATTGTGTATACTGGGTTGGTTTAGCTGATAGCACAAATGCGGCAGAATGACGCACAAACGGGCCAGATAGTTGACGAACAATGTGCTGAAATTGCGCCGAATATTGCGGTGCACAATCGGCCAACACGGGGTTAACATCATCAGCTACTACCACAAGCGCCTGCGTACTGGCACCACTTTGCAAAAACTGTCCGGCCGTTAACAAGGCAGCAGGAAATGAAAAATCAAACTGTCCGATCGTCACACACGGCCCTTGTAAATGCAAGGAAAGAGATAACGCAAGCCCGGTAGAATTATGCACCGAACCGGCAAATGCAGTAGGAGAAGAGAGTTCATCTCCGTCGGCTAAAATACTATCCATAAATTTGCATGTGCTTTCCAATGCACCGCCGCCCACCGCAATACTCAGTCCCATATCTTTTGGAATTTTAATATCTATGCCGGCTTGTTCCAATGCTCGGCAAGAACACAAAAGCGCATCTTTCGCCATACCTTCCATACGGCGCAAACTACGCCATTCTAAATACGGTGCAAAATCTTCTGCAGTAGCCACGCCCGTTAAGGTAGCATAACCGTCCAAATACATTTTATACATGTTCGCCCTCAATTCCTAACACCAAGGCTGCATTACATCCGCCAAATGCCAATGAATCGGACAAAGCGATTTTAGCATGAGATAGCTTTGTAGAAGAGGAGGGGGAAAACCCTATGTTTTCGTCTGATTCTTCAAAGCCAATTGTCGGTGGGAGTTGTTGTTGGCGTAAGGCTTGCAGAGTCAGCACCGCTTCCACCGCGCCGGCCGCACCGAGCGTATGCCCCGTAACACCCTTAGAACCCCATACGGGCACTTGAGGAAGCACCTTATTAAAAGCCACACTTTCTGCCGCATCATTTGCCTGACTGGCCGTTCCGTGCGCGTTGACAAATGCAATATCCTTCGCCGTTACACCGGCTTCTTTCAACGCAAATGAAATAGCACGTTGAAGGCCCTTTCCTTCCGGATCGGGAGCTGTGGGGTGATAGGCATCGCAACTATTTCCATAACCCAGCACATAGCCGACGGCTGAGACATGTTCATGGTGTTGCACTTCGGGAGAGACCAGCAACAAGGCACCGGCCCCTTCACCGATATTAATACCATTACGATTTTTAGAAAACGGACGACAGCGTTCTTTTGAAGCAATCAGCAGACGAATAAATCCGTCATAAGGAATCAAATTGATTTCATCTGTCCCGCCGCACAACACGGCATCACAAATACCGTGTTCTATCCAATTTTTACCGATTCCGATAGCATCTGTCCCGCTGGCGCAGGCGGTTACTACCGTCTGGAAAGGTCCCGTAAAACCGAAATAACGGCTAATTGTTTGGGCTGTAGAACGGCTTAAATAATTGGCCACGGTTTGGGCGTCTTTGTCAGAGAGATTGTTTTCCTTCCAATTTTTATAGGTTTCAAAACAGTGAAACGAGGCATCTACCGACGTACCCACGATTACACCCACCCGCAGACGGCGCAACGCTTCTAATGGGATAGCCGCTTGCGATAAGGCTTCTTTTGCAGCAGTTAAAAAATAGTGGACGCTTAGTTCTTGGTCCTGCGGGCGGCTTTGCACTAACGCATCATCGACTAGAAAAACCGGATAGTTAGCCGCATAGGTACTTTTGACGCGGTGAGAAGGCAAGGCAAAACGTGCTTTTCCCGTCAAGGAATTTTCAAAACATTCCCGCACGCTATTACCGCAGGCACATACGCAACCTACACCCGCTACCGCTATTTTAGCCGTCATTATTTTTTCCTGTTTTCTTGGATATACCGGGCCAGGGTACCTAAATTTTTGAATACTTCGCGGCCTTGTTGCATATTTTCAATTGTGATACCGTATTTTTTCTGAATTAACATAATCAGTTCTACGGCATCCAAACTGTCTAGCCCCATGCCTTGTTCGCCAAAAATTGCATCGTTTTCTCCAAACGAAGATAAATCGGCGCCACCCAGGTCAATTCCTTGGGCAATCATGTCTTTAATTTCGTTAATCATCTGCTGCATTGTTATTCTCCCACAAATCAAAATAATTAAAAAACTGGTATGGATATTTTATACAAAATTCGCCTAACGCGTCCACAAATTGTTGTGCAAACGGCACATAAGCTTCTTTTTTTGCTCCGCATTCCGGTACACGCAAGACAAGAGACGTTAGCGAGCCGAATTTTCCGCGCCCTAACCATGGGAAAAACATTACTACAATCGGTGCCCCCGTCGCACCGGCCAGCCGGTAAAAACTATATGGCACGCGGATTGTACCACCTAAAAACGATACGAAAACGGCATTTTTTTCTTCGCCAAATACCCGGTCACCCATCGCACACACGGCTTCCCCGCGGTTGAGTGCCGCCATCATTTCCACAATGCCGCCTAGCGGGCCGGCCGGGTTAATAAATGTAAACGGGGCTTCTTTCCCGCTGTGCTCAGCAACCGTTTTATCATGGTCTTTGGGATTTCGGTAATACAAAATATGTTTTTTAACCGGCAGAAACTGCATTAAATTCACAGCCATCTGCCAACATCCAGCATGTGCGGAAAGAAGCAGTAATCCCTTCCCTTCCGCCACTAAACGGCGGCACAAATTGCGTTCTTCTTCCGTCGATATCACTTCCGTATTTCCCAAAATACCCAGCGCGGCGCGATCCACCAGCGTACGGGCAAAAGTCAAATTGAGCAAATAAGTATGTTTCAAAAACTGCCACTGATTTTTTGGAGTAAAGCGACGGTGAAGATAAGCCGCTGCTTTTTTACGTACGGAAGGCATTAGCGTATAGCAAAAAACCAAGGGATATAAAAAGAGATAGGCTACCCCGCGTCCGCCCAGAAAAATCAGCACATACATAAAACGGTGTTTCCATTTAGCTGCCAAACTGCGTCCCATTTCTTGTCGGCTATTATTCATGCAAACCTCTTGTGATGATTTTACCCACACACCATACGATAATAAAAGTAACGGCCGCCAGCAACGGTGCCACTACGAGTGAGCCGATTACCCACTCCCATACACGTTGCAAAAATTGCCGTCCCAGTGTAGTTAAATTAAACTCCGTTAAAAACCGTCCGTAACGCAAGAAAAACCCTGCTTCAATACACAACGCCGGTACAATCGGACCGATACATAATTTTTCAAATGAAATGGCAAGCAACCGGTTCAGATTCCACCATCCGGCCCCCATAAAAAGCATCACCTGCCGCACACCCGGCAATGCAATACTACCGCAAAAAATGCCCCATGCCGCCGAGCGTGCATTGAGTACTGCGCTATGCGGACGGCGCAAATTTTCTATCATCACTTCCCAGTAACCCCGCTTGACGGCCGGAGCATTGGCAGCTGCCGGCACGTATTGACGGTGCGGAATGGGCAACATGGAACGAACTGTTAAATATGTATTTAGCACGCTAAGGCGTGCATTATCTTTAAACACATGAAAATGTGAAACACGGTCCTGCGGGTAGACGACACTGACTTGAGTTTCTTTTACCTTATATCCACCCCATAATGCCCGCACAACAACTTCTACTTCAAACGCATAACGCTTGCTCCATAGCGGAAGTGTCAAAAGGATTTCCAGCGGATAAACTCTTAAGCCGCTTTGAATATCCGCTACGGGTGTCCCCGTCTGCAAATGCACCCAAAATCCACCAAAAATACGACCAAAACGTGACGCAAAGGGGACTCTTTCTTTGTCAAATTTCCGTACGCCCAGCACCAGTTCGCGCGGGGTCTGTTGCGCTTGCTCCAGCAAACGTGCGATATCTTGGGGATTGTGTTGTCCGTCAGCATCAATGGTGACGAGGTGGGTATAACCTTTATCGGCCGCGTAATGGGCCGCCTGTAAAATCATACTGCCTTTGCCGCGGTTTATCTCAAAACGTTGAAAAAAAATAGGTAAGTCTTTTAATAGCGGAGCAGGATCTTCCGTACTGCCGTCGTCAAATACAGCTACGGAATATCCTAGTGCCAAACATTCCTCCACCACACGACGCAAGGAACGGGGCTGATTATAATGCGGGATAAAAACAAGCGGACGAATCATAATTTGATAGAGCCAGCTTTCCATTTCTCCAAAAAATTACGGGTAAACACAGGCCATTCTAGTAGCAGATTATCTTGCGCGTCCAACATCAACTGCACGCTGTATCCACGCGTACAAATTTTACCTTCTTCATCGGTAATAGTAAAATCGTAATTCAAGCGGGCCGCTTCCGTATAAAACAATTTGGCGCAAATGCGGTAAGTTTTTCCGTAATAAAGCGGGGATAAATAATCCAAATGCATTTGACGCACCGGAATACGAATTTGATGGTTATAAAAATCTTGGTATCCAATGCCCAGCGCGTCCCCGAGTGCCACGCGCGCATCTTCCAAAAAACCAGCATAATGCCCATGCCACATAATCCCCATCGGATCTATTTCGTTAAAACGTACAATGCGCTCAACCGTTTTGCATAAGGGAGCGGGCGTACCGGGCAAGTGAGAAAAATAGGTAATTTTTTTCATATTAAAATTCCTTTACGCTAAAAGTAATTTGGCTGAATTTTTCGCCGGTAACAGTATGCAATAAGACGGCGGCAAATTCCATATCTTCGCGGGGGGTTAACTCCACCCGCACCGAGGTATCCGGCAAAATCGGTCTTATAAATTTGGCTCTTTTTACACCGGAGAGTTCCATCTTTTTTCCGGTCATCTTTCCTACTGCATGCGTGCATAAACCCAGTTGGCAGACAGCCGGCAACAGCGGATGCCCTTTAAAATGTCCCTCAAACGCCGGGAAAGATGCGGCAATGTTGTAAACAAATCCCTTCTCATCTTTTCCATGATAACTTTTCTCAATGGCAGCCGTTACTTGCATGGCCCCTCCTCGGTAAAAGCAGCTTCAAAAACGGCGCGTGTTTTCGGATCTTTATAGACTATTTTTTCATCAGAGCAAGTGGCCTGACGCAAATTCGCGCGTGCAAAACGCGCAAATGCTTGCACCGCCGCCGTCGGGAAACGATCCCGTTTATTATGCACAACTATGTTCTTGTCCAACACAGTGATATCAAACATTTTAATGCTCATGCTGTTGAGCACCACCAGCCGCACCCCGTCTTCTTGCGGCACGCTCAAGGTCTGGAAAGAAAAGTGCCACTTCTGTACGTGTCCCACCATGCGAAAAACCTTTCCAGGATCAAACACTATATCTGGTGCCGGACCATAGCTAATGCCCGTAGAACATCCGGCCAAAAAAAGTAATAGTAAGTTCATATAAACAGTACGCATATTAATTTTCCTCCAAAAACGACGGCAAAACAAATACGGCGGTAATTAAGGCGCCGCCAACACCTAAAAACGAAGATAACCCCATCATAAATAATACACCGTGCCGAGCCGTAATCAACACACCAAACCCCGCTAGCGTAGATAACGCCGCCGTTAACAAAGCTTCTTGTGGATAATAGGGGCGGCGGGAGGCCTCTTCACATTTAAGCACTTGGAACAGCCCGTAATCAATCCCCAACCCCATCAGTAACGGCAAGAAAACCAAAATAAACAGATTTATTTTTATATCCACCACCGCCAGCAACGCAAATGTAATGCAGGCTGCCACCAATACCGGCAAAAAAGCTAGCAATGTTTTCTTAATGCTGCGCAGTACCGCCAGTGCCGCTATCAAATTAAAAAATAATGCCAATAACACAATTTTTAAGGCTTCTTTCCGCATGCGAGTTAGCAACGTGTGTTGTATTTCTTCTGCGGACAAAAATACCACGTTTTCCTTATCGGCTAATTGGCGGTAAATCGGTGTATTGGGCACGCGGTTTGCGATGGCAAAACTGCCGTCAGAGAGCGACACAACAGGGTTATAGAATGCAGACACATCCAATGTATCTTTTTGCGGCACTTGTTCCAAATAATTAAAAAACGGATCAAAAGATTGCGGTGCCATTTTTAAACGCGTGGTTTCCTTTACTATTATTTTTTTTGCTTGTGCCGAATGCTCTTTCCAAAAGGCTTGCCAATGCGCCA
>Ga0310786_10004605_pt1 | contig 19134 bp, 15 predicted proteins | sample AusTroGonzalo_MG_FD_203881 | JGI IMG/M metagenome (GOLD analysis project Ga0310786, IMG submission 203881) | Bovine rumen microbial communities from tropical cattle in Woodstock, Queensland, Australia - Gonzalo_03 (v2) (version 2) | ecosystem: Host-associated > Mammals > Digestive system >... | reverse complement strand
GAGGGCAGGGCACCTATCCTCATTGCGCTCGATGAGATCAAGGATGCATACAATCTCGGATCCATGCTCAGGATCGCTGACTGCTGCGGTATCGACGGCGTCATCATTCCTGAAAGACGCTCAGTGTCGCTCGATTCAATGGTCGCAAAGGCATCTGCCGGAGCTATGGAATATGTTCCTGTCGCTAGGGTCACTAACCTTGCCCAGACCTTGAGAAACCTTAAGGAGAAAGAAGGATTCTGGGTCTGCGGAACCGACATGAACGGTGATGTGACTTATGACAAGGCTGACTATTCGGGTAACCTCGTTATCGTCATCGGAAGTGAAGGCGACGGAATGAGGGAAGGCGTCAGGAAGTGTTGTGACTTTACTGTCGAGATCCCCATGGTCGGTCATGTTAACAGCCTTAATGCTGCGGTTGCCTGCGGAGTAGTTGTTTTCGAGGCGGCCAGACAGAGAAGATCGGAGAACTGATACTTAATGTACGGGAAAGCTTTACAGAACGGAAAGGTGATGGTCAGAAAGGCCGGTGCGGTCCTTCTGGCAGTTGCCATGCTGTTCTCGCTTTCTTCGTGCAATATCGTCCAGCGCATCCAGAAGCGTTTCGACAACCACAGTGAGGATGTTTCCAGACAGGAACTCGCGCGTCTTGTCAGCAGTGCCATCATGGACAAGGAAAACGTTGCAGACAGTTATTCATCTATACCTGATCAGCAACTTGACGGTATGTCTTACTCTGTTTTCTATCAGTACTGCGACATCTTAAGGGATATGTCATCCAGACACGGTAAGATAACCGCTTTCAGGTTCCTGACAGATGAAGAGACTGCAAGATTTTATTCTGATTCAGATAAGATGGCCGGCGAAAATGCAGTCTCCATGAAGTCTTATTCAGGTCTTACAATGGTCGAGCTGGTCTATGAAGAGGATTTTGACAAGACCAATCCCTGCAGATTCGCGCTCCAGTATAAGAACGGCGGATATACTCTCGCGACTGACTATGCCACGAAAGCTGTAGAGGCTTACGATTACATTTCGCATTATTTCAAGATGATCAGCGACGGCAATACCGCAGGCCTTGAATCGATCATAAAGCCGATGCTTACGGACGATATCTACATCTCGTCTGTAGTCACATCCAAGGCAACTTACCTTATCGATTACTATAAGCTCCATGTAAAGAGTCCCGTCAGGGAATATAAGCTCAAGACATTCCTGCCGACTCTGGTCAGCTATGAGATCCCCGAAACGATAGATGCCAGCGGGGAGAATATCATTTCGAGAACGGTCAATCTTTTCCGCAGGAATGACGGCTCGTTCTATATTGAAGATACGTTTGTTTCAAAGGGCGATGAAGTCAGCTTCTGTCTGGGCGGAACTCCGGTCCTGCACTGCGGCTTAACTTATTCAAAGGCTGATATCATTACGCTTTTCGGAGACCCTGTCATTGAAATGATCGATCCTAACACCAAGAAGGGAATAACTCAGATCATGGTATCTTTCAACGGCATCATGCTGCGCTTTGAAGGTTCTCCTTCGGCTGACGGAACATGGAATTCAGGAAGGCTCGTAGCCGTTTCCGTATATCATAATAATGCCGATTCTCCGTCTGCGACATTTGACGGACGCCTGTTTGTGGGAATGAATATCTCAGAACTCCTGCTGGTCTATCCTATGATCGATGAGACCGGTTATGTCTATACTTTTGAGACTGCTGAAGGTACTTATAAACTTGAATTTGAGTTTGATGAAAACAAGAACGTGAAAAAGATCCGTCTTGGAGAGGTTTCTTCTAAGTCCGTGTGATATTTACTCAACGCACTTGGCCTTAAGTAAAGAGATCTCCTCATCAGTCATACCGTTGAACCTGAAGAAGTTTGTGATGTCACCTGACCACTTTTCATCAACATAATCCAGAAAGATGTTCATGTTGATCTCGTCCGATCTTAAGAGGTGTTTCATGTCATCAGGCATCTTCTGCATCCTGCGCTCCAGAAGCTTGGCCAGATAATCGTATGAGACTTTATAGTTCTTGATGATGTTTTCGCGTGAGGCACCTGCGAGAAGGTAGAGCATGGCGGTGATGGCACCGGTACGGTCTTTGCCGTGGGTGCAGTGATAAAGTGTGAGACCCTTTGAATTCAGAAGATATCTCATGACCTTTATTACGTCTTTGCCGAGATCCTCACAGATCCTTACGTAATAGTCCCCGAGATGTCTTGTCCTTATGAAGTCGATCAGGTCATCGCTTAAGTTGTTCGGATCACCGGGGAAGAGAGATACAAAGTGGAATTCGACATCAGGGTCATTCTGGAACGGATTGCCGAAATCCCTTAGTTCGGCCTCTGCTCTGAGATCGACGACGGCTTTAACGCCGTGATCCTTGACTTCCTGAACCTGCTCGGGGGTGAGGTGCTCCGGAGAACTTGATCTTATGAATACGCCTGTTTTGAAGACTTTGCCGTTTTCGAGGGGCATTCCGCCAAGCTCGCGGCAGTTTATGAGCTTCACTGATCTTATGAGCTGGCTGTCAGGATTATAGTCTGTCATGGGTACCTCATTTCTCGTGCGCTATTCTAAACAAGTTTTGATTGACATTCAAGCGGTCAAGTAATATTATAAATAGGCTATTCGGGAAACCGATGCAAATATGCGCCTATAGCTCAACTGGATAGAGCGTCTGACTACGGATCAGAAGGTTGTGGATTCGAGCTCTGCTAGGCGCGCCAGACACGAAGCTGTAGCGTTTAGCTGCAGCTTTTTTAATTTCTGAAGGAGGACAGACTTATGAAAAGATTGCTTGTTGTCGTTGACTGCCAGAAAGATTTCATAGACGGTGCACTCGGTTTTGAAGGCGCAGATGCCATTATCCCCGGAATCGTTGAGCGCATAGCAGAATATAAGGCTGCCGGTGATGAAGTCGTATATACGATGGATACCCACACTCCTGATTACATGAATACCCAGGAAGGCAGGAATCTCCCTGTAGTTCACTGCGTTAAAGGTTCAGACGGTTATAAGCTCACTCCTGCGCTCGAAGAGCCTCTTTCGGACTGCAAAGGCTTTGACAAGCCCACTTTCGGTTCGTTGGAGCTCGCAAACTACATTGCTTCCAACGCTTCAGAGTATTCTTCCATTGAAGTCTGCGGGCTTGTTTCAAATATCTGCGTAGTCTCAAATGCGGTCCTTGCAAAGGCTTCCGCCCCAGAGGCCGAGATAATTGTGGATTCAAAGCTTACGGCTTCTTTTGATCCCAAGCTCCACCAGGCTACCCTGGATGTTTTGGGCGGAATACAGGTTAAGGTTCTTTAATATATTTATTTATTGCAAAAACAGCACCCGCTGTGATACAATTCTTACTCGGTTATTTAAATAATAATAATTATTTGGAGGATATAACATGGCATCCACGATTGAGAGAAAAGAGCACTCACAGGTAGTTATTAGCCTTGAGGCTGGAATTGAAGAGTGGAAGGCTGCGCTTAAGCAGGCTTACAACAAGAACAAGGGTCGTTTCCAGGTACCCGGTTTCCGTAAGGGTAAGGTTCCTTTCCAGCTCGTTTGCCAGTACTACGGTGAAGGCGTCCTTTATGATGATGCTATGAACGAGATCGCTAACAAGCAGTATCCTGAAGCAGTTAAGGAGCATGACCTCAAGGTTGTTTCCCGTCCTGAGATGGATGTAACAGGTCTTGATGAGAACGGTCTCAAGTACACGATCTCTGTATACGTTAAGCCTGAATTCGAACTCGGCAAGTACGAGGGCGTTGAGGTTCCTTACAAGGATATCGAAGTTTCAGACAAGGACGTTGAGGATGAGCTCGAGCGTATGGCTAAGCGCAATTCTTCCCTCGAGGAAGTTACAGACCGTCCGGCTGCTGAAGGCGATACAGTTACTATCGACTATGAGGGCTTCAAGGATGGCGTCGCTTTCGAAGGCGGCAAGGGCGAGGGTTATAACCTCAAGCTCGGTTCACACTCATTCATCCCCGGTTTCGAGGAGCAGGTTGCCGGCCACAAGGAAGGCGAGGAGTTCACTATCGAGGTTAAGTTCCCTGAGGATTATCACTCTGAGGATCTCAAGGGCGCTGCTGCTACATTCAACGTAAAGATCCACGCTATCAAGACTGAAGTTACTCCTGCTATCGATGATGAGTTCGCAAAGGACGTTTCTGAGTTCGATACACTCGATGAGCTCAAGGCTGATATCCGCAAGAACAAGGAAGAGAAGGCTGCTAAGGATAATAAGGCTGCTTTCGAGAACGAGACAGTCCGCGCTGTATGCGACAACTGCGAGATCGATATCCCTCAGTCCATGATCGACAACGAGGTTGAGCAGATGGCTCAGGATCAGAACGCTCGTATGAGCAGCCAGGGCATCGAACTTTCTATGTATCTGCAGTATCTCGGCCAGTCCATGGAAGAGTTCAAGAAGTCTCTTGAGCCTATGGCACGTGTAAGAGTTAAGTCATCACTCGTTATCGAGAAGATCACAGAAAAGCTCAATCCTGAGGTTTCTGATGCAGATTACGAGGAAGAGCTCAAGACAATCGCTGATTCCTACAAGATCGACGTTGAGAAGGTTAAGGAGTCTATTGGTGAGGATGCTTCTTTCATTAAGGATTCCATCCGTGCTAGAAAGACAGTTGAGTACCTCGCATCCAAGGCTAAGAAGGTTGAACCTAAGGAGCCTGATGAAGCTGCTGAGGAGAAGAAGCCTGCAAAGAAGACAGCAGCAAAGAAGACAGCTAAGGCTGAGGACGCTGCAGAAGAGAAGCCCGCAAAGAAGACAGCAGCTAAGAAGACAGCTAAGGCTGATGATGCTGCTGAAGAGAAGCCTGCAAAGAAGACAGCTGCAAAGAAGACAGCAAAGGCTGATGCTGCTGAGGGTGAGGAAAAGCCCAAGAAGACAACAAGAGCTAAGAAGGCTAAGGCTGACGAAGAGTAATATTCTTCTCTCGATTTAAAGCTGATATTAAAGAGCGTCTCAAGTCTGAGGCGCTCTTTTTTCTTTCCTTATGAATTAATGATCTGCCAATTTCGCAAGCGTTTTTGACAGTTTCTTTACAGATCCTTTTCTATTCATTTAGGTTTATAGAGTTGAAAAGGCTTGTGTGGTATACCCAAAGTTATAAAGGCCGAATAGCCTCTGTCTTCAGCATGCGCTTGTTTTGCCGGAGTTTTGGGGCTGATGGCACAAATAAGATAACCGCTCTAAGTGCCGGATGGCATTCAGATCGTGATTTAAGGAGGGTTTGCATGAAACGTTTATTGGCAGGTTTTGTTGCGGTATCAATGACAGTAGGTATGCTGCCGACTGTTGTATTGGCAAAAGGCTTGGATTATGAGCCTGAGGAAACAGAGGTCGTAGAGACCACTGAAGCGCAAGAAAAAGAAACCGTCAAACCAACGGTTAAGGAAACAGCTAAGCCTGCTGAAAAGGAGCCTGCTGAAACTAAGGCAGAAGAACCTTCCGAAACCGAAAAGAAGGAAACGGCTGAAACTAAAGAAACCCAGCCTGCGGAATCTTCCGGGAAGGAACCTGAAGAAACACAGGTAACAGAAGCTCCTGAGCCTTCAGAAACCGAGAAAGAACCCGAAGAAACACAAGCACCTGAGTCTTCTGAATCAGGCGACAAGGAACCTTTAGAGACGGCTCCCGCAGAAACTTCTGAGCCTGAGGTTAAGGAACCTGCTGAATCGGGCAGTGAAAAGGCTGCAACCGAAGAGACAAGACTCCCTGCAGAAACCGATAAAAAGACCGCAAAGGCTGCTGAAGGAACTCTTGGTACACTTTCGTGGACCTATAACGAGGAGACAAAGGTCCTTACCATAAGCGGAAAAGGCGCGATGACAGATCTGGAAGCAAAGGATGATTATCCCTGGTATCAATATAGTGATGAGATAACAAAAGTCGTCCTCGACAAAAACATAACTTCTATCTCTGATTATGCATTTAAGGACTTTGTTAAGCTCACGAGCGTTTCGGTACCTTCAGGATTAAAAAGATTCGGTAATTCCGCTTTTGAAAACTGCAAGGCCCTTAAGGCAATCTCTATCCCTTCTAATGTAACTGAGATCGGCAGCAGAGCATTTAAGGCTTGCGAAAGCTTGACCAAGGTCTCCATTCCCAAAAAAGTCTCAAGGATCGGCGATTATGCATTCATGTCTTGTTACGAACTTGCAAGTGTTTCAATCGCCAGTGGTGCAAAAGGACTTGGAACCTGCGCATTTTCACATTGCTTTGCTCTCAAGAGCATAACGATCCCCAGCAGTATTTCATCGATCAGCGTACAGGCTTTTGAGGATTGTTACAGACTCCGTACTATAACGATAGCAAGTGGAGTAACCAGTATCGAAAAAGAAGCTTTCAGAAGCTGTTATTGCCTCGATAAAGTTACTATTCCGGGAACCGTAAATACGATCGGCGAAGCTGCTTTTGCAGATTGCACTTACCTCGACACGGTTTCAATCGGAAATGGTGTAAAAAAGATAGACAAAGATGCATTTAAGGAATCCGAATACCTTACAAGGATCGTGATCCCGGGTAGTGTTGAAACTATTGAAGAGAGTGCATTCGAGGGATGCAGAAAGCTCAGATACATCAGCATCGGTTTTGGAGTTAAGACAATAGGCGACAAGGCTTTTTCTGATTGCAACAGAGTTGAAAGCGTAGTGCTCCCCGACAGCGTAGAATCTGTTGGAGAATTGGCTTTCGAGAAATGCGGCAACCTTAATACCGTCAGCCTTACGGAGGAACTGCAAGCCAAATTGCCCTCTAATGTCTTTGACGGATGTACAGACCTGAACAACAATTTTATACATTTGGCAGAAAATCCGTTTACGGTCAGCGGAAAGACCGCTACTCTCAAAGTTAAGAAGTTAAAGAAAAAGGCGCAGACGCTTGCAGTCGGAAAGGTTCTTAACATCACACCGAGCGGTACCGGCTTAGATTGCACCAAGCTGTCAGGCAATAAGAACATTTCCATTAACAAGACAACCGGTACTGTTACCGTAAAGAAAAAGACCAAGAAAGGCACATACTCCATCAAGGTCAAGATTATGTCGACAGGCAGTGCACAATATAAGCACTCCGATTATCAGACAGTAACATTCAAGATCAAAGTCAAATAATAAGGCTTCTTATCAGCGGAGGTTTTATATGCGGTTTAGCAAATTTATAAAAGCCGTTTCTTTGGTGCTTACGACAAGCATTGTTTTGAGTGTTGCGGGTGCCACAAGATACGTTGCGGCTGCGGGCATTACATTGTCCGGATCTGCCAACGTACAAAAATACGGTGATGTAGCCGGTATCTGGGATGATGCGAGCACAACGCTCACATTGAAGGGTAATACCGACGAAAACAAAGAATACAGGCAGATCGAAGCGATAACGGTCGACCTTGAAAACTCAACGGGAATCTCAGGTTCACTTAAGTACAGCGTTTATGTTCAGAATAAGGGCTGGCAGGAATTTACGCCCGCTGGTTCTGAAGCCGGCATAAAAAACAAGGGCTTGAAGATCGACGGCATTAAGATGGAGCTTACAGGCGCTCTTGCGAAACAGTACACAGTAGAGTATTCCGTTCAGCTTCAAAAGAACGATAAAAGCCAGGGATTTGTATCAGACGGAACAGTTGCAGGATCTCCAAACGATTCCCGCATGATCGAAGAGATAAAGATCAGGATAGTTCCTGCTAATCAGGGCACCTCCACGGCCGTTAATTACAGGGCTCACAGAGAGAGTTTAGGCTGGGGCAGCAAATGGTCTAAGAATGGCGTAGTTGCAGGTGCTTCTGGAAAAGCAAAGCAGATAGACAGCATCGAGATGAATCTTACCGGAAATCAGTACAAGGGCGGTATTGAATACCGTTCCAAAGTGCAGACTACCGGACTGGAAAATAACTGGTCCGCCAATGGCGAGACGAGCGGCACCCAGGGTAAGAGAATTGAATCTGTTGCGATCAGGCTCACGGGCGAAGTAGCTGATCACTATGATGTTTACTACCGCGTATGCGTACAGTCTGTCGGCTGGCTTGACTGGGTAAATAACGGTGAAGAAACCGGCGTGTCAGATCTGTCCTATAAACTTGAAGCGATCCAGGTAAAGCTCATTGCCAAGAACGGCAGCGCACCCGGTGATCTGAACGGGATCAAGAGTATTGAAGGCCTGTCCAGGATTACTCCCAAAACACCGCTCCTTCCCGGAATGGGACTTTTCAAGATGGGAAAGAACGCAACAGTATCTTATGCCGTAAAGACATCGAGCGGCTGGTCAGAGATTATGTCTGACGGTGAGGTCTTGACGGTTTCCGGACAGATCACGGGAATTGCAGTTGGGGTAGATAAAAAGAAAGTAACCGACAGTAATCTTGATCTCGCTGTCGACATGCCTGATTTCGGAGATGAGGAATACGATCCTAACGAAAAGTATGATGCGCCTTTTGATCTGAGGATCGTTGATGCGGGCAAGAGGCTTGAATACCTGAGAATTGCCCTGTATCAAGGCTACTATTACTGCAATGATGACTATGACGAAGAAGAATACAATATTTACGGCAACACCCCTTACAGTATCTTCTACAGGGTCAAGACATCCGGCAAGGGTTGGATGGCATGGACCAAGGACGGCATGAGATGCGGTACTGACGAGATCGGAAATACCATTTCCGCCATTCAGATAGTAGTTCTTCCCAACGGTCAGACACCTGCTGATAATCTTGGTGATGTAACATCAGATAACGAAAAATCCATTCTCAGGATGAAGGATTTTCCGGCACCGAAGATCATTACGGCTAACAATAAATTCGCAAGCTGGTGCCTTAAGACGTTCCCTAATAATCTGAAGGCTTCGGATTATCTTAAGCAGCATAAGCATCCGCCGAAATACATCTTCTATAGCATTGCAGCTACCTGGCCATATAAGCTCGGAGGCAAGACAAAGAAGAAATGTGACTGCACGGGATTTGCCGTTTGGGTATACAAGCACTACCACAAAAAGAATGTAGCACATAATTCGCATAAGATGGCTTTTTCAGGTAAGACCGTATCGGTAAAGAACGTAAAACCCGGAGATCTGCTTTGCGAGTGTAAGACATACCACGGCGATGTTTTCTTCTATGTCGGAAAAGATGAATACGGTCATGACATCATGCTGGACGGCATGACGCCGAAGATCAACGGCAAGATCAAACATGTATATCCGTGCCTCAGATACATCGATCTTGAGAAATGGGAAGCTATCAGCACGAACCATATCAGGAGGAAATGATCCGGCCCGAAAAGACCGATTACTCAAAGTCCCGCTGAAAAGCGGGGCTTTTTTTGTTAGTTTAAGCAAACTGAAATCGTAAAAAAACACCCGCAATCTAACAAAATAAAACGGCACTCATTGTTAGAATTCTCCTTGCAAAAAGGAAATACGATTCGCCGAAAAGTTTTTCCTGCTCAGGAAAAGAATCGATTTCCTTTCTGTATTTGTCCGTTACAATGACCGTCCCTCAATGGGGCGGTTTTTGCTTGTCTTACTGACAGACGTAGATCAGGTATCAAAAAACGGCGATCAAAGGGATATCGAGTTCAGCCTGAGTAAGGCCTGCGTGGCCGCCTGGCGTTAATCTCATCTCCTCATGAGTGTTGTTTATCACAGTGATATAATTACACCATGTATAAGATCTATGTAGTTGAAGACGATAAAGGTATAGCAGACGGTATTTCCCAGTGTCTTAGCGCGTGGGAGATGGAGGTTGCCATAGTTTCTGATTTCCGCAATGTATTAGGTGAGATAAAGGAATTAGAGCCGCATCTGATAATTATGGATATCACACTGCCTTACATGGGCGGATATCACTGGTGCCAGGAGATCAGAAAGACTTCAAACGTACCGATAATCTTCATTTCATCCGCGACTGACAACATGAATATAATCATGGCGATGAATATGGGCGCAGACGATTACATCCCGAAGCCTTTTGATCAGAGCATCTTAATCGCAAAGGTTCAGGCACTTCTTAGAAGGGCATACGATTTCAATCAGGGATCGTTTTCGCTTACGGCAGGCGGCGCTGTCCTCAATACGAACGACAATACTTTGACGTTTAACGGCAATAAGATAGAACTCGCGAGAAACGAGTATAAGATCCTGCTTGTCCTCATGCAGAACAAGAATAAGGTCGTAAGCCGCGAAAAGCTTATGGAAGCACTCTGGGAGACCGACAGCTTTGTTGATGAGAATACTCTTACGGTTAATGTCGGAAGGCTCAGAAAGACTTTGGAATCAGCAGGGCTTAAGGACTTCATAAAGACTAAATTCGGAGTCGGATACATCCTGGAGGATGAGTGATGAATCTCTTCAGCCGGTATCTCAGATCAAGGATAAAAGTCATAATTTCATACATCGTTGTTGCAGGTATTTTTGCTTCTTCATATCTGCTTTTTGACATGCCTTCGATAGCTGTCTTATATCCGCTGTGCATGTCGCTTGCGGCCGGCATCATAGTGATGATGATAGATTTCATTTTTTTCAGGAGCAGGCACGAAAAACTGATCAATGAAGAGATCCCCGCACCGAAAGACCAGATAGAGGAAGACTATCAGCTGATAATCGAAAAGCTTAAAGAAGAAGCGAAATTCTCGCAGATGAAAGCTTCAGAAGATTATAACAACATGATCGAGTACTACACTGTCTGGGCACACCAGATTAAAACTCCGATCGCCGCTATGCGCTTGAATCTGCAGTCTGAAGATTCAGAATCCGCAAGAAGGCTGATGGGCGATCTAGGGCGTATAGAAGCGTATGTAGAGATGGTACTTACTTTCTTAAGACTTGATTCAAACAGTACAGATTATCTTATAAAGGAATATGACCTCGATGAGATAATCCGTCCTGCGATCCGTAAGTATTCCAAAGAATTCATTCTCAAGAAGCTGAAGCTTGAATATGAGCCTGTGGACTTTAAGGTCCTCACAGATTCTAAGTGGCTGTCGTTCATAATCGAACAGATAATTTCCAACTCGGTCAAATACACTTCCGAAGGTTATGTAAAGATATACATGAGCAACCCCGGTGTCCTTTGCATTGAGGACAGCGGAATAGGCATCAGGGAAGAAGACCTTCCGCGTATCTTCGAAAACGGATATACCGGTTTTAACGGACGCGAGGACAAGAGAGCAAGCGGCATCGGACTTTACCTTTGCAAGCGCATTGCCGATAATCTTGGACATAAGATATCAGCCGAATCAACGCAGGGTGTCGGCACAAAGATCTATCTTGATATGAACAGAAAAGAAATAGGCATCGAGTAAAACCCGATGCCCGTTTCAAGAGGTATATAGAAAACTCACTCCCAATTGCACTTTTCCCAAGAATGGAATCTGTCCAGGAGAGTCATCATTATCATTTCCCTCATCGGAAGCGGGAAGACGTTGAGCTCGCTGTTAAGCTGGTCGCTTATCGCTGCAAAGTCTTCCTGAAGAGCTCTTATGACTGCGCCTTCACGGTGCTTTGAATCAGACATCTTAAAGTTGGCGATCGTCTTCTTGAGGATCTTTTCCTCACCGCACTTAAGCTGGCTTAAGTTGGCGCCTGTTGAAGCTGTATTTGCCTGCATAACCTCTTTATCTGCTTCAACAGGCGTTTCCTCAATATTTAAAGCACCCGTCCACTCAAAATCCCAGTCGGACAGAGCGGATTCCGCTACCATGTTAATAAGACCGAAACTCTGATCTTCTGAAGGATCGAGTCTTTTTACTATGATGTCTTCGGCCTTTGCGCCATTTAAGAGGAGATCGACCATGTCGGATCTGATCCTAAGGCCTAACAAAAACATTTTCTGATCGTCGATCTTCCGCTTGTCGTCAAAATATACAAGCGGTTCGTCTATATATTTTTCAAGATCAAAAACCATATTGTTCTCCTTATACAAACTCAATAATCCTAACCCTGATTACATACTACCCCCAGCTAATTTCCTTGGTGTTTTCTCTCTGTGAATAATCCGAAAACCAATTCTTAATATATAAACAAGAATGTTAACAAAGATGATTGCCCGAAATATGACAAGCTTTTGCGTGTCTTTTGCCTAAAAGCCTTCACTAACCATGGATATACTTGAGCTGATTTGGGAGGAATTGAAAATGAATAAAAAAATAACAGCAATACTTATGGCATCATGCACCATGCTTTCGCTGGCGGCATGTAATACCAAACCCACGCCCGCAACGTCTGTGACCGCTACACCGCCGGAGACTACGGCTGTGAGTGTAACAGAAACAACTGAGGAAACTACAACAGCTGAAGAGACGACAACTTCCGAGGAAACGACAACTGAAGAAACAACGTCTGCAGAGACAACGGCAGATAAGACCTCAGAGACTACGGAAAAAACTTCTGCGACTACTACTGAAAAAGCCGCAACTCCGACACCTAAAGCTATCGGAAAGACAACCGTCACCAATGCTTACAGCAGAACTTTTAAGGTAGGAAAAACAAAGTACACTACGAAATACCCGAAGGTTACGATCAAGGGTGTAAGTACGAGTGCGATCAATAAGGAAATTGCCAATAAGTTCAGTTCCATCGCAAAGAAGAATGACAGCGTAGTAAAGTATTCATATTACGTAGGTAAGAATTATGTTTCCATATTTGTTACTGTAAATGTAGAAACCGGTAAGGATGGCAGTAACTACTATGTTTACAATGTTTCCAGAGTAACCGGCAAAAAGCTTACCAAAGCCGAGATGCTCAAGATCTTCAATATGAAGGACAGTGCCTTCAAATCGAAGGTTACCAACGGCGTCAAGAAATGGTGGACTACCAACGTTCCGGATTATAAGAAAAATAAGTCGGACAAGGAATTATACAACAAGGCTATCGCTTCAAAGTCCATCAACAGTGCTATTCCTTTTATGAATTCAAAGGGTAAGAAATGCTTCCTGCTCCGTCAGATGAAAGCTCCGACACAGGCCGGAAACAACGATATCTACGCAACAATCTGATAAAACAAAAAACTCCCCGGCCGGGGAGTTTTTATTTGCTATAATTCGAGATGTGACAATCATGTAAGGAATTGGTAAGAAGATTCAATGGAGCGGTATTCTCATGTTTTCTATACTGTGGCTGACTTAATCGAAAGGAAGTATGGTTTATGAGTTTACTTGAAGTCACAGGATTACAGAAAATATATAAGGGACGCCGCGGAGGCACTTCCGTAGAAGCTCTCAAGAACGTTAATTTCACAGTAGAAAAGGGTGAGTATGTCGCTATCATGGGCGAGTCGGGAAGCGGTAAGACAACGCTCCTCAATATCCTTGCGGCTCTAGATAAGGCTACATCCGGAACAGTCCTCCTTGACGGAATGAATCTTTCAACGATCAAGGAATCCGCGATCGCCATGTTCCGCCGCGACAACCTGGGTTATGTATTCCAGGATTTCAATCTCCTTGATACGTTTACGCTCGAAGATAATATTTATCTTCCTCTTGTTCTTGCGGGAAAGAGACATCAGGACATGAGCGCACGTCTTTCCCAGATCGCTCCGTCTCTCGGCATTACGGATATTCTTAAGAAATATCCTTATGAAGTATCAGGCGGACAGAAGCAGAGGGCTGCAGTTGCGAGAGCGCTTATCACGAGCCCTAAGATGATCCTTGCAGACGAGCCTACCGGTGCTTTGGATTCAAAGTCTTCTGATGAACTGTTGGAGCTCTTTTCAAAAGTTAACCAGATGGGTCAGACGATCCTTATGGTTACGCATTCTACAAAGGCCGCTAGCCACGCATCACGCGTTATGTTCATCAAGGACGGGATCATCTTCCATCAGATCTATAAGGGCAGTTCTACTGACACTCAGATGTATCAGAAAATTTCAGACACACTGAACCTTCTGGCTCAGGGAGGTGATCTGAAATGAAAGCAGGTTTATACCCTAAGATAGCGGCCGACGGCATTCGGAAGAATGGCAGGCTCTATATCCCGTACTTTATTACCTGCATCCTTATGGTTGCATTGTTTTATATCATGCATTTGCTCGGATTCTCCGGCATGCTCAAGAACTTTGAGGGAGCATCAACCGCCAGGGACATGCTCAAGTTTGGAACATACATAATGGCGGTCTTCGGAACGATCTTTTTGTTCTATACGCAGTCGACTCTCGTGAAGGGAAGACTTAAGGAATTCGGACTTTACAGCGTATTGGGCATGAACAGGAGAAACCTTGGAAGGATCATCTTTTTTGAGACTGCTATATCCTGGTTTATTGCCATGGCAGGTGGGCTTATCGCAGGAGTAGGACTCTCAAAGCTTGCAGAGCTTGGCTTTTCGAGACTTATTGCGGTCGATGTCAACTACAGTTTCAATCTGTCTGTTTCTTCGATAGTTGCTACAGTTATCGTTTACAGCTTTATTTTCTTCTTGATCTTCCTTAATGCGGTTAGACGTGTAAGATCCGCAAGCACGATAAATCTCATCCATGCAGACAAGGCAGGAGAGAAACCTCCTAAAGCCAACTGGGTCGTAGGCATCCTGGGATTTGTCATCCTTGCTTCAGGTTACTATATCGCCATCAAGATCCAGCAGCCGCTGTCAGCACTTATCTGGTTCTTCATTGCGGTTATCTTAACTATCGTCGGAACATATCTCGTGCTCATAGCGGGTTCCGTTCTGTTCTGCAGGATACTTCAGAAGAACAAGAAGTACTACTACAAGACAAACCACTTTGTATCAGTATCTTCGATGGCATACAGAATGAAGAGAAACGGTGCGAGCCTTGCATCTATCTGCATCCTTCTTACCATGATCCTGGTCATGATCTCATCAACATCCGCTCTTTATATCAACAGGGAAGAGACTTTGATGAATCACTATCCCAGGCATCTGAATGCTTATGCTTTAAATTACGGATACGATAAGGGTTACACGGAACTTGCAGAAAAGCTTAAGAACGGCATTGATGAAAGAACAAAAGAATACGGTGCTAGCGCAAAGAATGAAACATATTTCATAAATTATAGTCTTTCCGGATATTACGAAAACAGCTATCTCAATCTTGACATCAATCCGCTCGATAATTTCACGACTATCGACTACGACAAAGTCGTGCAGGTGTTTTTCTTCGATGTTGACACATACAACAGATTAACGGGCGAGAATGAATCTCTTTCAGAAAGAAAAGTACTGGCTGTTGTAGACGGCAAGGTAGACGTAGGCGATGAACTTAAGATCGGCAAAGAGACGTTTAGTGTTGTTAAGAAAACGGATAATACGAAGAGCCAACTGAGAAATACCGTTTCTACTAATGTCGTATCGACCATCTATGTGATAGTTGATGATCTTGATAAGGTCGCAGAGCTTTATAAGGATTACATGGATCCGACAGGCGGCCCTATGCTTGCGTGGTACTGGATCTATGATTTCGACATAGACTTAGATGCAGAACATCAGATCGAACTTGGCGAGAAACTTAACAAGTTCATGCACGATGAACTTTCAGCTAAGCGCTTTGTAAATTACTGCGACAGCAGGGAGATGCAGAGAAACGATTTCGTTAAGACGTTCGGAGGATTATTCTTCTTGGGAATCCTTTTGAGCATCATATTCCTCGTATCCTGCGTGCTTATCATCTACTACAAGCAGATATCCGAGGGCTTTGAGGATCAGTCGAGATTCGGCATCATGCAGAAGGTCGGAATGACAAAGGAGAACATAAAGAAGAGTATCAACTCACAGATGCTTACGGTATTCCTTATCCCGATCGTGGTCGCATGTATGCACCTTGCGGCAGTGCTGCCGATAATACATAAGCTCCTGCTTCTTTTCGGGCATAACAATATGCCGCTGCTTCTCCGTTGCGCGGGTGTCTGTGTGCTGATTTGCGGAATCTTCTACGCAGTGATCTATAAGTTCACGTCAAACGCTTACTACAAGATCGTTTCGTAAAACAAAAGGATAGCGGAAGCTATAGACCTCAGGTCCTGTAGCTTCCGTTTATCTTTACGTAATCGTAAGAGAAGTCGCAGGAGAACATTCTGTCTTCGAACTCGCCCTGGTTGAGGTCGATCTCGATCTTGATGTCGTGCTGCTTAACGAGCTCTGAAGCTTCATCCTCGGAATAGTCTGTAGCCTGTCCGTCCTTGCAGACGAGAAGACCTGCCAAGCGGATGTCGACCTTCTCGGGATCGAAATCTGCTCCCGAATATCCTGCTGCAGTAATGATTCTTCCCCAGTTTGCATCCTCGCCGAAAACAGCTGTCTTTACGAGAGGTGACTTTGCGACTGCTGTAACGATGAGCTTTGCATCCTCAGCTGTCTTTGCCTCACGGCAGATAACTTCTATGAACTTTGAAGCGCCTTCGCCGTCTGTTGCGATCATGCGTGAAAGATCGAGGGACAGGGAAGTGAGTGCCTCTTCGAAAAGTGAAAGGTCATCACTGTCAGCTTCGATCGTAGCGCCTGAAACGCCGTTAGCCATTACTACGACCATGTCGCAGCATGAAGTGTCGCCGTCAACGGATACACGGTTGAATGTATGAGCAACAGCCTTGTTAAGAGCGCTCTGGAGTAATTCTTTGGAAATAGCTGCGTCAGTAGTGAAGACGACTATCATTGTACCGAGGTTAGGGCAGATCATGCCTGATCCCTTTGCCATACCTGCGATAGTGATCTCCTTGCCGCCGGAGAGGGTAAGTTTAGCTGAAACTTCCTTCGGAACGGTATCTGTCGTCATCATGGCCTTTTCTGCAGCGTGAGCTGATTCTGCGTCTGTTGAAAGGGAAGATACGAGCTTGGGCATAGCTGCAATGACCTTATCAGCCTTGAGACGGATACCGATGGTACCTGTGGAAGCTGTAAGGACTTCGTCAGGAGAGCAGCCGAGTTCTTTTGCTGCAGCCTCTGCGATCGCTACTGCATCCTGATAGCCCTTGGGGCCTACGCATGCATTAGCATTCTTGGAGTTGACTACCAGAGCGCGTACCTTTGCGCCTGCATCGATAACACGGATCGTACGCTGGAGTGAATGGCCTTTGATAAGGTTCTTCGTATAAACTCCGGCGATAGTTGCAGGGACGTCAGACTGAACCATATTGAGGTCCAAAAGATCCATCGGACCGGAATTGCCCAGATCTGTCTTGAGGCCGCATGCGACGCCTGCTGCCTTAAAGCCTGCGGGCATTGTGATGTACGATTCTGTGATTTCGTTTTCCATGGTGTCACATCCTTAATATTTTTAATTTGAGTGATTATAGTACAATATGTGTCAGTTTGACAATCACGCTTGACTTAAATAGACCTTACATTTATAATTTCAAAGCACGAAATTCCATGGTGGGATTAGTTCAGTTGGTTAGAGCGCTAGTTTGTGGCACTAGATATCATGGGTTCGAATCCCATATCCCACCCCAATTTTACTAACTTTCGTGCTCCCCACACTGGGGTGTAGCCAAGGGGTAAGGCACGGGTCTTTGACTCCCGCATTCGCAGGTCCGAATCCTGCCACCCCAGCCATACGGTTCACTAGCTCAGTCGGTAGAGCACTTGACTTTTAATCAAGGGGTCTGGAGTTCGAGCCTCCAGTGAGCCACCAAGATGAAATGCCCGCCAACATTGCGTTTGGCGGGCTTTTTGTTTTTCAATTATTGTAAATCCTCTTTGATTTTCAGGCTTTTTGGCGACAATTTGGCGCCAATTGCCACCAATTTGTCGCGTAAACATATGAAGTTCCATGAAAAAAGGTGAACATCAAAAGTCGTAAAAGCAGATTTTTCCAAGACGATTTTGAGCATTTGCGAGAGGGTATGAATAGTCGAAGATATGATTTTCAATCAAGGGGTCTGGAGTTCTTGTCGCCAGTAAGGGAACATTATAATGATGATATAATAGTTAGGACAGAGGCTCTTGACTTAGTTGAATAACTTTAATTTAGAAGTGTTCAAATTTATAGAAATTACTGTTCCCGGAGAAACATTTTATGAATATGCACGAGAGAATAATGAACGGAAAGCTCTTTACTGATATGTGTGAGGGCTTACCTCAGGAACGTGATGATGCAAAGCGCAGGATGATCGCTTTCAACAAGACGACTCCTGATGAAATCGATGAGCGCCTGAAGATCCAGAAGGAAATGCTTAGCAGCGACAGCGGTAATGCGTGGATAGAACCGCCGTTCTACTTTTGCTATGGTAAGCATATCGTTCTTGGAGAGGGAACATATGTGAATTTTAACTGTAACTTCGTAGATGACGGCATGATAATTGTCGGAAAGAATGTGCTTTTTGGACCTGCGGTAACTATTGCAACTGTGGGGCATCCGATCCGCCCAGATATGAGGGAATATATGTACACAGATCCCGTTAACATTAAAGACAACGTGTGGATCGGTGAGAACGTTACGATCTGTCCCGGGGTGACTATCGGAGAAAACAGCGTCATAGGAGCAGGCAGCGTTGTCGTTAAAGATATTCCTGCCAATGTTATTGCAGTCGGAAATCCTTGTAAGGTGCTTCGCGAGATATCTGAACGGGATTATGAGTATTACTATAAGGATCGCAAGATAGATCCGGCTGATCTTGAAGAAGAAAGAAACCTCAGAGGTTGACTTCATGAAGATCGAACATGTCGCAATGTATGTGAATGATCTTGAGAAGGCCAGGGACTTCTTTATTAAGTATCTTGGCGGAGTCTCAAACGATGGATACCATAACACCAAGACGGGGTTTAAGTCGTATTTCATCTCTTTTGATGACGGTTCAAGGCTTGAACTCATGAATAAACCCGGAATGACGGACGATGAGAAGGTGCTTGCCAGAACCGGATATATACACATAGCCTTCTCTTTGGGAAGCAAAGAAGCCGTGGACGAACTGACAGAACGCCTGAAGTCCAATGGCTATGAAGTGGTCAGCGGTCCCAGAACTACAGGTGACGGTTATTACGAAAGCTGTATTATTGGTATTGAAGGAAATCAGATAGAACTAACGGTATAAGATTTATCGATTATAATATAAGAGTTAGGATAGAGGCTCTTGACTTAGTTGAAAAATTTTTAAGATTAAAGAATAAGGAATCTTGCTATGAGATTAGATGGATTTGGTATATTCGTTGAAGATATGGGTAGAATGATAAAGTTCTACCGTGATGTT
>Ga0310786_10004603_pt1 | contig 19138 bp, 16 predicted proteins | sample AusTroGonzalo_MG_FD_203881 | JGI IMG/M metagenome (GOLD analysis project Ga0310786, IMG submission 203881) | Bovine rumen microbial communities from tropical cattle in Woodstock, Queensland, Australia - Gonzalo_03 (v2) (version 2) | ecosystem: Host-associated > Mammals > Digestive system >... | reverse complement strand
CAGGGGGAGACGGTTTATCGGAGACAACAGAAAGTGGCGGCTGAGATGGCGGCGTTGTTCCAGAAGAACGGTATCCGAACATATGTGCTGAAAGGGAATGTGGTGGCGGAGTGCTACCCGAAGCCGGAGCACCGCGTGAGTGTGGATTTGGACTGCATTTTGTGCAACGAGAATGGGATAGCTCTCGCTGAAGGCGCAGAAAACGTAGAACGGAGTGGGATGAGAAACGATGAGGATGTGTGGGAGAAAGGGAACAGGTTGATTGAGGAGAAGGGAATGGTGGTTAAACGGGATTTTTACAAGAACAGCACTTTCTTTCTGCCTGGACTCATGGTGGAGAACCACCTGTTTTTTACGCCATTCCGGGGAAATGGTCGGTTGAAGGCTCTCGAGAGGTTCCTGCAATCACAGATGAAAGTTCAAGGGGTTCAAGAAGTTCAAGGGGTTCAAGAAGTTCAAGGGGTTCAAGGGGTTCAAAGAGTTCAAGAAGTTCAAAGGGTTCAAGAAGTTCAAAGGGTTCAAGAAGTTCAAGAAGTTCAAGAGTTCTTCGCAAGCGAAGCATCGCAAGCGCCGAGCGCAAGAGCGCAAGAGGGGCGGTTTGAGGGGACATGCTTGTATAGACCGCCAGTGATGGTGAGTGCCTTGTTCTTGATCGAACATGCCTATTCCCATTTCCTGCATGAAGGTCTGACTTGGAGGCTTGTGTTGGACTGGATGATGTTCAGTAAGACGCATGAGCAGGAAATCGATTGGACTGAATTATATAGAAAGATAGATGCTTTTCATTTCCGTAAATTCTATGACTCTTATTACCGTATTGGTACGTGCCTCCTCGATGGTGGTCAGGGCGTTCAAGGGTTCAAGAGCTTAAGTCTGTCCTATCAGGACAAACGGATGCTGGAGGATATCTGGGCACCGCAAGACCTGCATGAGACGGTCTATGGCATCAAGGGGAAAATCGCGTTGGCACAAAGTACGTGGCGGGCGCGATGGAAATATCGTTATTTCACTGATATCTCTATGCTTCATGCACTCTGGATACAGGTGAAAGGCTTTTTGTTTGACAAAAATCCGGAACTATAAGGGAGGCTTGCACGACAGTGCAGGCCTCTTGTCGTTAAAAGGGAAGGGATGACGAGCCGAAATCCTGCCAAAATGGCATAAAAAAGCTTAAAAGTTTGTTTATGTGGGCGGCTTTGCGTACCTTCGCGGCGCAAAATCAATATAAATAATGTACGCGCAATGAAAACGGCTCTGTTGGGTATGACTTTGGAGGAGTTGAAGAGCGTGGCAGCAGAAGTGGGGATGCCTGCTTTTGCGGCCAAGCAGATGGCTCAATGGGTCTATCAGAAAGGTGTTGCCGCCATTGACGAGATGACGAATCTCAGCAAGGTTGCGCGTGAACGGCTTCAGGAACGCTATGAGGTGGGCTTGACGGCACCGCTGGCGGAACAGCACAGCGCGGACGGCACCTCGAAGTACTTGTTCCTGACCCGCGAGGGTGGGAGAGTGGAGACGGTGTTCATCCCCGACGATGACCGCGGCACCGTGTGCGTGAGCTGTCAGGTGGGCTGTAAGATGGCTTGCCACTTCTGCGCCACAGGGCGTCAGGGCTTCCAAGGCAACCTTACTGCAACCGATATCCTTAACCAGATATACTCACTGCCCGAACGCGACCGCCTGACGAACATCGTGTTCATGGGACAAGGCGAGCCGATGGACAACCTGGATGCTGTGTTGCAGACGACGCAGCTGCTGATGGCAGACTACGGCTGGGCATGGAGCCCACGGCGCATCACGGTATCTACGGTAGGCTTACGCAAAGGGCTGAAACGCTTCTTGGACGAGAGCCCCTGCCATCTGGCAATCAGCCTGCACAATCCGTTCCATGAGGAGCGTGCGAAGATCATACCTGCTGAGCGCAGCTACAGCCTCACGGAGATGCTGGAACTGCTGCGTGAATACGACTGGACAGGACAGCGCCGCCTCTCTTTCGAATATATCATGTTCGGCGGCCAAAATGATTCCAACCGCTATGCCCGTGAGCTGGCGCGGCTACTGGGAGACATCGAATGCAGGGTGAATCTGATTCGGTGGCACCGTCTGCCGAAGACTGAAATGGATCATGAAGAAATAACATTGAACGAGGCTGACCCGCAGCGCATGGTCGCTTTCCGCGATTATCTGACGCATCACGGCGTACGCTGCACCATCCGTGCCTCACGGGGGCAGGATATTGATGCTGCATGCGGGCTGCTAAATACGCGTGAAGTCACGCGTTAAATGATAAATAGTAAATGATAAATCATAAATAAAAAATATTATGAATTGCAATAGTTTGAAAATAAGGGCATTGATGTCTCGAAGCGTTTTCGGCTGGCCTTTATTATTTATTATTTATTCATTATTATTTTTTATTTCGGTTCTATTGTTAACCTCCTGCAAGAAAGAGATGGTAATTCCGCGTGCGAGCGGGCGGCCGTATGAGGTGATGGTGGTGATGAACGACCAGGCATGGCAGGCCAAGGAGGGACGTGCGCTGTTTGCGGTGCTGGACACAGACATCCCAGGACTGCCGCAACCGGAGCGCTCGTTCCATATCTCGCAGGTTGATCCCAGACGCTTCGACCAGATCCTGAACATCTTCCGCAACATCATCATCGTGGATATCAATAAGCAGCTCTATACGAAGACGTCGATGAAGTTCACGCGCGACAAATATGCGATGGAACAGATCGTGCTGACTATCCAGAGCCCCACGGCGGATGACTTCGCAGACTTCTGCTTCGACCACGGGCAGGATATCATCGATTTCCTGACGAAGATGGAGATGAACCGCCTCATCAAGGAACTGAAGGACAAATACAGCAAGAAGACGGCGGAGCTGGCGAAGGAAATCTTCGACTGCGAGTTCCACGCGCCCGAGGAAATCAAGAGCTACAAGAAAGGCGAGAACTTCTTCTGGACCAGCTCGAACGGTGCTTCCGGAATGGTGAATATCTGTATGTACAGCTACCCCTACGAGGGGCCGCAGACGTTTAATAAACAGTATGTTCTGGCCAAGCGCGACAGCGTGATGGCGGTGAACATTCCTGGAACACTGCCCTCGATGCATATGGCAACGGACACGATGTGCACGTTCGTGAAGCCTATTGCGGTGCATAACCAATATGCCCTTGAGGCACGCGGCCTGTGGTATATGGAAAATGACGGCATGGGCGGCCCCTTCGTGAGCCACTCCCGCGTGGATACCACCCGCAACATCGTCATCGTTGTCGAGGGCTTTGTCTTTGCTCCTGAGAAGATGAAGCGCGGCCTGATGCGCCGCCTCGAAGGTTCGCTCTATACCCTGAACCTGCCCGACGAGAAGACCACCTCCATCGTCACTACACTGGAAGAGGTGGCTGTGACGGCAGAGGATAGGAGAAAGGCAAGGGAGAGGTGAGTTTAGTTGAAAGTTGAAAGTTTATAGTTTAAAGTTTAAATATATTATGTCAAAGATAAAAGTAGGAATTACACACGGCGACCCGAATGGCATTGGTTATGAGGTGATCCTGAAGACCTTTGCCGATCTGGAGATGATGGAGCTCTGCACGCCCATTGTCTATGGCTCGCCTAAGATAGCCAGCTACCACCGCAAAGGGATGGAGCTGCAGACTAACTTCAATCCCATTAACCAGGCGAGCGAGGCTAATCCCGATGCGCTGAATATCCTGCATTGCACGGCCGACGAGGTGAAGATAGACTTCGGACAGGCTACGGCAGAGGCAGGGCAGGCTGCTTATGCGGCTCTGGAGCGCGCCATCAAAGACTGGAAGGAAGGACTGATCGACGTCCTCGTGACAGCTCCCATCAACAAACACTCCATCCAGAGTGAGAAGTTCCACTTTCCCGGTCATACGGAGTATATTCAGGCCAAGGTGGGCAAGGAAGGCCAGCAGGCGCTGATGATCCTGATGAACGAACGGATGCGCGTGGCACTGGTGACGACGCACCTGCCCATTCAGGAGGTGGCATCGCACGTCACGGAGGCTGCCGTACTGCAGAAGCTGCAGATTCTCCATCGTTCCCTCCAGCGCGATTTCAGCATTGGTAATCCACGTATTGCTGTGCTGGCGCTGAACCCCCATGCAGGCGACGACGGTCTGCTGGGTAAGGAGGAAGAGGAGATGATTAAGCCCGCAATCCAGAAGGCCGAGGAGGAAGGTATCACCGTCTATGGGCCTTATGCTGCTGACGGCTTCTTCGGCACACGAGCCTATGAGAGTTTTGATGCCGTGTTGGCGATGTACCACGACCAGGGCTTGGCTCCTTTCAAACTGCTGGCAATGGACGACGGTGTGAACTATACGGCAGGATTGGACATTGTGCGCACAAGTCCGGACCACGGTACTGCCTTTGACATCGCAGGCAAGGGTGTGGCTGATGAGAGTTCTTTCCGTCAGGCTATCTTCACGGCCATGGATATTTATCGTAACCGCCAGTCATGGGACGAAGGGCACCAGAATCCGCTGCCTAAGCTCTATATCGACAAGCGCGATCGCGCAGAAAGAGGGTAATGACAGATAACAATTAACAGTTAACAATTAACAGATAACAATTAACAGTTAACAATTAATAATTAACAGTTCTTCAAGCGTGAAGCGTCGCAAGCGCCGAGCGAACAATTAACAGTTGACAATTAACAGTTAACAGTTGACAGTTAACAGTTAACAATTAATAATTAACAGTTCTTCAAGCGTGAAGCGTCGCAAGCGCCGAGCGAACAATTAATAGTTGACAATTGGACGCAAAAGATTTACAACCGATTAAGCAGCGCTATGGCATCGTAGGTAACTGCGAGGCGCTGAACCACGCATTGGACACGGCGTTGCAGGTGGCTAAGACCGATCTGTCTGTGCTCATCACAGGTGAGAGCGGTGTGGGTAAGGAAATCATTCCCCGCCTCATCCATGATAACAGCCTGCGCCGAATGCGAAAATATTTTGCCATCAACTGCGGAAGTATTCCCGAAGGTACGATAGACAGCGAGCTATTCGGCCATGAGAAGGGTGCTTTCACAGGTGCTATTGGTGAGCACGAGGGTTACTTCGGCGCTGCCGACGGTGGCACACTCTTCCTCGACGAGGTGGGTGAGTTGCCGCTGAGCACGCAGGCACGCCTGCTGCGTGTGCTGGAGAACGGCGAATATATCCGTGTGGGCAGCAGCGAAGTGCGAAAGACGAACGTCCGCATCGTGGCTGCCACCAACGTGAATATCCAACATGCCATCCGCGACGGCAAGTTCCGCGAGGACTTGTTCTACCGTCTGAGCACTATCCCCATTAAGATGCCGCCTCTGCGTGAACGCGGTGAGGACATTGTCCTGCTGTTTAAGAAGTTCGCCATGGAGATAGCAGCCAAATACAGGATGCCTGAGCGCATCAGCCTCTCGCCCGAAGCCGAGGAGGTGGTGAAGCGCTATAAATGGCCTGGCAATATCCGTCAGTTGAAGAACATCACCGAGCAGATGTCTATTCTGATGCGCGATACACGCGTGGTGACGCCAGAGATTCTCTCCGACTATGAGATATGGCCGACCATCGAGGAGCGTGGCGGACTGGTGCGCGTGGGGCGTGGCGGCTCAGAGGCGCATAGCTATCAGAACGAGCGCGAGATGCTGTTCCAGATGATCAACGCCCTCCATCGTGAGGTCAGCGACTTGAAGCAGCAGATTGCAGGTAAGGGAATCAGCGGCATCACCCCCAGTCCCTCTCAGGAAAGGGGAGTGGTTACGGTGGTGAATGATTATCAGGGCGAGGCTGTGGTGCCCCCCGATACCACACCCTATGCCGAAGAATATGTGGAGGAGTCCCTGTCGCTCGAAGAGCAGGAGAAACGCCTTATCATGAAGGCGTTGGAGAAGAACCGCGGACGCCGCAAACGTGCTGCTGACGAGCTCCACATCAGCGAACGAACCCTCTACAGAAAGATCAAAGAGTATGGGCTGGAAGAGAGCTAAAGAGGTAATGAATATTAAATAAGAAATAATAAATAAGAAATATAATTTTCATGGTAAAGAATAAGCTGGATAAGAAGGCGAGGGCTACTCGAAGACCCGTTGGGATGCCATTTTTATTTATTATTTATTCATTTTTATTTATTATTTCGCTCACGTCAATGAGTGGCTGTGCCATCAGCTATAAGTTCAATGGTGCCAGCATCGACTATGCTGTGACGAAGACCATTCAGATTGACGCGTTCCCCATCCGTTCGGCCTATGTGTGGGCTCCGATGCAGTCTATCTTCAACAATCGATTGACCGACATCTTTGCCCAGCAGACGAAGCTGCGTCAGGTCAAGCGCGGCGGCGATCTTGTCCTGTCTGGCGAGATCATTGGTTTCGACCAGTTCAACAAAGGTGTCTCTAGCGACGGCTACAGCCAGATGGTGCAGTTGAAGATGACTGTTAATGTGCGTTTTGTCAACACCAAGAACCACACGCAGGATTTCGAACGCCAGTTCTCAGCCACTGCTGACTACGAGGCTACGCAACAGCTGATTAATGTACAGGAAGAGCTGGTGACGCAAATGACCAAGGATATCACCGATCAAATCTTTAATGCTTCTGTAGCTAACTGGTAATCTCTATGACACAATTATTATCCACTTATATCCGACAACCAGAACTGCTCACGGCAGAGGTGGTGAACGAGCTGGCAGAGTTGGTGGAGCATAATCCAGCGTTCCAGACCGCTCGCCTGCTCTATGTCTATGGCCTCTACCGATTACAGGATCCCCGTTTCGGCGACGAACTGCGTAAGGCTGCGCTGTTCATTCCTGACCGCCGCGTGCTGTATCACCTGTTAGAAGATGAGAAGATGCAACTCGATCTTCCTGCCGAAGCCAGTGTGCGCAGCCATCGCACATCCAAGGATGCCGACCGCACGCAGACGCTCATCGAGTCGTTCCTGGATCAACTGCCTGAGCAACCGCAGCCGCGTAAAGTACATCCCGTGGATGCAAGCGTGGATTATATGGCTTATCTGATGCAGCAACCGGATGCAGAAATTCTGCCCGATGCTACCGTGGAAACCGACGACGAAAATGATGATGTGGAAGAAGAGGTTGTGTTAGCGGTTTCAGATGAGCAAGAACCACTGAATGACCCCTATTTTACCGAAACTTTAGCCCATATTTACATTAAACAGGGCAAATATAGCAAGGCAATTGAAATTATTCGGCGCTTAAGTTTGAATTATCCGAAAAAAAACCGTTACTTTGCAGACCAAATCCGATTCTTGGAGAAATTAATCGTCAATGAACGGAACCAAAACAGAGAAAAATAACAATTAAATAACATCAAAATCATGTATCCACTTTTAGTAATTCTTGTAGTTATTGCATCTATTTTCATGTGCCTCATCGTGCTCATTCAGGAGTCCAAGGGAGGCGGTCTTGCCAGCGGCTTTGCCAGCGGCAATCAGGTAATGGGTGTTCGAAAAACCACTGATGTCATTGAGAAACTCACTTGGGGTCTGGCTGCTGCCATGGTCATCCTCAGCATTGTTTCTGTTTATTTCATTCCCTCTGCCTCCTCCGATGCTTCCGTCATGGAGAACATCGCTGTTGAGCAGCAGGCTACGGCTCCCACTAACCTGCCTGGTATTCCTGCCGCTGAGGCTCAGGAGGCTCCCGCTGCCGACGCTCCCGCAGAGGCTCCGGCACAATAAACGTTCTATGCGCTTCATGCTTAGACACGAAATTCAGAGAATCTTCTCGACTATTGTCGTGACCGTGATAGCGCTGACCATTCAGGCCAGCGCTTTCGTTTTACCGGCCCATCGTGCTGTGCAGTACACCATGGCCGCCGGCGAGTCGCAAATTGTACTGACGGCTTTCTCGCTGCTGCAATCTGATATGCAGCGCGTGCTTGACGCCCCGATGCAGGCTAATGAGTCGGCCCCCCAAATCATCATTGCAACAAATCGCGGCGCAGGCTCACAGTTGCTGGCGGCTACGGGCGTTGACTGCTCAGAGCTGAATCAGCAGGCACAGGCATTCATTGTTGCTGTGTCGCCTCGCGGGCAGTTGGTCATCGCGGGTTCCGATGCTTACGGCACGGCCTATGGTATCATCGAACTCACACGCTTGCTGGGCGTCTCTGCCTGGGAGTGGTGGGCCGATGTCGATGTAGAACCGAAGGATGAACTTCGTCTGGCTGATAAGTTTATCACCCATCAGGCTCCCAACGTGACGTTCCGCGGTGTCTGTGTTGGCGATGAGGACTGGGGGCTGATGCCTTGGTCGGCCACGAACTATGAGCCCAGCACTTATGGACAGGTAGGCCGCAAGACGACAGAGAAAATCTTTGAACTGATGCTCCGTCTGCGTGCCAATCTCTATTGGCCGCCCTCGCGCCCCTGCACACGACCTTTTGAACTGACGGAAGGCTGTCGCGAGCTCCCGCTATGGTATCACCTTGGGCAAGAATATCCATGAACCTATTTCCATTGCGGACTACGAGGCTCCTCAGATGTTCATGGACGACGGCTTCGGCTACATCCAGCGTTTCCCGACATCTGGGGATATGGATCGTCAGGCCGGCAATGGCGTCTATTATCACGCCTCGTATATGGGGGCTCCCCATGACTATCTGTGGTTGGGAACGTCCAGCCCGTTCCTGATGTTCCAGCAGCTCTCAGAGGCTTTTATCCATGGAATCAATCGCCTGTGGGTTCTGAACGTGGGGGATATCAAACCGTTGGAGTACCAACTTTCACTCTTCATGGATATGGCTTGGGACCTCCATCGTGTCACGCGTCTCACAGTGGGAACACACCTTGAGGAGTTCTATGCCCAAACGATAGGTTGCGATGTGGCTCGCCTCTCGTCCATCTATATGAAGGAATACTTTCATCTGGCTTTTCAGATGAAGCCCGAACACATGGCTGGCACACGCGTGGAGGAACCCACGGGAACAGCTACTGACTGGAATGCGGTGCACGATCACCCCTGGAGCGAACAGAAGATCCGTCACCGTCTCACGCGCTACGACCGTCTTCAGCGCAATGCCCGTTGGGTTGGTGATTCTGTCCGCAAGACACATCCGCATCGCGCTGATGCCTATTATGAGTTGGTGGAATATCCGATTCTGGCTTCGGCTGCGCAGAATGAGAAGTATCTCTGTGCTCAGCTGGCCCGCCACGGGATTTCTTATCTGCAGAGCGATAATGTAGCCTCTACTTGGCAGCGGAGCGATCTGGCCCACAACCGTGTGCAGGAACTGACCATCCGCTACAATGAACTGCGCAATGGCAAATGGCGTGGCATCATGAGTTCGAATCCCCATGAGCTGGCTGTCTTCCAGCCTGTCCCTCATCAGCAGGTGAAGACACCGCTCTTTCAGGACCCGGAGACCATCGCCACGTTCTATGGCGCCAGCTATGACGGCTCCTCATTTGCCGGCGGGGATGTGTTGGCTCCTGTGCTGGGTCTCGGTGCTTCCATCCGTGCAATGCCGATTCCCAAGGATTGTCACGTCACCTATCGATACAATTACAATTATCTGGCAGCACAGTTCGCCAATATCGAGATTCGTCTGTTGCCGACACATCCTATCGAAGGTGTACAGCGTTTTATGTTGACGTTTGACGGTTCTGCCCCCCAGACGTTTATGTACGAGACAGAGGTTGGCAGTGAGCAGTGGAAACGCAATGTGCTCCGCAACTATGCGGTTGTCCTGGTGCGCTTCCCGATTGCCAAGCCCAATGGTACACACGAACTGAAGCTGACCGCTCTCGACGACGGCATCGTTGTCGATGAAATATTCATTAGAAAATAACTCTAAACCCTCAATTCTAAACTCTCAACTGTATGTTCGAGAATCTATCAGAACGCCTGGAACGCTCCTTCAAGATCCTGAAGGGCGAAGGCAAAATCACTGAAATCAATGTCGCCGAGACTTTGAAGGACGTGCGTCGCGCGCTCCTCGATGCCGACGTCAACTATAAGGTTGCCAAGCAGTTCACGGATACCGTGAAACAGAAGGCGCTTGGTCAGAATGTGCTCACAGCTGTGAAGCCGCAGCAGATGATGGTTAAGATCGTGCACGACGAACTGGCCCTGCTCATGGGCGGTGAGACTGCTGATATCAATCTCAAGAGCCATCCTGCTGTTATCCTTATGGCGGGTTTGAACGGTGCAGGTAAGACCACCTTCGCCGGCAAGCTGGCCAATATGCTCAAGAACAAGCGCAATCGTAAGCCGTTGCTGGCTGCCTGCGACGTCTATCGTCCGGCTGCCGTGGAGCAGTTGCGCGTGTTAGGCGAGCAGATTGGCGTGCCCGTGTATATGGAACTGGACAGCCAAGACCCCGTGAAGATTGCGCAGAACGCCATCATTGAGGCGAAGTCCAAGGGTTATGACACCGTCATCGTGGATACTGCCGGCCGCCTGGCCATCGACGAGAAACTGATGCAGGAGATTGCTGCCATCAAGGCTGCCATCAATCCCGATGAGACCCTCTTCGTGGTGGATGCCATGACGGGTCAGGATGCCGTGAACACCGCCAAGGAGTTCAACGACCGTCTGGACTACACGGGTGTTATCCTCACCAAACTCGATGGCGACACACGCGGTGGTGCAGCCCTCTCCATTCGTACCGTGGTCGATAAGCCTATTAAGTTTGTGGGCACGGGCGAGAAGATGGAAGCTATTGATCCTTTCCATCCCGCTCGTATGGCCGACCGCATCCTCGGCATGGGCGACATCGTCAGCCTCGTGGAACGCGCACAGGAGCAGTTCGATGAGGAAGAGGCTAAGCGTCTGGAGAAGAAGATCCGCAAGAACCAGTTCGACTTCAACGACTTCTACGGCCAGATTCAGCAGATCAAGAAGATGGGCAACCTCAAGGACCTCGCCAGTATGATCCCGGGTGTGGGCAAGGCCATGAAGGACATCGATATTGACGACGATGCTTTCAAGAGCATTGAAGCCATCATCCTCTCGATGACGCCCAAGGAACGCACTCATCCTGAATGTCTGAATACCAGCCGCCGCCAGCGTATCGCCAAAGGCTCTGGCACCGACATTGCCACCGTCAACCGAATCATCAAGCAGTTTGATCAGACGCGCAAGATGATGAAGATGGTTACCGACCCCAAGATGGCTGCAATGATGGCCAAGATGCCGAGACGGTAGGCTCGCGCAAGCGCGAAGTTTAAAGTTTAAGGTTTAAAGTTTAATGTAAACACCTTAGGCCTAAAACATCGCATAGTGTAAAAGCAATCTTCATTAAACTATAAACATTAAACTTTAAACTATAATGTCCTTAATTGACGGAAAAGCTACGGCTGCTACCATCAAAGCCGAAATCAAAGAAGAAGTGGAGCGCATCGTTGCCGCTGGCGGCAAGCGCCCTCACCTCGCTGCAGTCCTCGTGGGCCACGACGGCGGCTCGGAGACCTATGTAAAGAATAAGGTACTCGCGTGCGAGGCGTGTGGGTTCCAGAGCACCCTATTGCGTTTTGAGGACGATATCACGGAGGCCGAGCTTCTTGCTACGGTGGAGCGTCTGAACAATGATAAAGACGTCGATGGCTTCATTGTGCAGCTGCCCTTACCCAAGCACATCGACGAGCAGAAGGTCATCGAGGCTATTGACTACCGCAAGGATGTGGACGGCTTCCATCCCATCAACGTCGGTCGTGTAGCCATTGGTTTGCCTGCCTTCATCAGCGCCACGCCCAAGGGCATCCTTGAGCTCTTGCACCGTTACAACGTCGAGACCAAGGGCAAGAAATGTGTCATCCTCGGTCGCTCGAACATTGTGGGCAAACCCATGTCGCAACTGATGATGCAGAAAGGCGTGGATGCCACTGTCACTGTCTGCCACAGTCGTTCCACAACCTTGAAGGAGGAGTGCTTGCAAGCTGACATCATCATCGCAGCTATCGGTCAGCCCGCTTTCCTCAAAGGGGATATGGTAAAGCCCGGCGTGGTTGTCATCGACGTTGGTACAACCCGTGTACCTGATGCCACGCGCAAGAGCGGCTTCCGCCTGCAGGGCGATGTCGATTTCGATGCTGTAGCACCCTTGGCCAGCAAGATTACGCCTGTGCCTGGCGGTGTTGGTCCTATGACCATTTGTATGTTAATGCAGAACACCCTCGCAGCCGGCAAGCGCGAATACTACGCCTGAGGCTGTATCTTCCTACGTCTTTTCCATACGATGAACGCGATGAGCGCTGCCACGGTGACGACGGCGGCTGTGATGTGGGAAAAGACTTCAGGCAGATGAAAAGTTGTGGGGGAGATCAGCAGGAAATCTACGACAACCATTGTCATGAAGAGGGCGGGGAACAGCGTGAGGAAATAGAACTTACGCTCCCCGACCAGATACACCGTGCACACCCATAAGGTCACGGCTGCCATGGCTTGTGTTCCCCACGCTACGTATTGCCAGACTGTTCCGAAGCCCGACGGGTTTCCAATTTGCCAGGCCAGCAGGGCGATGCCCACAGCAAAGACGGGCAGGCTGAGCAACAGGCGTGTGCGGGAACTGGTCTGTTGCAGGCCGAGTGACTCGGAGAGAATGAGACGGGCCGTGCGGAAGCTGGAACCGCCGGTGGTGATAGGCGCTGCTACGACGCCGAGAAGGGCGAGGATGCTGCCGAACACGCCGAGCCAGGAAGCACAGACCGTGGTGACGACGGTGGGAGCATCAAAGAACTGGATGAGTGAGAGCTGGTCCTGTGCCTGGAAACGGGCTAACACCTCAGGAGTGCAGACTTCCAGATAGCCGTTGGAGAAGAAAAAATAGCTCGATACGGTGGCCCAGACGAGTGCCACGAGACCTTCGGTGATCATCGCGCCATAGAAGATCGGACGCCCCTGGCGCTCGCTCTTCATACAGCGGGCCATCATCGGCGACTGCGTGGCGTGGAAGCCGCTGACAGCACCGCAGGCGATGGTGACGAAGAGGGCGGGGAAGAGGCTCTGTTTGAGTCCCAGCCGCTCGGCTCCCCAGTTGCCGAGACCATCCCACACTTCAGGAAGAACAGGCTGCTTGATAAGCAGTACGATAGCCATTGCAATGACCATGAAAATCATAGACATAGCAAAAATCGGATAAACCTTTCCTATAACCTTATCAACAGGCATAATGGTCGTAGCGATGTAGTAGATGAAGATGATGATTACCCACATCATTTTCTCACCCCAGATGCCACTGAGGATGAGTGCCGGGCAATAGACGAAGAAGGCTCCGACAAGCATCATCATCATCATCGTGAAGATGATAAGCGCCTTGCGGGCGAAGGTGCCGAGATAGATTCCTGTGAGCTCTGCCAGTCCGCAGCCGTCGTGGCGCAGGGAAAGCATTCCGCTGATGTAATCGTGCACGGCACCGCCGAAGATGCAGCCCAGCACAATCCACAGATAAGCCGCTGGACCAAACCACATCCCCATGATGGCACCGAAGATAGGCCCTGTGCCGGCGATGTTGAGGAATTGAATCATGAAGATGCGCCAAGGCGGCAGCACGATGTAGTCGATTTTATCTGCTTTGCGGATGGCAGGTGTGACGCGGTCATCGGGACCGAACACTCGTTCGGCTACACGACCGTAGATCATATATCCGACGATAAGGGCTATGACGCTGAGAATGAAGGAGAGCATCTGGGGAGAAGTGAAGAGTTAAAAGTTCAAAGTTCAATGTTCAAAGTTCAATGTCTTTACAGCGCTTCGCACTCTGCAAGCCAAGCATCGCGGCAGGCATCGGAGGGCATTCGCCAGTCGCCACGCGGCGAGAGGCTGATGCTGCCGACCTTCGGGCCGTCAGGCATACAGGAGCGCTTGAATTGCTGGCTGAAGAAACGGCGGTAGAAGTTCGTGAGCCAGTGCTTGAGAATGTTGGTGGGATAGCTGTTGCCGAAGGCCTGCTGTGCCAGGAACATCACCTTTCCAGGGCGGAAGCCCCAACGCAGAGCGTAGTAGAGGAAGAAATCGTGCAGTTCGTAAGGACCTACGAGGTCTTCAGTCTTTTGGGCGATGTTGCCGTTTTCGTCAGCAGGAATCAGTTCGGGGCTGATCGGCGTATCAACGATGTCGAGGAGCACGGCGCGTGTCTCAGGCGTTGAGAGCTGTTCGTCGAGGGCCACGGTCTTGACCAGATGGCGGACGAGTGTCTTGGGAACGCCGGCGTTGACCCCGTACATCGACATGTGATCGCCATTGTATGTACACCATCCCAGCGCCAGCTCCGACAGGTCGCCCGTGCCGATGACGAGCGCGTTCGTCTGATTGGCCAAGTCCATCAGAATTTGTGTGCGCTCGCGCGCCTGTGAATTTTCATAGGTGGTGTCGTGCACGTTGGGGTCTTGCCCGATATCCTCGAAATGCTGTAGCACAGCGCTTGCGATGGAGATTTCCCGTTGGGTGATGCCCAGCTGTGTCATCAGCGCCACGGCGTTGCTGTGGGTGCGGTCGGAGGTGCCGAAGCCAGGCATGGTAACACCGATGATGCCTTTGCGCGAAAGACCGAGCAGGTCAAATGTGCGAACCGTCACCAGCAGGGCGAGCGTAGAGTCCAAACCACCGGAGATGCCTATGACGGCGGAGGTGGCTCCTACGTGCTGCAGGCGTTTGGCAAGTCCTTCGGCCTGAATGGCAAAGATCTCGTTGCAACGGTGGCCGAGAGCGTCGTCGGCAGGCACAAAGGGGGCAGGGGAGAAGGTGCGGGTGAAGCTGAAGTCACGCGGCGTCAGCAGTTCCGTGTCCACGAAGGTCACCTCCTCGCGCATGCGTGCTGCTTCGTCGGAGAACGTGTTACGCTGCCGACGCTCGGAACGGATTCGTTCCACATCTATTTCGCTTTCGAGCAGCTGGGGCTGCAGGGAGTGTTCTTTCCCGCAGGCAATCACCTGTCCGTTCTCCAGAATATATGCTTTGCCGCTGAAGACCGTGTCCTGCGTGCTCTCACCGTAACCCGCCGAGGCGTAGACGTAGCCGCAGGTGCAGCGGGCGCTTTGCTGTTGCAGCAGTTGCAGGAGATATGCCTTTTTGCCGACGACGTCGTTGGACGCGCTGAGATTGAAGATAATCTCGGCTCCGGAGAGCGCCAGCTGCGAGCTGGGCGGAATAGGAGCCCAGAGGTCCTCGCACAGTTCGATGCCGAAGGTGAAGTTGCTACTGCGGAAGAGCAGGCGGCTGCTTACCTGTACCTGTTGACCGCAGAGCCAGACGTTGGCATCGGCGGGCAGGTCGGCGGCACTGGTGAACCAGCGACGCTCCTGGAACTCGGCGTAATTCGGGATATATGTCTTGGGGACTAAGCCCAGGATTCGACCTTTCTGGATGACGGCTGCACAGTTCAGCAGGCTGCCTTGAAAAGGTACAGGCATTCCGATGATGCTGATGATGTCCAGCGAGCGCGAGAAGTTCATCAGTTGGATGAGTGCCATCTCGGCCTCATCGAGCAGCAACTGCTGAGAAAACAGGTCGCCACAGGTGTAGCCTGTGATGCATAGCTCAGGGAAACAGATGACTTCGATGCCGCGGCCCTCAGCTTGGATCATCAGACTCTCAATGCCTTGGAGATTCTGCTTGGGGCAGGCCACGCTCACCTCGGGCACCGCAGCTGCTATTTTGACAAATCCGAAGTTCATATCAGAGTATATTTTGGTTTGACGGCGCAAAGGTAATGCTTTTTGGTGTGTTATGATGCAGCAGAAGGCCGTTTTCATCAAAAAAATGAAGATTTTTGCCTTTTCATTTGGAAGGAACCCCATTTGACGCTTATCTTTGTACTCAGAATCGCAAAACAGATTTAATTAATTATATTACTAACCTTTTAACACGATTTACTACAATGTTAAAGAAATTTGTCTGCACAGTTTGTGGTTACATTTTCGAAGGTCCCGAACCCCCCGAACGCTGCCCGCAGTGTAAGGCTCCTGCCAGCAAGTTTAAAGAACTGAACGAGAATGCCGGTCTGCAGTATGTCACAGAACACGAGATTGGCGTGGCTCAGGGCTGCGACCCCGAGATTTGGGAAGGCTTGAAGTCACACTTCGAAGGTGAATGCACCGAAGTCGGAATGTACCTGGCCATGGCCCGTCAGGCTGACCGAGAAGGCTATCCCGAAATCTCTGAAGCTTTCAGACGCTATGCCTTTGAGGAAGCTGATCACGCCAGCCGTTTTGCAGAGTTGATTGGCGAGTGCGTCTGGGACACCAAGACCAACCTCAAGAAGCGCATGGAAGCCGAGTGTGGTGCTTGCGCTGGCAAGATGGAGATTGCCAAGAAGGCCAAGGCCCTGAACCTGGATGCCATCCACGACACCGTTCATGAGATGGCCAAGGACGAGGCTCGCCACGGCAAGGGATTCGAGGGACTCTACAAGCGTTACTTCGGATAAGCAGAAAAAGATGAATTGACCCATTTCGTTGACTTATATCAAGCACGAAATGGGTCTTTTTATCAAAAAATGTAGTGAAAAGGGCGTTTTTTATCCTTAAAAGTTTTGACCCTATCACAAAAAATCCTACATTTGCAGCCGAATTGTCGCAAAAATGTGAAAATTCATCTTACAAAAACGAAAAACTAAATCATCATTTCATATGAAAGAAACAATTCTCGTAACGGGTGGAACTGGCTTTATCGGCTCACACACCACCGTTGAATTGCAGAACGCAGGCTATGACGTGGTCATCGTTGATAACCTGTCCAACTCCCGCGAGGATGTCATCGACGGCATCGAAAAGATTACCGGCATCCGCCCGGCCTTTGAAAAAGTCGATCTTCGCGACTTCGACGCCACCGAGGCCGTTTTCAAGAAATATCCCAAGATCAGTGGTATCATCCACTTCGCTGCCAGCAAGGCTGTGGGCGAGAGCGTGGAGAAGCCGCTGCTCTACTACCGCAACAATATCGTATCGCTGATTAACCTCCTGGAACTGATGCCCAAGTACAATGTCAAGGGTATTATCTTCTCCAGCAGCTGCACAGTCTATGGCCAGCCCGACCAGCTCCCCGCTACCGAGGAGACCCCCATCAAGAAGGCCGAGAGCCCCTATGGCAACACCAAGCAGATCAACGAGGAGATTATTCAGGACACCGTAGCCAGCGGCTCGCCCATCAAGGCTATCCTGCTTCGCTACTTCAACCCCATCGGCTCACATCCCACCGCTATCATCGGCGAGATGCCCAATGGCGTTCCCCAGAACCTCATTCCTTACCTCACCCAGACCGCTATCGGCATTCGCGAGAAGCTGAGTGTCTTCGGCGACGACTACGACACGCCCGACGGCTCCTGCATCCGTGACTACATCTATGTCGTTGACCTGGCCAAGGCTCACGTCTGCGCCATGACACGTATCATGGAGGACAAGACCGACGAACCCGTAGAGGTTTATAACATCGGTACAGGTAAGGGCACCAGCGTGCTCGAGCTCATCAACGGCTTCGAGAAGGCTACCGGCGTGAAGCTCAACTACCAGATCGTAGGTCGCCGCGCAGGCGATATCGAGAAGGTGTGGGGCAATGTCGATAAAGCCAACCGCGTGCTCGGATGGAAGGCCGACACCCCGCTCGAGGATGTGCTTGCCAGTGCATGGAAATGGCAGTGCGCCCTCCGCGAACGTGGAATCATGTAGAGAAATCTGTTTCTCATCTCCATAAAACCTTATAATCTATTACAAAATCTCTGATTTGTGGTTCTTCCCACACTGTGTATCAGAACCCTGTTGAGCGACCGTCCTGATGATTGTGCGTGAGTATAGTGTCTGGATATCCTCAACGTATTAGAATCTCATCCCATGTTAGGGGTTCTGCTCTACACAATGTCGTGTTTTATTTTGTGTTTGTGTTGTGGTTGTCCTCCGACGCGAGTTGGGGGACAATCTTTTTTTGAAATTGAAATATTGAAACATTGTGCTCGGCGCTTGCTAAGAACTTTAATCCATAATCTCTAATCTTGAACCTTTGAACTCTTGAACCTTTGAACTCTTGAACCTTTGAACTCTTGAACCTTTGAACTCTTGAACCTTTGAACTCTTGAACCTTTGAACCTTTGAACACTTGAACCTTTGAACCTTTTCAACAATTTTATTCCTGTTTATAGTGTTTTTTCGACAATAATTTTGTACTTTTGCGCCCAAATTTAACAACAAAATCTTATGCTTAGGTTTTTATGTCTGGGCAGCGGTAGCAGTGGCAACTGCTATTGTCTGTGGACAGAACATTCGGGAATCATCATCGACGCAGGCATCGGCTATCGGATGCTGCGCCGCTATTTCCAGACCTATCAGCTGGACATCAAGGCTTTTCAGGCTGTCTTTGTGACGCACGACCACGCCGACCACATCAAGGCTATCGGCAAGCTGGCCTCGGAGAATAAGCTGCCGATATACACCACAGAGGCTGTCCACGAAGGTATATCGCAAAACTACTGCGTATCGCCGAAGCTTTCCGTTGAGCAAAAGGTCTTCATCGAGAAGAATGTCACGATAGAAATAGGAGATTTCCGCGTTACCCCCTTCCCGGTTCCTCATGACAGCAACGACTGCGTGGGCTTTGCCGTGGAGGCCGAGGGCGTCCGCTTCTGCCTGATTACAGACGTGGGTCATGTCACAGACCCCATCAAGGAAGAAGTCTCGCAGGCCAACTATCTGGTGCTTGAGAGCAACCACGATCTCGAGATGCTCATGTCAGGTCCTTATCCGGCTTACCTGAAAGGGCGCATTGCCGGCGAAGACGGTCATCTGAGTAATGCTGAAGCTGCCGAGCTGCTTGCCAACAGTTCCAGCCCTGCGCTGAAACACGTGTGGCTCTGCCATCTCAGCGAGGAGAACAACCATCCTGTGCTGGCCAGCAAGACCGTGGAGACGGTGTTGCGCAGCTATGGCATCATCCCCGGTGTCGATTTCAAGGTGGACGTCCTCAAGCGCAGAAACCCCAGCGAAATCTACGAACTGGCGTAGCTGTCGAAGTGCTGGATAGGCGGTTGATCGTCCTCTTCAGCCTTGACATAAAACTTACATACGCGTTCTGTCGCTGCCACCTGACGCTCTCCCGTCTCACTGCACCAGGCAATAACAGGGTTCTTGAACCACTGCATCAGCGCTGTCGCCTTCTTGCAATGTAAGCATTGAACATA